>Ga0208789_1000733_pt1 | contig 25559 bp, 18 predicted proteins | sample Methanotroph_Enr_FD_187368 | JGI IMG/M metagenome (GOLD analysis project Ga0208789, IMG submission 187368) | Enriched soil microbial communities from Old Woman Creek wetland in Ohio, USA - Methanotroph_Enrichment_5 (SPAdes) (version 2) | ecosystem: Environmental > Terrestrial > Soil > Wetlands...
TACTCATTCCGCTGACCCCAAAATGGTCGGAAGGCTGACCCAACAAATGGTTAAAGTGATCCAGGCCGACATGGTCAGCGTCAGGGGATTGCGCAACGTCATTGACGGAGAGTCAGAATTGCTGTCTGGATTTGAATTCAACATCGATGGAAAACTGGGCACGAGTTTATTTGCCCCTTATGTGGGAGCGATTGACCGTGCGACCGGTGCCATCACTGTTGATCTGGAACCGTTTGTTCCCGTGAACATGATTGCAGCGCCGACTGGCTCGACGCACTTCAAAATAATTTCGGCTGGTGCCGAGATTGATTTTGAAAGCGAAACTTTCGTGGAAACGCATGCTGAAACCGCGATTTTACCTTGGGATGCGGTGGCTACGGTTGCCATCAATCTGGTCAATACCGTGACTCCGAACAGTATCAAGCCCTTGTTTTTGGCTCTGGGTGTCGCGTATTACCAAGAAGTGAACGGACAAATGTACCCCTTGAAAAATGGTGCTTACAATCCGCTGGCCCTGGTTAAAGTTGATGGCGGTGTTTAGCCCCCCTACCCCCCTAAAGGGGGAACTGGGTTATCGGTTGTCGGAGTTGAATATTTAGTGATTAGTCATGATCCTATTTTTGACCCGAACTTATTTCCCCGACGGAACCAATGGCAAACTCGAATGTGAGGGCAAATTTATCTGCCACACGATTGAATTGCCCTGGAAGCAAAACGAGACGAAGGTTTCCTGCATTCCGGAGGGGGAATATTTTATCGAAAAACGCTACAGCAAGCAATTTCAATGGCATTTGGAGGTTTTGGACGTAAAAAACAGAAGCTTCATTTTGTTTCATCCTGCCAATAATGCGCTGCAAGAATTGAAAGGCTGCATTGCTCCCGTAACGAAACTTTCCGGCCCTGGTTTGGGCCTGATGTCCCGAAAAGCATTTACCCCATTAAAAGATTTGGTTTATGCCGCTTTGGACCGAAAAGAAAGTGTAAGACTGATTGTTCAATCTGGATTTCTGACTTTGGAGGGGTGATACCGCCCGCTATTTCAAATTAGTTCCCTAATCCCGATAGCTATCGGGAGCACCAAATGAAATATACAGCGGCATTATACTGGAATGATTGGACTAAAACATTTCAACGAATTGTATAACAGTAAAAAAAGAAAAAGATGAATATTATAAAACGAGCGAAAGCTCCCACTCCAAATTTTTTTAAAGTGCTTCGAAATATAGGGTTGGTAATGGCGGCCGTTGGCGGAACGATTCTGGCTGCGCCCATAGCTTTGCCTGTCGTGGTGACTGCGGTTGGCGGTTATTTGGCTGTTGCCGGAGGCGTGATCTCGGCTGTTAGCCAACTGACTACCCGTGATGAAGCGCTTCTTCCTCCCACAGGACAGCCAGAGCTCCCACAAGATGACAACTGGTAATCATACCCTGATGGGTACTGCAGGTGGGACATTTTTGAGTGTATTGCCGAATTTACATTCGGAAGATGTTTTAAAAACTGTTCTATTGGCTTCGATTGGAGCGGTAGTCAGTTTTATTGTATCGATAGCACTTAAAACCCTCCTCAAGAAGCACAAAAAGTAGTTTGATTCTTGTTTGAAGCGCAATGGATTAAATGAAAGGAAAGCCAGATCGAGAGGTCTGGTTTTTTTGTTGTGCCCCCTAACCCCCTAAAGGCTACCGTGTGGACACATTTTAAAAATGGAACGCAAATAACACGGATAGAACAGATTTACACTGATTTTATGAAATTATTAAAAAAGACAGACACGAATTTCACTAATTTGCACTAATTAATTCGTGTAAATTCGTGAAATTCGTGTCTAAAATTTTATCGAAATATTTGTGTCCACACGGTAGCCCCTAAAGGGGGAACTTGGAAGTTAGGGTATGGATACATTATGAGTTTTGGCACGCAGATTGCACAGATTTTTAAACCTCTCTAAAGAGGTGACTGAGAGGTAATAAAGCATGTTTTTTGGATTTAATCTGCTCTCGTTTGTGGCTACGAGGTCGGGAGACCTCGCAGAACACTGCATTCTTTAATAAACATTTGTTTTTTATGGAAGCCTTCGGACATCTGGGTTTTGGGTTGTGGTTAAATTGTTTTAGAACTTTCTTAGCTCAGGAATTTTCCCCTTTAAACATGGCTTGGGATTTGAATACATCCTATTTTTTTTGCCACAGATTGCACAGATTTGCACAGATTATTTTATCATGAAAGAATTACACCCATTTTTAGACCCCTCTAAAGAGCTACCGTGTGGACACATTTTAAAAATGGAACGCAAATAACACGGATAGAACAGATTTACACTGATTTTATGAAATTATTAAAAAAGACAGACACGAATTTCACGAATTTGCACTAATTAATTCGTGTAAATTCGTGAAATTCGTGTCTAAAATTTTATCGAAATATTTGTGTCCACACGGTAGCTCTAAAGAGGTGTCTAGGGGTAATAACTTGAACTTTTGGATAGTTATAATTTCTTTGATTTTTGTGGTGAAGGAGGTTACTTATTTTACACAAGTTGTTGAGAGCGATGTTGTAAGGGCTTTAATTGCTCATTGAAGTGGACACAGAATGCAATTCTGCGCTATCCAATACGAGGAGGATATGCATTTCCGAGCGGTCAGGTTCTCTGTCTCTGCCTCCAATTTCAGAGACAGGGAGACTAAGATAAGCGTCAATATATTTTAAAAACCTTATATCAATAAATTATCTATGCCTCCTTCTTTGGCTCCACTTAGGTCATCTTCCTGACCTAAGATAGAGTTGGCAAGTGGGTGAATGGGAAGGATACACAAAAAGTAAGCATTGTTTTCATCCATCTCAAAAATGGGCGGGTTTGGATTAGACAAAATGAAAGCCCAACGCCGTGAGGATTGGGCTTTTTTTGATTTAACGATTTACAATTTGGTGATGTGGCAGATATAAAGGAAACCTAAATTTAGGTTAAAGACTGATTTTGCAAATACAAAACCAACTTCAAATTAAGCCTAAAGCCGCCATATTGTCAAATTGCTATCATAGCCAGTGGTTATTCTTGCTTTTAGTTTGTTTCAAGCAACCAGTTAAAAACATTTAGGTGTTTTACTCCGCTTCTGTTTTGGGTAAAAGAATCCGTTGTGAGTAAATATTTTGGGTAGTTGTCGTTGATTTTTTCTAATGCGCCAAACTCACGTTCCACGGTGCTTTCGTTTGTCATTTGCCAAGCTACTTGATAGTATTCGATGTCGCCTATGGAGGATTTGCATACAAAATCCACTTCAGTATTACGTGTTGTACCTGTCCAAATTTTGTTGCCTCTGCGCAGCAATTCGAGGTAAACAACGTTTTCCAAGATATGCCCTCTGTCGGTGGTTCGTTCTTTGCCTGCCAAAATGTTCAACAAACCTGTGTCCACCAAATAATATTTTTCTTGTGTGGCGAGTTGCTTTTTACCTTTTAAATCGAATCGATTTACTTTATAAAACACAAAACTTTCCACTAAATAGTCTAAATACTTTTCTACAGTGGCGTGATGTATGCTTTGTTTGTCTTGCTTTAAGGTTTTTGAAATATTGCTTGGCGAAAGCGAATTGCCAATGTTTGAGGCTATAAATTTTACAATGTTGCCAAAAGCCCGTTTGTCATTTATTTGGTGGCGTTGCATAATGTCTTTTTCGATTATTGTTGTGTAAATGGCTTCCAAATATTCGTATATTTTATCGAAACCTTCTTCACGCAATTCCACGCCTTTGGGCAATGATGTTTCGTTTACATAATCAAAAAACAAGGCTTCGTAATTAAGGTATTTGTTGCTCGTGTCAATGCTTCGTGCCGTTAAGTATTCTTTAAACGAAAAAGGTAAAATAGAAATTTCGATGTAGCGACCGCTCAATAAAGTTGCCAACTCACTACTCAATAAAAACGCATTTGAGCCTGTTATGTAAACGTCCGTGTTTTCAGTAGCAAAAAGTCCATCCACTAATTTTTCAAAAAGCGGAATGTTTTGCACCTCGTCTAAAAAAACATAGTTAGGCTTATCCGCTTGCAGTTTCTTTTTTATTTCAAAGTAAATGTCGTCCCAGGTTTTGTTTAAGTAATTTTCAGGCAACTCAAAGTTGTAGAACTGAATTTGCCGTTTGCCAACAGCTTGTTTTAGTAATAACTCTCGATAAAGTTCCAGTAGTGTACTTTTGCCTGACCTACGTAAACCGCTTACTACTTTTATAAGATCTTTGTCTTTGTAAGCCAGCAGTTTTTCTATGTATTCTTTACGGTTTGTGTAATTGTTCATAGGGCAAAGATAAGGGATAAATTATCAAAAGTAGTGAAAAATGCAAGTTTTGATAATTTATATCTATCTAAATTGTTTCATAAGCGATAGTGTAAATTATTGAATAAAGTCTTCTAAATAAACGCAATTACTCCTCGTTTTAAGTTTTTGATTGCAAAAAGGGACGAACTTAATACCTTTTTGCAAACAAAAATTTAATTATTGTTTTGATAAGAGCCCATTTTCAGTGTATATTCCTTGATATATAGAATTAAAAAAATCACAAACTAAAAATATTTTTTTTACGGTTTCCCAATCACAAAAAAAGAGGCTTCACAACTACCTATTATCTTATACTATTCCATTCCCAAAGATAAAAGGACAATCTGGCAATAGTTCGAGGTCGGGAGACCTCGAAGAGCTGGTCTAGTTATAACAAAGCGTATAAAGCTAGTTTTAACAAAACACTTTAGGCTAGTTTTAATAAAAAAATAACGCTAAAAATGTATCAATCGATTTAAAAACAAACTATGTCAACACCGGGAGAAAAATTAGCAGCATCATTGGAACTGCTCCGTGAATTACAGGAAAACAATACTATCGTAGCTATAAAAGCCTCTGAAATGACCAGAACACATCGGGATTAAACGGATTTTCTTTAAGTTGCGCATAACGTCAGTTCGTCTAAAAACCTCTAAACGAACTAATTTTTGTTAATTAGAAGGTAAATATATGTGATTTAAACTACAATTAAAATTCTTTCGGGAAAGAGTCACTTGATCGTTCTCAAAAGAAAACAATCCGTAAAAAGCTTTAAAAAGCGCTGTTAAAGTTCCAAAATACAAAGGCAATACTTTTAGATACTGCTTCAATAGATTTTTGTCCATCAAATTAAAAATCCGACGCAGGTTGTAAGCTGTAAAAATCAATCCCAGACCGTCCCATTTCATTAGTTGTCATTGTTCTTAATGCAAGACCAATCCATTTGGTTTCTTCAAGTTCAATTTTGTTTATTATAATCATTTGGAAAGCTACAGTTAGTGGTTCGTACTTTTTTCGTCCATTACAATTGTCTATAAATTCGTTTTTGTAATTTGATTATCACTAATGTTGCCTAGAATTTAAATTGTTTTTTAAAAAAAGCCATGAAACCTTTGTAATAATCCGATTCTCCTAAATGACTATCGTTTGGATATATTTTATATTGCTTCGTAGTTTTAATCTTGTTATAGGTAGCAAAACCAATATGAGGAGGACAATCATCATCAAAAAGACTGGAAGCAAAATATACTGGACATATTATCCAATTTGCAAAACCTTTGGTATCAATCAAATCCTGCACATGCATAGCTTGTTCTAAGCTACAAGAATTGTTATAATATTTTAAATTGTTTCGAATTTCTGTTTTACAGATAGTACGAATGTTTATAAAATCTTTTATATCACAAGGGAAAGGGTCAAAATAGGCACAGGCTGCAATTTTATTTTTACACAACCCTGCTGTAGCTAATGCCAAACCTCCTCCCTGACTACCCCCCATAACACCAATATGTGAGGGGTCAACTTCGGATCTGTCCAACAAAAATTCAACAGCTCTTACGCAATCCATATATATTCCACGATAAGCATTTTCTTGTTCACTACAAAGTTTGTAACCCCAAATACCCGGAATATCAAAACCGGGATTAAACACATCTGCACTAATACCATGTCCACGTACACACAATGCCAATTCAATTACGTTTTCTGTACTTTTAATAAACGAATTAATATTTTGAAACCCATCTCCGTAACCTGGCAGATGTAATAAAGCGGGGTGTTTTCCTGGAGTTCTTGGTACAAAATAATAACCTCTTATAGTTAGATTACCTAAGGATTTCATTTCAATGATATACCCCTGACGACTGCCTATACTTAAACTATCTACTTTACGCATTTTAAATTCGGGATGTATTTTATGAAGTTCAAGAAGCGAATTGTCCCAGTATTCTTTAAAACCACTCACCGTTTCCGTTTTACAATCTATTTTTTCTGGTGAAACAGCAAACCATTGAGCATCTCCCGAATAACCTATATCTTGCATAATAGCAGTACATTCATAAAACCCCGGTTTTATTTTGTTTTTTTTAAGATTGATTGTAATGGTGCTATCCCTTGAAAGAACCTCAAACGACTTTTGTACTAGCGTTTCGTGAAAATCATTTTTTATGCAAAAGGTAAGAACTCCATTCTGCAAAGCTTTATATTTAAGAGTTACCAAAGCTTCATTAGTATTGAAAACATGGTCTCCTTTTGAAATTACTATTTTTACATCAGATTTTTTTGAAGCATTCAACGGACTTATTGAGCAGTAATTATGACTGATTCCTCCAGTATAAGAAAGTTCGGATGCAAATATTTCGATACGATTTTTATCTCCCAATCGAAGATATTCCTTCGGTATTTCAATAACGGTTTTTGCGTCTCTTTGTGACCAAAATTGATTAGGCAGATTACCCCCAATATAATTTCCATTGATATATATTCCCTGAACATTACATTGAAGAGCAATGTTTAATGCAAATGCCGAATCTTGATATTTGCCAGGAATTATAAAGTCATTTGCCAGACAACATTTTCCTTGTCGTCCGAAATATCCTTGTCTTTCCCAAGACAATAAAAGATTTACTTCTTGCCAAGTGTCTATTATCTTTTTTGGGTTTTGAGCTTTTACAGTATCATTAAAACTTATTTTCCAGACAAGAGGTAATAAATTCTGTGAAAAAGAAAAATTACCACAAAATAAAAAGATTAATATACAAACTATTGTTTTTTTCATGAGCCTAAAGGTTTTCAAATTCTAAGATAATTTCAAAAATTATTTGAAATATTGATTGTTTTATCTTCTTTAAATAAAGTTGAATAATCCGTGTTCAATGTATACTAAACATATGCAAACCTAATAAATTATTATATAAAAATTTAAAAAAGAAGCCTTTTCCTACCCCTCTTTTTAATCCTTATTCTATACCATCCTTTTTTTTAATTAAAATCAAATGATTCTTTTGGATATCCCTTAACCTAATAGCTATAGAAACAATTACTCCCATAGACGCTCCATATTCTCAATTCAGCACATGATAAACTTGTTTGGGTTAAATTGTCTAGCTACGATAAGTCCACCAGGATTTAACAACCAGAATTTTTTGCGTTATCAAGCAAGTTTTGCATATTTAATGGCAAAAAACAGATTAAATCATCTGGAGAATAGAGATGCATTAAATCAAGAAGAATTAATCTTCGAGCAGAAAAACATGAAAAATTATAGACTTGTAGTTATTCCTGAAGATTTGGAATATGATTTATATTTTATGGAAGTATATATCGCAGGAAAATTAAAAACCAGATGGAATAGTTTCAAAACACATTAGAAAATATAATGGAGCAAAATTTTACAATCAATGCCAATACGAGTACCTTAAAATATAACTCCCAAAATAATGGATCTACAATTTTAAAAAATAATATTAAATATATTATTCCGATCTATCAACGTCCCTACTCTTGGACAGATATACAAATTAAAAAATTTCTTTCAGATGTTTTTATTTCATATTGGGGAAATGACTGCATTGAAATTATTAAGGAACCCCTGTTTATTGGTACTATGCAATTGACGGTGGCAAGCGAGAGCAATACACAAGAAATTATTGACGGACAACAACGTTTAACTACATTTTTGATTTTATTAAAAGTATTAAAGAACAAATATAAAAATTGTATTGAGCTAAACGATATATCTTTAGATTGGATATATACAAAAGTTAGTAGTGGAAAACAACAATCTTATTTAGAAGAAGTACTAAATGACGATTTATTAAATAATGAGAATCAATTAAATCCTTATTTAAACAATGCTTTATTAATTAAAGAATTTATTGAAAACAAAGTAAGTCCAATTGGAGATGATTCATTAAAATTTGAGATTGAAGATTTTGTCAAATATTTATTAAGTGAAGTTTATTTTGTAGTAATTGAAACTCGTGCAGGAATAACGAAGACTTTGCAAATATTCAATGCAATTAACACAACCGGTCTCGATTTAAATGGAGGAGATATTTTTAAAATAAAAATGTATGAGTATCTTACCAGTAAAAAAGGAAAAGACGAAAATGTTTTTAATGAGATAAGTGCTCTTTATAAAAAAATTGATGACTATAATGCTGAAAGGAAGGTACATTTTATTGATATAAATAGCACATTAAGAATCTATCAATATATATTGATTGCAAGGCATAATCTTCCAAACACACTATATTCAATTGGTTCAGACACTTTTTTTGAACGATTATTTGATACTATTTTCAATACAAATCAATGGGAACATTTTAAAAATAACGTTTCAAGAGTTGAGCTCTCAATTGAGGATTTAGATAAAATTATTGAAGTGAAATATGAATGGCAAAAAACAAATTACACTTCAGTTGAAGATGCATGTGCTATGCATTTTATTTGGTCGTCTAGGTATAGTAAATATTGGATACTGAGCTTTGTTTTTCTTTATAAATTTAAAGAAGAAGAAGAAGACTACTGGCGTAAATTATTGATTTTTAATGGACAATTAAGTAAACTTTATTTTATTTATAGTGTTCGCTTTCAGAAAGCTGTAAATGAAATACACACATTTACATATTCATTAATAAAAACAATCACGGACAAATCTTTTGATGATGTAATTAATCTAATTAATAAAAAAATTGGAACACTTGAGTCCCATAAATTCTGGTATGATTTAGAAAACACTTTAAATGGTGACATAACATATAACTCAAAAACAAAAAACCTGATATGCAGGCTTTCTGCTATGATAGAAGAAGACTATAAAGCAACTGAAAAAGAAAAAATTGAGGCCATACAAAATAAACTCTTTAATATTCCAGTAGATATTGAACACATACAATCCTACCACGATAAAGATGGAAAAATAAGAGAAGCTATTTGGAAAGAATGGGATGCAAATATAAATTCATTAGGTAATTTAATGGTTTTAGAACAAAAAATAAATCGTTCAATAAGTAATAATCCATATCCTATTAAAATTAAGAGTTACCCAAAAAGTAGTTTTAATATTGTAAGAAATCAAGTCGGAAATTATAATGACTGGAATTTACAGAATTGTATAGAAAGAAAAGATAAAGAAGTTAAAAAGTTAGTTGATTATCTTTTCAATTAGTTAACTTGAATTTGCAATCTATGTCAATCTTTAAACAGAATATTTTAAAAAACAAATTATGAATTTATACCAATCCAAAAACACCACTACTCTTTCACTCTTAAAAGAAAAACCTTTTAAATTGGAAAGAGAAATACAAATCCTGTTTGAAAAGAATCTTCCTGAGCTTATGGGTTTGGAAATGGTGAATTCAGAATTTGTGATAAAAGGAAAGCGTATAGACACCTTGGGATATGACCCGCAATCCAAAGCATTTGTTATTATTGAATATAAACGAGACAAAAATGTAAGTGTCGTTGACCAAGGCTTTACCTATTTAAGTTTAATGTTGGAAAACAAAGCTGATTTTGTCTTGACCTACAACGAAACCTTAAAAAAAGCTATCCACAGTACTTCCGTAGATTGGTCACAAACAAGAGTTGTATTTGTTTCTCCTAGCTTTACTGAAAAACCAACGATTGGCTACTAATTTTAAGGATATTGCTATTGAACTATGGGAAGTAAAGCGGTATGAAAATGATTTAATTAGCATTAACCCTATCAAGAAAACCAAATCGGCAGAAAGTATCAAGCCATTGACACAGCAAAATTCAGTTATCAAATCAGTTACTGATGAAATCAAAGTATATACAGAAGAAGACCATTTGAATAGACATAAAGATGAAACAGTTGAATTGTATGAAGATTTTAAACAGGCACTACTTAATTTAAAACCAGATTTTGAAATTGTGCCAAAAAAATGGTATGTTGCTTTTAAAATAAACAAAAATATAGTTGATATAGAATTACAAGCTAAATCTTTAAAAATTTGGATAAATTTGAAAAAAGGACAATTAGATGATCCAAAAAAATTGATGAGGGATGTTTCTGCAACTGGCCATGCAGGTAATGGAGATTATGAAGTCACTGTAAAAGACACTGAGAATTTAGAATACATAATGAGTTTAGTAAAACAGGCTATTTTTTAAATTAGGCAACCTGCCTTCTAAGCAGGCGGTCGAAGGTTCGAATCCTTCTGCTATCACAAAAAAATTAATCTTGTCAACTACTAATATGCGCCAAATGATGTTGTTTGTTTCTTACTATTTTGGTCTATTAGTTTTCCTAATATTTTCTAAATAATTTGTGTATGGTTTATTACTTGGAGGATTATCTATTTCAAGTTTAGCTTTATCAATTATTTTTTTTGGCGCATCAATTTTATGTAAAAAAACATTCACACCAGTTATTAGTTGATTTCCTTTATATTGAGTTTTTCTATAACTCAATTTAAAATGATTTGAAGTTACTATTTCTAGAATTTCATTTAATAAATGACTAAAATCTTGTTGAGAAGAAAATGTTAAGTCATCAACATATCTTGTATAAGTAAGATTGTTTTTATTGCATAATTCAATTAGTTCCATATCTGTTCCTAAAAAAACTAAGTTTGCAATATGTGTGCTTGTTGGTGTTCCTTGCGGAAGCTCGTATTTCCAGGTAGTAAGTTTTGTCAACCAATGAGCAAAATGAGTTGAAAACCCTAATTCTAAGAAAGTGTCATAAACTCTTTTAGAAGTTATGTTTGGATAAAATTCTTGTAGATCAGTAGTGAATTGAAACTTATTTCCTTGATGTGGTTTTGCATTTGTTATATTACTTCTTCTTTTCACGCCGCCATGAACATTTGTTGGCAAATCAATTGGAATTAAAATTTTATCTTTTATTCTTTGTTGAATTCTTTTTAGTTCTTTCAACGAAGGTCTAATGATTCTTTCTTTAACTGTTCCGTCTTTATATTTTTTATACTCGCCAGTTTTTTTATCAATTTTTTTTTCAATCCACTCGTTATAATAATTGTCCAGATTATCGGCAATAAATTCCACTTCGGATTGTTTAAACCCAATAGTGGCATAAAATTTTTTTAGTTCATATTTTTTAAACGGTGAAGAATTCATTTACTAATGATTTAACTGATGGACTAGCTATTTCAAAAGCTTTTCTTTTATTTGGTTGAATATCATCTTCTGTTAAAGACAGAAAGAACATTATCGGTAAAGGAATATTAAGTTTCTCACTAATGTTTTTTAAAGTTGAAAGATTAGGCTCTTTGAGATTGCCTTCTATCTGTGAAAGATATGTTTGAGTTATACCACATAAAGAAGCGAACTCTTTTTGAGTTAGCTTCTTTTGTTTTCTCATATTTTTAATTACAATACCTAAATCCATTTTGATTTGAATAAAAAATATTTAAGGAGTGTTCGGGTAATTCTACATCTGTGATTTCAAAAGCTGTTTCTAAACAAAAAATTTAATCAGTAATTCAATAACTTCTGCAACTTCATTGAGAATTTGCTCGTTCGTTTTACCTTTTTTCTGTTTCAGTTTTTGAAGTCTTAATAATGCTTCATTTAAGACATTTATGTCTTGTTCCGAAAGAGAACACTGGCTCTCTGTAATAGCAATAACACTTTGTATTACGCTATCAATGCTTTGATTTTGTTTAAATCTACTCATTTTACTTAGTATTAAAGACAACGTCATTGTTGTCCTGCTTTTTCCAACACTGTCGTTGAAGTAAAATTATAGATTGGTGTCTTTTTTCTAAGTGCGTATACAATGTTCTCGTGCACTCACTTAAAATCTCCTGCTTATATAAATTATAACAGCATTGAAAACAGCAATAAATCAAATATCATAAGTAACAGTATAAATAGTTTAATCATGGATGACTTTGAAATGATTCGTGTCAGAATTTGACATATCAAGGGTTTTCATGTTTGAGCTACGGAGTTACAGGCGATAGATGTTGCGCTGCTAAATACCCTTTCGGGTTGTCTTTTCAGACGGTCAAGTGAACTTCACTTAGAATTGGACATCAAAAGCATTTTGTCAAAGAACTACAGTACAAATATATGCGTAATATTACTGTGAGTTAATAAAAACCTATTTTTTTATCAACAAGTTATATGCAAGAATTGTTAATAAAAATAGACTCCGTTTGCGCGGAATTGCATTCCGTGACCTTCCTATTAGGAACTACAAACAATACAACCAATCTCTCGACCGCCAGTGGAAAATGAAACAGGAAAAACTTTCTCCCTCCTTCACCACAAAAATCAAGGAAATTATCTCCATCCAATTGTAAAAGTGTACTAAAAGTTGTATATATTTGAATACAGCTAAATATTAGTTGAAAATAGGCAAGCAGTAGCGACTATCTACCCACTTTTGGGTGTATTATCGCTATTTTGTAGCGAGTAAGGCAAGTTAGCTGCAAGCATAACAGAATCGATTGAAATAAATTTTCGAATGACACACTAACATACTTTTTTGAACTATCTTAACAATATAAATTTATTAATATGACAAAAGAAGATCACATGGTTACAATTAACCTAATGGGTACAGATTACCAAGTTGAGAAAAATGAGGAACTCAGCTACGACCGTATTGTCGGTCTAGTCTATTCAACCGAAGAAGAACGGAAAAGGAACTACACGGTTAGTTATGAGCGCGGTCATGGTGAAAAGCCGGAAGGATTCCTAACCAAAAACGGAGTTTCAGTTAAAGCAAAAGATGGTATGAAGTTTTTCGTGGATCTTACAGGTGAGTCATAACCCTGATATTGACCGGCTTGTTGATAAGGGACTGTCCATTTCCATCACCGGAAACTATTTGGTGGTGCAGAATATGTTTTATTTAGATTCCCAGAAAGAACTACATAAAGGTGCCCTGATTAGCGTGTTCACAGGCACAGAGCGAATTCAAATGCAAGACCACCAGATGTATTTCTGCGGTGCACATCCTTGTTTGGTGAATGGCAGTTCTATTCCAGGACTTGGCGGAGGACCCTTAAACCCTCAGTTAAAAGTGGGTGAACTAATTGCGGAGCGTTCTTTTTCGCATAAAAAGACGACTAATGGAGCCATGCGCGATTATCGCGACTGGTACGAGAAGGTAATGGAATATGTTGGCCTTATTTGCACGCCCCCGATGGATGTCTTTGGTGAACGGGCGAGCCCGTTTAAGTATAGCGAGTTTTCAGATCAGAAAGATCTCATTTTTCATTTTCGCGATACACTCACAAGTCGTGCGTTTATTGGCGATCTCACACAGAGGTTTGAAAACGAGGTAATAGGTATTATTGGCCTGGGTGGTACCGGATCATATATTTTAGATTTTATGGCTAAAACTCGGGTGAGAGAGATTCGTGGATTTGATGTTGATCTTTTTTATGCCCATAATGCTTTTCGCTCACCGGGAAAAACTATGGAGACTGAATTGGAAGAGTCAAAAGCAAAAGTTTATCAGGAGAGATACCAGAATTTTAGAACCGGTATTTCGCTTTGCAAAAAGAATATTGTTGAGGGCTGTGAAGAAGATTTGATGGGCTGCACATTTGTATTTGTATCTGTTGATAAGGGTGAAGCAAGAAGAGTAATATTCGAAATATTGGAGAAGTTAAAGATACCGTTTATCGATGTTGGTATGGGCCTTAATCGCAATAATGATGTTATCGGTGGGCAGCTCCGGACTACTTATTTTGACCCTGAAAATGTCGCCAAAATTATTGCCGAAAATTGGGCGCCTTTAACCGATGGGCCGGATCATGTATACCGTAGGAATATTCAAATTGCCGAATTGAATGCGCTTAATGCATGCATTGCAGTTATAAAATATAAAAAATTGATGGGCTTTTATGCTCATGACGAAACTTCATATAATATCGGATTGAATATAGACTCCACCCGAACAAAACATAATGATTAAAAAGTTAGTAGTAGAGAAAGTCGTGTCAATGCCTTTGAATCTTCAGGAGGGAATACTTTATGTTTCTCTTGAAAACGAAGTGGTGGGACACTTATGTCCTTGCGGTTGCGCTAATAAAATTCTTATTCGCATAGGAAAAGCTGGATGGCAGTATACAGAAGTTAAAGGTGAAGTCACCCTATTCCCTTCATTAGGTAATTGGAATTTACCATGTCGTTCACATTATTGGATTAGAAAAAATAAGATAATGTGGTCCGGTGACTGGACTGACGAAGTAATCGAGGAAGGCAGGCAATCAGATATAGAAAAAAAACGACAGTACTTCGAGGATCTCAGTAGACAACAAAAAAAATAAATATTCTGACTTTTGCACCCGATAAGAGAAAGAAATCTTTGGCGGAAAAATGTTGTTAAATTTTTTTTATAGGAATCAACAAATACAAAGATTGTAAATTTAGCGGTCCTAGACGCTGGATGCGCCAGCAGCTAACGCGAGTTTTGCGTCAGGCTGGGTGACGTGCAAACGTGGAGTTTGTGCTCCTATTCAAGTTCAGTGCAGGTTGACAGTTTTGTGCCCCGCTCACGCACGAATCCTTTCGTGCGATTATTCCATCCTACCAAACAAAATAAAATTCGCCACCCAATCCCTCGACCGCCAGTGGAAAATGAAGCAGGAAAAACTTTCCCCCTCCTTCACCACAAAAATCAAAGAGATTATCTCCATCCAATTGTAATACTGTAATAAAAGTGGTGTACATTTGATGATATTGTCTAGTTAGCGGTCATTGTGTCGCAAATCGCAGAAATACAGAAAATTATCACATAAAAATGACGGAAAAGAAAAACATATTTGTAATTATTGGAAGCGCAAGTTCAAATTCATCAAACCTAAAAATTGTTGAAAAAATTGAAAGTTTGACAGAAGATGAATTTAACTTGACAATTTTTAACAACTTAAAAATGCTGCCACATTTTGACCCAGAACTTTCGGCAGATAATCCACCAAAACCTATTGTTGAATTTAGAAATGCAGTTGAAAAAGCGGACGGAATAATAATTTGCACGCCAGAATATGTTTTTAGTATTCCAAGTGGATTGAAAAATGCAATTGAGTGGTGTATTTCAACACAAATTTTTTCAGAAAAACCAATTGGACTTATTACTGCTTCTGCTAGCGGAAAAAAAGGTCACGAAGAATTACAATTAATAATGAAAACTGCAATGGCTAAATTTACAGAAGAAACAACATTATTAATTCAAGGAGTTAAAGGAAAGTTTGACAACCAAAATAACTTAAATGACATTAAAACAATTGAAAAACTAAATGAATTTATAAAGGCATTTAAAAGTATAATGTAAATAAAACAATGAACCGCTAATCGAGTAAACGGCTCCGCCAGAAACTGAAATAGTGCACCTCTCACACCCCCTAAGTTGGCAAGCGTCTCACTTGTGTCCTCAAACAAGAGCAACAGACAACTCTTTACGAGAGCATCTCGCTTATGCCCCCAAACCAAATATCACAATAATCTTCAAAGTTTTCTTTTCATTGTAAACGTAAAGCAACAATCTATAAAATTCGCCACTCAGTCCCCCGACCGCCAATGGAAAATGAAATGCTACACAAAAAATGAAACTCCATTAAATACAAATAGCATTCAGTCTGACCAAAAAACAAACAATAATAAATTTCAGACTAAGCAGGAAAAAGGATCCCCATCCTTCACCACAAAAATCAAGAAAATTATCTCCATCCAATTGTAATAGTGTAATAAAAGTGGTATATATTTGATGAAATACTAGTTAGCCGTCAGTTTGGCGGAAAGCTGAAAAAACATAAAAATAAAATTTAATTATACCAAAATGAAAAAGGCAATTTTAATGATTTTTTTGACAATTTTTTCGATTTCAAAATCTTTCTCACAGAAAGACACTATACATATTTTTGGACCAGGTGGACCTTATCCTGCAATGAGAGAAGCAGCTGATAATTTTGAAAAAAAATTTAATGTAAAAGTAAATATTACAAAAGGACCATTAAAAAAATGGCAAAGTGAAGCTGAAAAAAAAGCTGATTTAATTTATAGTGGCTCTGAAAACATGATGAGTACTTTTTTAAGCATATTTAAAGAAAATATCAATTCAAAAACAGATTATCCCCTTTATTATAGAAAATCAGGATTAATTGTCAGAAAGGGAAATCCAAAAAAAATAAAAAATATATTTGATCTACAAAACTCAAACCTTAAAATTATGGTGGTAAACGGAGCAGGGTTAATAGGAGTTTGGGAAGATATTTTTGGAAAAATGAAAGATTTAGATGCTTTTAGAAAAATAAAAGCTAACATCAACTATTATGCAGAAGACAGTGCCTCGGCTGAAAAACATTGGAAAGAAAACTCTGATGTAGATGTATGGATTACTTGGAATATTTGGCAAATTTCTAACTCAGACAGTGCCGATTTTATTTCTTTAAAAGAGAAATACACAATTTATAGAGATTTTGGTATTGTTCTAAGTAAAGTAGGCGAAAAAAAAGAAGTTGTAAACCTTTTTTATGAATATTTAAAATCAAAAGAGGCTGAAAAAACATTTAATAAATGGGGTTGGAAATAAACCGAACCGCTACTCGAGCAGACGGCTCCGCGAGAAACTGACAGAGTGCCCCGCTACCGCCCGAAATGACACGAGCGTAGCGACTGACGAAGTAAATTCGACGAAGACCATCCTTTCGGGGGGTTTACTTACCCGAATAGTGCGAAATTGCATCCGAGCGTAGCGAAGCTGTCTGCCGACAGCCAGGCTGACGGACTACTCCGCACCCTAAAGATGGGCATGACACTCCGAATCCATCTAAGTTCGTAGCCTTGCTTTCCAGTCAAGAGACCCTGACCCGCTATTTTGGATTTACCATCCAATCCCTCCTCTGCCAGTGTTATAGCAAACAAGAATAACGATTCCATCACTTTAGCCAGAAAAATAAGTGAAGAATTATAATGCATTTATACTACATCCGGCAAATCAGGCTCAACGGATATGAGCGCACAGTTATAAGAACGGTACGACATAAAAACATTTATCAGTAGAATAAACCAATTATTTTCCTATTACAATCTCATTTTACGGAAAACCGTAAGAAATGTATTCTTATATATTGTAAGTTTGGCCTCTTAGCATTTAAAAATAAAATAATTTCCAAACCCTGTTTAGTTCGATACATGCAGAAATACCGCCAGCAGCAAAAACCATTTATGAAACAATTTTACAAGATTATAATTTTAGTGGTTTTAGTGAATTCAGGATTTGTTTTAAATGCTAAAAGTAGTACTGATACTAACAACTTAGTATTGCCGACAGCAACGATAACAACTAATGTCCCTTCGGTTTGCTTTGGAGGCACGAGTCCAGTAATTACTATTACTGGAAAAGATGGAAATGCGCCTTATACATTTGTTTATAAGATAGGAACGGGTTCTGATGTTAGTGTTATTTCAGCCGGAACAGGAAATATTGCCACTATAAATGTACCGACCACAATTGCGGGCGTTTTTATTTATACTTTAGTTAGTGTTACTGATTCGTCAGGAACTCAAGCACAGTCTGACAGTGTAACGGTTACAGTAAATCCTTTGCCAGTTGTTGATTTTACTTTTACTAATAATGCTTGTTCAGGAGCCGCTGTTCAATTTACCACAACAAGTATTGGCAATTCTTATACGTGGAATTTTGGCGATGGAGTTACATCGTCTCTTAAAAACCCAGCTCATACATTCACTTCTTTGGGTTGTGGTACAAAGACTTTTAATGTCACTTTGACAATAACTGATTCTAATGGTTGTTCAGGAACAGTAACAAAGATTATTACAATAAATCAGCAGCCAGATATAAGTTTTGAAGATGTAAATGCAACAAGTGCAGCGAACCAATTTAATAATTGTACAAGTGCATCAATTTCAAACACTTCTTATACAATTACTGTAGGTAATATTTCTAATTCAACTTGCATTGCTCCCTATTCTATAAATTGGGGTGATGGTGCAACAGAAAATAATGTCAGTTTCCCAAAAACACATACCTATTCACAACTTGGAGCCTATAATATGGTAGTTACTGCTTTAGGAAATAATGGCTGTAGCAGTTCTAAAACATACATTATAAAAAATGTGTCTAATCCTTCCGGCGGTATTATAAGTCCTGGATCTACTCAAAATTTGTGCATCCCAACTTCCGATATTCAATTTACGATTGCAACTTGGGCAACAAACTCTCCAGGAACTACTTATGCTATAGATTATGGTGACGGCTCAGCAATATTAAATTTAAATCAAAACGATATGGTCACAACGCCATATTATAATTCTACAACTCCATCGTCTTCCTCAAATTACCCAGTACCCTATTCTTATAAAACAACTAGTTGTCCAAATCCAGAATTTACAGTAACCTTAACCGTTACAAATGTTTGTGGATTTACAAAAGGCACAGTAGCAAATATTAGTACTCTTTCCAAACCAAAAGCGGATTTTACAGCACCTTTAACCGCTTGTAATAGCACAAATGTTTTGTTTACAAACACAACGGCTTTGGGCTATGATAATGGTTGTATGAAGGATACTAAATTCAGTTGGGATTTTGGTGATCCTGCTAGTGGAGCAGCAAATATAATTAATACAGGTTGGATAACAAACGCACCAAATGTCAATCATATTTTTTCGGGTATTGGCACATTTACTGTTACACTTTCCACTAAAAATGGATGTGGAACAACAACAAAAACTCAAACAATCTGCATTGAACCTCCACTGGTTCCTACATTCACTATTAATCCATTAACAGCTTGTACGCCTCTTACAGTGACTACCACCAACACCACAAATCTTGTAGGTTCATGTGCCCCGCCAACGTATCAATGGAATGTCACTTATGCAAGTGATTTTTGCGGAATTAGTCCGGCAGTTTGGACTTATACAAGCGGAACAGCAACTTCAGCCAGTCCTTCTTTCAATTTTGTAACTCCAGGCACATACAGTATCAGTTTAACTACGACAAACTCTTGTGGCGCAGTAACTTCAGCTATTCAAACGGTAACAGTCAAAAAGCCCCCTACCGCAACCATAAATCCAATCGCAAATATTTGTCAATCTTTGCCAACAACTACAATTAGTCCAACAGCAGCAGTAAACAGTTGCGCTCCGGCAACAAGCACTTTAACCTATGCCTGGAGTTTCCCCGGAGGGATTCCTGCAACGTCAAATTTGGCCATTCCGGGTCCAATTAGTTACGCTATTGCCGGAAATTATACGGTATCTTTAACCCTAACCAACGAATGTGGTTCGACCATTGCAACGGATAAAACATTCACAATTAACGCCGTTCCGGTCTTAACCAACTCTCCTTTAACGCAAACCATTTGTTCCGGTTCAACGACTACTTTGGTAACTTTAACTTCTAGTCCTGCAGGAGCCACTTTTTCTTGGACAGCCACAGCAACGGCAGGAATTACAGGATTTACACCCTCAGGCACAAATACAATACCTTCACAAACTATTTCGACTACAAATGCAGGTTCAGGAACGGTTACTTATGCTATGAAACCTTCATTAGGTGCATGTCCTGGTGCCATAACTAATTATGTGATTACCGTAAATCCTGCCCCAACAATTACGCAACCTGCTTCCAGCACGGTTTGTCAAGGTGGTATCCCAACTCTTTTATCCGTTACAATTGGTGGCGCAACTGGAACACCTACTTACCAATGGTATTCCAATAGTGCCAATAATACAACAACCGGAACAGCAATAACGGGTGAGACCAATGCTGCTTATACTCCATCATCAACTACTGCAGGGATATTGTATTACTATTGCATAATTACTTTGCCGTCTGGAGGATGTTCCAATATTAAAACGAATACGGCAACGGTTACTATAATGCCAAATGCTTCAATTACTACACAACCCACCCCTACTCAAAATCTTTGTGTTGGCGTTACTATTCCAACTCCACTAACTATTACTTATTCGGGGGGAACCGGAACCGCCACGTACCAATGGTATTCCAATACCACAAGTGCTACGATTGGTGGCGTATTAATTACTGGAGCAACTTCTGCCTCTTACACTCCTCCTGTTTTTACAAGCCAGGGAAATTATTATTACTATGCAACAGTAGCCTTAAATGGAAATGGTTGTTTGCCTGCAACAAGCAATGCAGCCGAAGTTATTGTCTTTGCAGATCCAACAATTAACTCACAACCCCTTGTTTCTCAAACATTGTGTCAAAACGCACCGGCCTTAAATTTAGATGTCATTGCAACTGGAGGAAACGGAACGTTCACTTATCAATGGTACAGCAATCCTGGCAATTCAAATACTGGAGGCTTCCTAATTCCGGGTGCAACAGGCAGTAGTTATATTCCTCCAACAAGTACAGTTGGCACGAAATATTATTATAGTGTAGTTACCCAAAACAGTACTTCTGGTTGCAGTGTTACCAGTGCAACAGCCGCAATTATTGTGATTTCCGCACCCACAATCACCAATCAACCAACTTCCAGCACTATCTGCTTAGGTGGTACTCCTGCCGTTTTATCTGTTACCATCAGTGGGGCAACAGGAACTCCAACTTACCAGTGGTATTCAAATACAACCAATGTCAATACGGGAGGAACTGCTATTTCAGGTGCAACAAACACAACTTACACCCCATCGGCTTCAACGGTGGGCACAACGTATTATTACTGCATTATTACCTTGCCTTCGGGAGGATGTTCCAATATAACATCAAATACGGCAACCGTCACTATTAATGCAGGAGCGACAATTAGTACACAACCAACCCCAACACAAAGTTTATGTGTGGGAGTTACTATTCCAAGTCCGTTGAGTGTTGCCTATTCCGGTGGAACAGGAACTGCCGGTTATCAGTGGTATTCCAATACAACCAGTTCCATTACTGGTGGCATTCTAATTCTAGGTGCTACAAATGCCAGTTATACTCCACCTGTTTTTTCAACCAGTGGTAATTATTACTATTATGCCGTAGTTACTTTGAGTGGTAATGGTTGTGGCCCGGTGCCCAGTGATGTGGCTCAAATTAATATTGTTGCCGATCCAATAGTTACCACACAACCACTGTCAACACAAACTGTTTGTCAAACAGCCCCGCCTTCAAATTTAACAGTCGCTGTCACAGGCGGAATTGGTGCAACCTATTCCTATCAATGGTTTTCAAATGCAAGCAATAACACTGCATCTGGAACGCCGATATCGGGCGCAACTAGTGACACTTTTTCACCCCAAACCGCTACTGTAGGAACTGTTTATTATTACTGTGCCATCACGCAAACCAATGGTTCAGGTTGTAATGTTACAAGTGCAACCGCTACCGTAATTGTTAATTTGGCACCTACATTTACATCGCAACCCGTATCAAGTACCATTTGTGCTGGCGGATCTCCTGCTGTTTTGGCGGTGGCTTACGCCAATGGGGTTGGAACGCCTACATATCAATGGTATTCCAATACAGCCAATGCTAATTCAGGCGGCTTTGCAATTTCTGGCGCAACCAATGCCAATTTTAGTCCTCCCAATTCCACTGTCGGCACCGTCTACTATTATTGCGTCATCACTTTGCCACCAACTGGCGGATGTTCCAGCATTACGTCAAATACGGCTACTGTTACTATCAATGCAGGTGCTACAATCAGTACACAGCCTGCACTAACACAAAGTTTATGCGTTGGAGTTACGATCTCAACGTCATTAATCGTTTCTTATTCCGGAGGAACCGGAGCAGTAAGTTACCAATGGTATTCCAATACTTCCAATTCGAATACGGGAGGAACTTTAGTTTCTGGAGCAACAAACCCAAGTTACAAACCACCCGTTTTTACATCAAGTGGAAATAATTACTATTATGTAACACTATCGTTCTCAGGGAATGGCTGTGGTCCTATATCCAGTAATCCTGCCGAAATTATAGTGGTGAGCGACCCCATAGTGAGCTCACAGCCGGCACCTTCTCAAACCCTATGTCAAGGTGCAGCTCCTGCTAATTTGACAGTATCGGCAACTGGAGGAATCGGGACTTATTTGTACCAATGGTTTTCCAATAGTTCCAATTCAAATACGGGAGGGATTTTAATTGGTGGGGAAACAAATGATACCTTTACACCAACGACAGCTTCAGTTGGAACGACCTATTATTATAGTGTGATTACCCAATCAGGCGTGGGTTGTAATGCTAGCAGTAATACGGCAGCTGTAATCGTCAATTTGGCACCAACATTTACTTCACAACCGTCTTCGAGTACCATTTGCATCGGACAAACACCGACACTTTTAAGCGTCAGCTACAGTAATGGGGTAGGAATACCCGTTTATCAATGGTATTCCAACAGTGCTAATACAAGCATAGGGAGTACCGCTATATCCGGAGCAACAAATGCTGCGTATAGTCCTCCAAATTCAATTGCCGGAACTGTATATTATTATTGCATTATCACCTTGCCAACAGGCGGCTGTTCCAGTTTAACCTCAAACATTGCAGCGGTGGCTATCAATCCAAACCCTGTTATTTCTAATGGAAGCACAATAATCTGTAGTGGAAATTCTTTTACAATTACTCCCGACAATTTAAGCGGAGACATTGTACCTGGCGGCACTACCTATACTTGGTCGAATCCAAATATCTCTCCGGCTGCTTCCATAACAGGAACTTCGGCGCAAACTATACAGCAAACTAATATTAGCCAAACATTAGTCAATACAACTACAAGCCCTGCAACGGTAACGTACACCATTACACCACTATCCGGAGTTTGTGTTGGGAATAATTTCACGGCAATAGTCACTGTAAATCCAGCCATTTCTCCAAATGTAACTTCAACCAACAGTACTTGTTTTGGTGCCAACAACGGTGTTATTCAAACCAATATAACGGGAGGAATTCCATTCAGTTCAGGTGCTCCTTATCTGATTTCTTGGACAGGCACCAACGGATTTACTGCTGCTGCATCGAGCCTTTCTAATTTGGCACCCGGAAATTATAACCTTTCCATTACGGATGCCGGAGGTTGTCCAATTAATGAAACATATCTTATCACAGAACCTGACGACATTGTCATTACAACGGTTTTAGAAAAAGACATTACTTGCTTCAATGAGGCCAATGGTGCAATTGACATCACGATTTCTGGCGGAACTTTAAATTATACTTTCGCTTGGGCGAAAGACGGATTACCTTACGCCACCACCGCGGATTTATCCAATTTAAGTCCAGGAATATATGTAGTTACTGTTTCGGACGCCAACAATTGTGGACCAAAAACCGCAACATTCACCATAACCGAGCCGCCTATTTTGGCCGTGAATTTGCTCAATAAAACCAACATATTATGTTTTGGAGATGCAACAGGAGTTATAACGGTCAATGTGGTTGGAGGCACTTTACCCTATACTTATACTTGGTCTGGCCCAAATAGTTTCATAAGTTCGAATCAAAATCTTACCGCTGTATTTGCTGGAACCTATAACCTAGTGGTTACCGATAATTTGGGTTGTACCAAAACACTGAGTGTCACCTTGACCCAGCCTACAGCAATTGACATCACGGCAACCACTACCCCCCTCATTTGTTATGGTGCCAATGATGCGTCCATCAGCATCACAATTTCAGGAGGTGTTGCTCCCTATGCCATCCAGTGGAGCAATTTGGGAAGCGGGACTTTACAAGACAATCTTTCGGCCGGGGATTATCTGGTTACGGTTACCGATAAAAATAATTGCGTACAAACAAAGAATGTCAACATACCTGAAGCTCCTATTTTTACCATTAATCCCGTGGTGAAAAACATCAGCTGCTTTGGAGCCAATGACGGCAGTATTACCTTAAATTTTGTCGGAGGTATTGCTCCTGTTACCTTGACTTGGAATGATGGAGCCGTCACGGGAACTACCAGGAATAATTTGGGTCCAGGTTCTTACACGGTCACTATTGTTGACTCAAAACCCTGCACCATAAAAAGAACTTTTATCATCCTGGAACCCCAATTGTTGGTGCTTTCAGCCAATGTTACCCACGCTTTTGACTGTGATAATACCAATAGCGGCGCGATAAATCTTTTGGTTTCAGGTGGCTCAGCGCCCTTTACTTATGCCTGGTCCAACGGCGCTACCACCGAGGATTTGGTCAATATTCCCGCAGGAAATTATCTGGTTACCGTAAAAGATGCCAACGGCTGCTCCAAACAAGCACAATATAGTATCAACCGACCACCACCCATCGTGACTGGAGTGGTCACCAAAACGGTTTTTGACTGTGAAACCAAAACCGTCAAACAAACCTTTGTGGCCCAAGTTTCCGGCGGGGTTCCGCCCTACCAATTGGTCTGGTCCAGCGGCACGGTGAGCGGATTGAACAATGAAATGATGAATACCAACCAAAACGGCGCCGTGATTTTATACGTTACCGATGCCATTGGATGTCCATCCAATTACTCCTTCAATGTAGATGTACCCACACTGGGAACGCCTTCCTATACTGCCAGCTCTTATGCGTATTCGACCTATGGCACTTATTCCGTCAATGACCCCATACAGTTTACCAATACGGCAACAGGTGATTATGTCAGCGTGGCTTGGGATTTTGGTGATGGCAGCGTTGCTACAGATCTTAACCCGGTACATAGCTTCATCAATCCAAAAGAGTATGTGGTGACACAAACCGTTACTTATCCTTTCGGATGTATCTATGTGCAAAAAATCACCTTTATTGTTGGCAAAGGCTATGTATTAGTTGTTCCCAATGCTTTCACCCCGAACAATGATACGCTCAATGATACTTTCAGACCCGTGACCAAAGGGTTGAAAAACGTTCAACTGGCTGTTTACGACACCTGGGGTTCCCTGATTTATTCAGAGACAGGAGCCATTTTACGAGGATGGGATGGTAAAATAAAAGGCTCGAATGCGGAAAACGGGAATTATTACTGTAAGGTGAGCGGAGAAACTTTTTATGGAACTATTGTCAATGAAAATCACCCTTTTGTATTAATAAAATAAGCCCCCAAAGAGAATGAAATTAAAATTTGTTTTATATATACTGTTAACTTCCGTATCTATTGCAGAAGTTAAGGCACAAGACCCTGTTTTTACCCAATATTTTTTGGTCCCCGAATCATTGAATCCTGCATTTACAGGAACGTTGGTAACGGGATATACAGGCCTTATACACCGATCCCAATGGCCCAATGAAAACAGAAGAATAGATACCGAATATGCTTTCATTAATGGGCCTGTTGGCCCTAAAAGGGAAATGGGTTTAGGTTTG
>Ga0208789_1000734_pt1 | contig 25553 bp, 29 predicted proteins | sample Methanotroph_Enr_FD_187368 | JGI IMG/M metagenome (GOLD analysis project Ga0208789, IMG submission 187368) | Enriched soil microbial communities from Old Woman Creek wetland in Ohio, USA - Methanotroph_Enrichment_5 (SPAdes) (version 2) | ecosystem: Environmental > Terrestrial > Soil > Wetlands...
CCCCTCCTCCCTCGCCCTCCGCGCTTACGCAAGCGTCGGGCTCCGGGAGGCCCCGCCGAACCCATCCCCTCGCCGCCCCTCCAACACTAGCTTGTTAAGCTTTATACCTGTCGTATTGATTTTGCTCAACTGTTTATGTAGTATTCAATTATGAAGCTGGCCGCACTTATATTATTATTCCTTTCCCCTGCGGCGGCTTTTTGCCAGGGGGCCTGGTATACTCCTCAAAGAGCCGATATCGTTATTCCGACGCCCGAAGCGGCGGACGCTTTGGATACTTGTCCGAAGCTGAACGCGCTTAAGGCTGATGTGGGCTATGCTGACGCTCCGGCGGTGAGGGAAGTGGCGGAAGTGGACGCGGCCGCGCTGCCGCTGCCGGCTGACGACCTGGAGCGCGCGGGGATCATCGAGGTTTTGAAGACGGACCTGGACTACTGGACTTCCCGCCCGGATTCGGCGAAGATACAGGTGGGGCCGGATTCCTACGACGCGCCCCGGCTGCGCCGCACCATCAAAGCCCTGCTGGACATTTTTTCCTCCCCCATGCCGGCGGAAGACCTCCGCGCGGCGCTGAAGGGCGGCTTCAAGGTTTACCGGGCCTCGGCCGACGACGGGACGGGCAAGACGGTGATCACCGGCTATTACGAGGCGGAGATCCCGGTGACGAAAGCGCCGGACGCCGCGCACAAGTACGCCATACACCTTAAGCCCGCGGACCTGGTCAAGACGACCCCGGCGATGGGCGTGACTTTCGACTACGGCCGCTACGACGAGAGCGGGAAGCTGGTTCCGCACTATTCGCGGGCCGAGATCCACGCGGGCATCCTCAACGGGCAGGGGCTCGAAATGGTGTGGTCGGCGCACCCGGCGCAGATCATGCTGCTGCAGATCCAGGGCTCGGGCGTGCTGCGCTTCCCCGACGGGGACTATATGCGGGCGGGCTTCGACGGGGCGAACGGGCATCCTTTCCGCAGCGTGCAGAAGATCCTGATCGACTGCGGCGAGATCCCGGGGATGTCTTTCAAGGATTTCATCAAGTACCTGGCCACCCAGGGGCCGCGCGAAGAGCGCCTGGCGGACCTGAACCCGCGCTATATTTATTTCCAGGCGAGGGAAAAGGACAGCCGCCCCTACGGGGCTATCGGGCGGGCTCTCACGGCGGGCCGCTCCATCGCCATCGACCCGAAATACGTGCCGCTGGGGCTGTTCGGCCTGCTGAAGTCGAAGCGGCCGGTGGCGCAGGGCGAGAGCCTGGGCTTCAAGGATTTCAACCGCTTCATCTCCACGCACGACACGGGCTCGGCCATCCGCGGCCCGGGGCGCGTGGACCTGTTCTGGGGCACGGGCGCCGTGGCCGAGACCGAGGCGTCCTCGATGAAAGCCCCCGGCGAACTTTACCTCTTCATACTTAAGTAACCGCCTCCCATTGACACGTCAAGGATTGCCCCTTGACAAATCAAAATCATCTGCTATACTATTTTTGGAGCGAAGCACCTTATAAACGGTTGTCCTCCGCTCCATAACTTTGAGGGAGACAGACGCGGGCACGGGCCCGCGTTGTCATTTATATACAAAAGAATAGGGACCGCGAGATGACCATTCGGGTTCGGGGTCCTGCCGCCCAGACCGGCTTTCCGGTCCAGCCGCTCCACCCATCCCCTGCTAGGAAGGCGAGATGTAAACCTGCCGTTCACCTTCCGCGGCTGGCCCAAAAAGCCGGTCCGTGCGTCACCCCTCCACGACGGGTTGCGAGTTCACTTATGATTGCTTGCGGAGACCGTGCGGGCCGGCAACCCTGTGTGGAGGGGCGGCAAGGGTATGGGTCCGCCGGGGTCTCCCGGAGCCCGACGCTTGCGTAAGCGCGGAGGGCGAGGGGGAAGGGGCGAGCACGGTGTGCGAGACCCCGTCCCCGCCGGACCCATACCCTTGCCGTCCCGACTGGGCTTCTCGCGGTGCTTTACAGTTTTTTGGAGAGTTCGTAGAAGACTATGGCGGCGGCGTTGCCGGCGTTGAGGCTCTCTACCCCGCCTTTCTGGGGGATGGAGACTATCACGTCGCAATGCTCGCGCGTCTTCTCGTGAAGGCCTTCGCCTTCGGAACCGATGATGATGAAAGCGGGGAGAGTGAAATCCACCTTGGGCAGCGCCTGGCCGCCCATGTCCATGCCGTAGATCCAGAAGCCTTTTGCTTTCAGCTTGATGATGGTCTGGTTGAGGTTCACCACCTCGACGATATTGATGCGCTCCATCGCGCCCGAAGCGGCTTTGTGCGCCGTCGGGGTAAGGCCCGCGGAACGCCGCTCGGGCAGGATCACCGTGGACACGCCGAGGCAGGCCGCCGACCTGATAATGGCGCCCAGGTTCATGGGGTCCGTGATGCCGTCCAGGCCCGCCCAGATGGTCTTCTTCAGATCTTTCTCCAGCCCCACGGCCTCGTCCACGTCCAGCTTGCCCATCTGCTCGGTCTCGATGATGACGCCCTGGTGATTCCCCCCCGCCGCCAGCTTTTCCAGCGTGCGCAGGTCGCTGAAGTCCACCCTGATATGGCTCTGGCGGGCCAGTTTCGCCAGGTCGGTCACGCGCTGGTTCTTCTCGTTGCGCGAGATGACCAGGCGCAGGACCCTGCGCCGCCCGGCCTTCAGGATCTCTTCCGCGGTGTTTATTCCGAATAAAATTTCAGTAGGCATAATCAGTTGCGGCTCCCCGCGTTACCCCGTGATCCGGGTGTTCCCGAAACTTGTTCCCACCGCCAGCGCCATCCGCACTTCGTGCGACTTAGGCGAAACTATGCGCAGCTTGCCCACGGCCTGCGCTATGCTGACCCCGGTAAATCCGTAATTCCTGAAGGAAACCATCTGCCCGAACTTTTTCTGGGCAAGCAGCTCGGCGGCCTTCACCCCGAACCCGGTAGCCAGCCAGCGGTCGAACGGGGTAGGCTGGCCTCCGCGCTGCACGTGCCCGAGCACCACCACGCGGCTCTCGAGCCCGACCGTGCTGCCGTCGAGGATCTCGGCTATCTTATAGGAAACCCCGCCCAGGCGCAGCGGGTCGGGAGAGCCCTTCACCGTCCTGGTCACGGTCATCTCCCCCTTCTCGGGGCGCGCGCCCTCCGCGACGACTATTATCGAGAATTTCTTGCCGGCGCGGCTGCGGGCCATCACGGCCTCCACTATATCGCCGGGCCTGTAGGGGATCTCCGGCAGCAGGATGATATCGCCCCCGCCGGCTATGCCGGCGCGCAGCGCTATCCAGCCGGCGTAGCGGCCCATGGTCTCGACTATCATCACGCGATGGTGGGATTGCGCCGTGGTATGCACCCGGTCCACGGCCTCGGTGGCCACGTTCAGGGCCGAGTCGAAGCCGAAGGTCACGTCGGTGGCGGAGAGGTCGTTGTCGATGGTCTTCGGCACGCCGATGACGGGCATGCCCCTTTTATACAGCTGCTGCGCCATGGTCAGGGTACCGTCGCCGCCTATGGCCACCAGCGCTCCCAGGCCGAGGTTCTTGAAATTCTTGAAGGCCAGCTTCGAAAGGTCCTTAGGTTCCTCGCAGGAGCCGAGCGGGGACAGGGTGTAGGCGAACGGGTTGGCGGTGTTGGACGTGCCCAGGATGGTCCCGCCGCGCACCAGGATACCGGAGACGTCGTGATCGTGCAGCTGGACGAAGTCGTTCTCCACCAGGCCGCGGAAGCCGTCCTGGAAGCCTATAACTTCCCAGCCGCATCTGAGGGCGGACTTCGTAACCCCGCGCACTACGGCGTTAAGCCCGGGACAATCGCCGCCGCCGGTAAGAATGCCTATTTTCATAATAAATTTCTCCTTGAGCAAGATCCGGGGCGGACGGGACCGGCCGGCCGACGCTAGAAAGGCGACGGGTAGATAGGGTCTTTTTCCCTCGAGATCACGTACAGCACGGCCGCGAGGATCTGCGCCGGGTGGCCGAGGCGGGCGAAGGCGAAGTCCATATGGATCTGGAAGCGGTTCGAGGAGGACGGGTCCAGGAAAATGAAGCCCGCGCGCCTGTCCTGCGCGAAGATCCCGTAGTGAGAGCGCAGCGCCCCGCCCAGGTTCCCGAACAGCTTGCGCAGCAGGTAGCCCCTGGGGAAATCGTCGCGGATGGAGAACACCACCAGGTTGTCCGTATCCACGAATTCCCAGTAGCGGTACAGGAAAGTGCCTTTGCGCACCAGGCGGGCGACTTCCTTGCCGGACCCGTCGCGGATCATCCCGTAGACCGTTTCCGGGTGCACGGCCATCACCGGCGCGGACTGCGCGTCGTAGATCTGGAGCGAGCGCTCCTTCGTGAAGTAGATCACCGCCCCGATCACGAAGGGGACGATGAAGAAGATCTCGGGCAGCGAAGCCAAAGCGCGGCCGAGCAGCGGGAACTTGGCCAGGGCGTTGACCACGGCGTCGCCGCGGCCGACGAAAGCGAGCAGGCTCCAGAACACGTGGAAGAAGAGGCAGCCGTAGACCGCGCCGGCCACGTACAACTCGTGCTCGTAAGGGTACTCCGCCAGCAGCAGCTGCCGCTGCCGGGTGAGCACGTTGTAAGTGACGTCCTTGAACGTGGCCGACTTCGAGATCACGAAAGGGAAGAAGAAATCGGGCGGCACGTCCGCGGGCGGCGGGGGCAGCTTGGGGTTCTTATAGGCGGCCGCGGCGGCCCTGGCGGCGAAGCCGCCGGCCACCCAGGCGCCTATCAGGACGGCCCAGAGAACGAACGGCAGCGGCTTGCGGGGGATATAAGGAGGAAGCACGTCGTCAGCCTGCTTCTTCGCCAGCTCGGCCAGGAAACTGTGCGCGGCCTCTCCCGCGGCGGAGGCGACGGTCTGGGTGGAGGTCCCTGCGACGGGCTCGGTCGAGACGGCGAAAGCGTTCAAGATCTCAGTGGACGCGGCCGCGTTCACCGGCGCGGTGGAGACTTCGCCGCCTTCGGGCTTGAAGGCCTGCGTGATAAGCTCCTCGTTCTCGGGTTTCTCTTTCTTAACCCGGACCACTTTTATCTTTTTGGGCTTGGGGATCTCTATTTTTTCGCCCGGCTTCCTGACACTGGAGAGCACCCCGCGGAAATCTCCGTCGGACAGGCCGCGCGCGGAAACGGCGTAGGAAACCCCGTTGTAGGTGAGGAAAGCTATGTAGGCTTCGGCCCCCATGGACTCGTAGGACGTGTAATAAGCCGCGGAAACGCCGTGGAGGCTGACGGACTTGATGTCGCCGGAAAGCTGGTTGCCCTTGCTGCGCAGCGAATCCACCTGCTCCTTGACGCGCGCTTTGAGGTAATAGTCGCCCAGCTCCGAATCCTGCCTGGAGAATTCGAAGAAAGATTTGCCTTTCTCAAGCTTCAGAGTGACGGAAGGATCGTCGGTCTTGCCGGGCGCCCAGCCCGAAGGGAAGTCGACGGCGATGATCTCGCCCTTGTCCTTGAATTCACCGGCGAAGGCGCAAAGGGGCAAAGCAATGAAGAAGGCCGCGCAGATAAAAATCAGTTTTTTCATAGCGTCCGCGATTACATTACTTTAAAGTATAGAATATTATTGTAACTTAAGTCACATTGAAAAACTCTCAGCCGTGCTGGTGCCGGTGGTGGGCGTCCGGCAGGTGCGGATGTTCATGCTCCTGCGGCTCGTGGCTGTGCGCGTGGGAATGCTCCCCTTCGGCGCCGCGCTCATGGGCGTGGCCGTGATGCCCGTCGTCGTGGGCGTGGCTGTGGTCGTGCGCCAGGGGCTCGTGCAGGTGGGGGTGGCCGTGCCGCTCCCAGGCCAGCAGCAGGAAGGCGCCCAGCATCAGCGCGCTGGCCCACAGCAGCCGCGCGGTCAGCGGCTCGCCCAGGAAAGCGACGCTCAGCGCGGCCCCGATGAAGGGATAAGAACCGAAGAAGGCCCCGGCCCGCGAAGCGCCCAGTCCCCGCATCGCCAGGATGAAAAGCACCAGGCTTATCCCGTAGCTGACAAAACCGAGCAGCAGCGCCACGACGGCCCAGTCGAGAGGCGGCAGGGAGCCGTAAGCGTACAAAGCCAGTCCCCCGTTTATCACTCCGCCGGCCAGCCCTTTTATCGCGGCCAGCGTAACGGGGTTCTTTATCGAGACCCTCGCCGTCAGATTGTTATCCACCCCCCACATAAAGCTCGACGCGAGCACCAGCGCGGCGCCCAGGCCGAAACTGAACCCGCCCCCCTCCCACGACAGCGCCATCGCCCCGGCGGTGATAAGGCCCGCGGCCGCCCAGAAGCGCCCGCCCCCGTGCTCCTTAAAGACCAGCACCGCGATAAGCGAAGTGAAGACCAGCTCGAAATTCAGCAGGATGGAAGCGGAAGAGGAGGAGGTAAGGCTGAGCCCGGTGAACAGGAGCAGGGGCGCCAGCACGCCGCCGGCCAGCACGAAGCCCGCCGTATAGGGGAGATCGCGCCGGTCCAGGGGCGCCTCCGCGGCGAGCCCCTTCGCGCCCGCGAACAGGCGCCAGGCCAGCAGGCCCAGGCCGCTGCCCAGGTAGCAGAGCGCGGAAAGTTCCAGCGGCCTCAAATGCGCCAGCAGCAGCTTGCCCGCCGGCACCGAAACGGCGAAGAGCAGGGCGGCGGCAAGGGCGAAGGCGTAATTCATGGCTAAATTTTAACAAAAAGCGGGGGCGGCCTGCGTTTTTTTATAACAGTACCATGAGTTGACAACCCATATTTAGGTTTGTAATATAAGTTTAGAGGATTTTAGTCTGTTTTCAAGTTGCAGCCCGCAAAAAAATCAAACTAAGGAAGGAAATCATGTCCAACACCTCAGCGGTTGCAGAGAAAGGCAAGAAGTCCGCGCACGATTACATCAACGGTCTTCTGGCCCATGTAGTCAACAAGAACCCCGGCGAAAAAGAGTTCCACCAGGCGGTCAAGGAAGTCCTCGAGACCCTTACCCCCATACTCGAAAAACACCCCGAATACATCAAAGCAAAGATCCTCGACAGATTAGTGGAGCCCGAGCGCTCCATCTCCTTCCGCGTGTGCTGGCAGGACGACAACGGCAACTACCAGATCAACCGCGGCTACCGCTTCGAATTCAACAGCGCCATCGGACCCTATAAGGGCGGCCTGCGCTTCCACCCCTCCGTGAACGCCAGCATCCTCAAGTTCCTGGGCTTCGAGCAGATCTTCAAGAACTCCCTCACCACCCTCCCCATGGGCGGCGGCAAGGGCGGTTCCGACTTCGACCCCAAAGGCAAGAGCGACGCCGAAGTTATGCGCTTCTGCCAGAGCTTCATGACCGAGCTGTTCCGCCATATCGGCCCCGACACCGACGTGCCGGCCGGCGACATCGGCGTGGGCGGCCGCGAGATCGGCTACATGTTCGGCCAGTACAAGCGCCTCAAGAACGAATTCACCGGCGTGCTGACCGGCAAGGGCATCACCTGGGGCGGCTCGCTGATACGCCCCGAAGCCACCGGCTTCGGCGTGGTGTATTTCGCGGAAGAGCAGCTTAAGACCAAGGGCACCAGCTTCAAGGGCAAGACCGTCGCCGTCTCCGGCTTCGGCAACGTGGCCTGGGGCGCGGTGAAGAAGGTCAACGACCTCGGCGGCAAGGTGGTCACCATCTCCGGCCCCGACGGCTACATCTACGACAAAGCCGGCATCAGCGGCGACAAGTGGGAATATATGCTCGAGATCCGCGCTTCGGGCCAGGACATCGTGGCGCCTTACGCCAAGAAGTTCGCCGGCTCCGAGTTCCACGCGGGCAAGAAGCCGTGGGAAGTGAAAGTGGACGTGGCTCTTCCCTGCGCCACCCAGAACGAGCTGAACGAGACCGACGCCCAGAACCTGATAAAGAACGGCGTGATCTGCGTCACCGAGGGCGCCAATATGCCCTGCACCCCGGAGGCCGTCGAGGCCTTCCAGTCCGCCAAGATACTGTTCGCCCCCGGCAAGGCTTCCAACGCCGGCGGCGTGGCCACTTCCGGCCTGGAAATGAGCCAGAACAGCATGCGCATGAGCTGGTCCTCCGAAGAGGTGGACAAGCACCTGCACGGCATCATGGTGAACATCCATAACGCCTGCGTGACCGCGGCCAACGAAGCCGGCATCCCCGGCAACTACGTCGCGGGCGCCAACATCGCCGGCTTCAAGAAAGTAGCCGAAGCCATGATGGCCCAGGGCCTTGTGTAAGCCGTAACAAGGAACCAATAAGAACGGGCGGAGCCAAAAGCTCCGCCCGTTTTTATTTTTTTGCCTGCGGCTTATCTTTTGTAGAGCCCCGTCAGTTCGCCCTGCGCCAGGATATGCCCCTTCATCGCTTTCAGCAGGGCGCCCTTCGCCGTGCCGGCGGGCAGGCCCAGGAACTTATCCAGCGCGTACACCCTGAAGACGTAATGGTGCGGCTTGCCGGGAGGCGGGCAGGGGCCGAAATAGCCGATGCGGCTGCAGCTGGCGTCGTCCGTCCCCCACACGAGACCTTGTTTGGAGCCGTCCGGCAGCGCCTCCGTCCTGGGCGCGTTCTCCTTCACGCCTTTGGCCGAAGCCGGGAGATCGAAGATTATCCAGTGCACCCAGGCGCCGGCGGGCGCGTCGGGATCGTCCATGATCACGGCCACGCTTTTGGCAGCGCCGGGCAGGCCGTCCCAGCTCAGGGCCGGGGAAACATCTTCACCGCCGCAGGCGTGCTTCTTCGGAATATACTCTCCGTTCCCGAACGACGGGCTGGTTATAGTAAAGGTCATTGTGGTCATCGCTCCCCCTTTTTTCGCGTCTTTAGTCCGCTTCCCGGGCGCACCCCTGACGGCGCCGGACAGCGCCAGCGCGACTACACAGCAGACGAATATTCTTTTTTTCACGGCGCCCCCTTAACCCGGATATTATGCGACAAAAATAAGTTTTAGCCAAGCAAAAAAAACAAACAGGGCCTCTGTTTTGTATTATTTAAGTATTAGCAGCCCGCGCACGCTTTGCGGCGCTCATCTCCAGAGGAAAGATATGCCTAAAATATTAGTGGTGGACGACATCCCGGCGATAGTCGATTTTTCGAAGGAATTTTTCGAGGACGCGGGGTTCGAAGTGCGGACGGCCGAGACGGCCCCCGGCGCGCTGGAGGCCCAGCAGGAATTCAGGGCGGACGTGATCCTGCAGGACCTGAACATCCCCGGCGGCGGCGGCATCCACGTCTACGAGACCCTGCGCGCGCGCCATGATATGGTCCCGATAATCTTTTCCACCGGCAAGCCGGAAACCCTCGGCGACATCACCGGCATGGTCAACGTCTCCATACTGAAGAAACCCACCGACCCCGAGATCCTGATGGCCGAAGTCAGGAAGCAGCTGGCGAAAGCGGCGCCCGCGGAACGGCCGATGAACCCGAACCCTCCGCCTCCCCCCAAACTTCCCGGCCGTTAAGGCCGGCCGGTGCCGATAAAGAAGGCGGAGCCCGAAAGCTCCGCCTTCTTTATTTTACGAGAGGTAAAACTCAGCGGCTCCGGACCGCGGAGCAAAGCTCGCCGAGCTTACCACCCAGCAGCTGGCCGGCTACGTCGGCGGCGACCAGCAGCGGGATCATGTGCCAGCCCAAGCCGGAGAACCTCCGAAGCAGGAAAACAAAAGGCACGGGGAAATGCACCGCCAGCATCCAACGCGTCGAGAAAGCCGCGGACCTTCCCCTCATATAACCGAAAGGCAGGTTAATGAGGAAAACCACCAATAAAAGTATTTTTAAAGACATACCGGCAAGGATGAGCTCGGACGCCGAAACAACTATTTATTATCTTTAGGGATCCAGACGCGGGAATTGAACGGGTCGAAGATCACGGTGCCCAGGTCGGCCATGAAGGAGCCGCCGAGCTGGGCGGACGGACGGGTGTGCGTGCCGATGCCGCCGCAGGCCATGGCGCCCGGCGGGGTCCGCTTCACGTAGATCACCGCGGACCTGAAGGCGCGCGCGGCGGTCCCGTTCCCGGCCATGAATTCCACGGCGCCGCTCTTAAGGCGGTACGCCTCGACCGTCTCGTACAGGCCGGGCACGCAGGTGGAAAGTTTTTTATCGTTCGCCTGCCAGCGCTCCAGCGCGCCCGGGGCGGAGGCGGCTATGCGGGCGTAAAGCGCCTGGTTGATATTCACGGAATGGCGCGTCAGGTAATCGCTGTAGCCGGTGTCTATCTGCGCTATCGCGTCCACGCCCGCCACGCGCACAGGCACGGCCGGGACGTTCGGCACGGACAGCGGCCCGGAATAATTCTCGTTAAGGGCGCTCAGCGGCAGAAGTCCGGCGAGGTCTTCGGAAAAGTAGCCGGCCGCGGAAAGCGGGACGAACCCGGCGGCGGCCAGCGCCCCCGGTGAGCAGAAGCCTTCCCTGCCGGAGGCGGACAAGGAGCCTTCCTTAAAGCGCAGCGTATAGGCTTTCTCGCTCAAAAAATCGGTGCCGATGATGCCCGCCTGCCTGAAGTCCAGGAGGAGGTGGGAATAATCGGCGGTAAGCAGGTAGGCGCGGCCCAGCCCGGTGAAAAAATAAAAATCGTCGAAAGCGCATTGCCCGCCCGGCACGGCGGGATCGCAGCTGTCCGCGGCCGGCTTTACGCCGGGCATCGCTTTAAGGTCTATGGAGGAAACGTTGGCGCCGTAATCCAGCAGGAACAGCCCGCTCCTGCCGGCTATTTTCGCTTCGCCGTAGGGCATTTCTTTCGAAACGCGCAGGGGGACCGTACCGCCGAGGCAGGAAGGGTAGGAGTCGGCGGCCCGCACCGCGGCATAGGCCGGCGGACTGACAGGGCCCGGCGCGGCGCAAGCCGCGGCCGACATAAGAGCAAGGCAGATCGTTCCTTCGAGCATATTTCGCCCCCCTCGCTGGCGGGGCGGCCCGTATATTATGCCAAATTCGGCGCCCGCCGAGGGAGAGAGGAAAAAGCTATCGGCTGATATTGCCGCCGGGCAGGGGAATGAACGGTTTCGGGGTCTTCTTTTTTTTCGCCCCCGGCTTCGGGTAGCCTACCGCCTGCACCAGCACCACCTTCCGCTGCGCGGGGTCCAGCCCCAGCTGCTTCGCCAGTTCGTCCCTGTCGAACCCGCCCATCACCCCGGTGGCCAGGCCCTCCGAGGCGCAGAACAGGTAGACGTTCTCGCTTATGTAGCCGGTGTCGGCGGCGGCGTAGAAATCCCGCACCTCGCCCGAGACGCCTGTCATCCTGGCGTAGTCGGCCACGAAAAGCAAAAGCGCCGGCGCTTCGCGCGCCTGGGACTGCAGGGAGGAGCCCATGCGGATATCGCCCTGCACCTGCGGCTCCAGGGTGTTGGAAAGCGCGTCGTACAGGTAAACGCCCGTCGAGAAAGCCACGTAGACGCTTATCTCCTGCCAGTTTTTGGCCGAAGGCGCGGTCCGTTTCAGCGACGAGGGCCGGTTGACCCCGGCCGCGGCCCAGAGCAGGTCGGACAGCACCTGCGGCGACAGCTCCCTGGGGCCGAACTCGCGCGAGGTTTCTCTTTTGTTCAGCGCCTGCATCAGCGGCATGCCGCCGGCTTTCTTCGGAGGCGGCAGCTGAAGCGTCTCCTTCCCCCCGGGAAAAAACACGGCCGCGCCCGCCAGCAGCAGCGCCGCGATGGCTAAAAGCGTTCTGTATTTCATGCAACCCTCCCTCCCCGCATTTCCCGACATTATGCACACTATGCCGCCAGGAAATCAAGTCTCTTCCGCTCCGGAAAAACGGCCGCGGGGAAAAAGTCAATTAAATGCGGAGACGCACAATTACGCGGCACGCGGCATCAATGTTACGCTAGTGATAGGGAAACATGGGTGCGGAAAATACGCGGGAAAACCAATTTAGGGGGACATATGAAAAAAAAGATCACGGGTTATTGCGCCGAAGTGGAGATGGAAAGGGGCGGGCACTTGTCCGCCGTGTCGTACGACAAGACGCAGCGGGCCCTGGTGACCGAAGCGCGGGCCACCGTGGGAGGCAAAGCGGTCGTGGCCGAGATCTCGGGCATAGCCACCGGCAAAGGCGAGGACGGGACGGTGAACATGTGGCTGCCCTCATTCAATTTCATGGCGAAGGACGGAACCATACAGATGGTCCCCGGCCTGAACGCGGTCGCTACCCTGGCCCCGCGCCAGGGCGCTATCGACACGGTAAAAGCGATCGCTTCTTACGTGAACCGCTCCAAGACGCCCTACAAGGCGAAAATAGCCGGCGACCGGAAACACGCCTGGATAAGCATCGCCTTCACGGGCAAGAACTGCCGGAGGCCTCATGAATTCGCCCGGGCTTAGCCTGCGGCGGGTCATTCGGGAAGAGACCGAGGTTGTGCTGATAGCCTTCCAGCTTCTCTTTTCCTGGTCCAATTGGCGGCACTGACGCGCCGCCGCTGACAAAGTATTGAATACCGCCCCCCTGCTCTTCCTGCGGGAACAACGGGGGGCGGTATCCTTTTTTTACGCGCGCGAGATCATTCGTTCCTCTCGTATTCGCCGCACCAGTCGGCGGAGGTCAGGAACGGGTAGCGGCCTTCGACCCCCGGCGGATACCGGTGGCAGGCGCCGAAGGTTCCAATAGGCAAAGCCCCCTCGAACTCGGCCGTGTTGATCTTTTCGACGAACCGGCAGGTGGGACAATTACCGCAGGTATCCGGCTCTTCCTTCTCCAGCCGGGCCGGTTCGGGACCGGGCAGATCGTCGTTCTCGACTTCCGCGGCGTTCGCGGGGACTTTCACGCCCGCCCCGCATTTACGGCACTTCGCGGTCTCCCCCGGCTTCAGCCATTTGACCACCAGTTCATGCCCGCATTCCGCGCAGGTAAATTTATAAGCCATAGTCCCCCTTCCTTCCGCGGCCGGCAGCCGCGCTCCGATCCTGGGATATTATGCGACAAAACAAGCGTTTCGCCAAGCGATAAAAAAGCCGGTCAAGGTTCGACCTTAACCGGCTTTCCCGCTTTCCTGGCCTGGCTTATCTGGAAGCCTGTTCTTTAAGCTGCTCAAGCGACTCCACGTTCACCATCGCCGGCGCTTCCACCGCGGGCTTGTAGACGACGGCGGCTACGGCGGGGAGCACGGGCGCCGAGGGATCGTAGGGGACCGGCCCTTCCAGCACGGGCTCCACGCCCTGCCTGGTGGCGGGTATCTGCAGGGTCTGGGTTCCGCCGGTGGTGAAGAAGATCTTGGCGCCCGCGGCCGTGAGGCGGTCCAGGGCTTCTTTATGGGGGTGACCGTAGACGTTGTCCACGCCCACGGAGATGATGGCCACCTTCGGCTTCACCCTGGCGAGGAATTTATCGGTGGAAGAATAGCGCGAGCCGTGGTGCGCCACTTTCAGCGCGTAGGACTCCAGGCCGGACTTGAAGATCTTCATCATCGCGTTCTCGATGGGGGCTTCGGCGTCGCCGGTGAACAGGAAGCCGTTGCCGTTGTAGTAAAGCCGCAGGACGATAGAGCAGTTGTTGACGGTATCGTTGTCCTTGCCCTGCACCGTCTCCGGGCAGGAATTCAGCACTTTCACGGTCACGCGGGAATCCCAGTTCAGGTTCGTGCCCGGCTCGGGGAAGAAGGTTTTGCAGGAGGGCTCGGCGTTGGCCAGGTCGCGCAGGTTATTGTCGCCCTGGGCGTCCACGTTCTCCATGCGGGTGTCGTAGAAGTTCTTTACGTCGAAATCCGTGAAAACTTTTTTCAGGCCCCGGTAATGGTCGCTGTGAGGGTGGGTGAGGACGACGTGGTCAATGCGGGTTACGCCCTTGTCTTTGAGAAATTTGGCGATGGGCGCGCCCGAGGGGCCGCCGTCTATCAGCACGTTGTGCCCGTTGGGCAGTTCGATGTAAGTCGCGTCGCCCTGGCCGACGTTAACGTAGTACACGTTAAGCTGGGCCCAGAGGCTCGAGGACGAGACCGCCAGAAGGAAGACAAAAGCCGTAAGTTTGCGCATCGTATTCTCCAGTAGTTTACCCTTCACGTATATATTGTAATGCAACCACCGGATTATTAAAGGGCCAAAGGGCCTATGCCGGCCCGGGATTAAGGCCTAAATGGAAAAACCGCGCTGGAAGACGCGGTTTTCCAAATTTCGCGCTGAACGGTTCAAAATTCGCTGTTGCTGAGCCCCGCGTAGATCAGCGCCCCGCCGTTCAGCGAGTTCAGCACTTTGCGGATCTCGGTGGTCGAAACGGCCAGGCAACCGAAGGAGCGGCCCTGCCGCACATTGGCTTCCTGCACGTAAGCGGATTCATGGACGACCACCGCCCGCGAGAGAGCGTTCGAATTAGTGGAGGACAGACCGTGCAGGCGCATCGATTTGCCGTGGCTGCCGCTGTACAGCGCCCCGGTCACGTAAAAGCCCAGGGAGGACGCCTTCGAGTTCGGCACATTGCTGAATTTGGTGGCGTAGCCGTCGGCGTCCGAGTCGGAGCCGCTGCCGTGGGCCACGTGCATCGCGTGCACCTCGCCGCTCTGCACGTTCAGGATGAAGAACCGCGTTTTGCTGGAATGCGCGGCGAAATCCACTATGCCGATATAGCTCCGGTTCTTGATCTTGTCGGGGTTAGCGTTGAAATACTCCAGGGCTTTCCGCTTCAGGTCCTCCGGGATGGTCCCGCTCCGGTTCGCGCCGCCGAGGGAAGCCTGCTGGGGCTGGTCCTGCCGGGCCTGGGACTGAGGGGTCTGCAGGGGCTGGCCGGGCCGCTGGGGCTGAAGCTGGGGAAACTGCTGGGACTGCTGGGCGGGCTGCCCGGGCTGCTCCTGCAGTTCCGACGGGTCGATGGGCCTGTAGGTGGCGCCTTCCGAATACTGCTCTTCCTGCTGGTCGTCCTCCAGGGTCCCGTCCACCTGCGGGACCTCGGTGGAAGGGTTAGCTATCTCGATGTCGCCGTTGGCCCCGAAAAGCAGCTTGAAGAAATTAGTTATCAGCTTCACCAAAGAAGGCATGGGCGCGGCCTGGACCTGCGTCGTGGCCGAGTTCTTTTTGAGGTCCTTCGTATTGATGCCGATATCTTCGGAGGATTTGCGCAGTCCCTCCAGGTTTTTCGCCATGACGGCGCCGGAAGAGAAGGTCACGGCCAGGAAGAGTATCAGGATATTTTTCATAATGTCCACCTGTGATATTTTACAATCCGGCCGCCCCTTTTAAAAGGGAACTTAGGCCCAGACGCGGATAGGCCGCAGGACCCATAACCGGGCCGGGAGTTTATTGTTAAAATATAACGGCAGAGATCTTGGGAGGACACCATGCTTAAGAAACTCGTGATAGCCGCCGTTTTGCTCGCTGCCCCGGCCCTGGCCGCGCAGGCGCAGTTCGCGCGCACCGAGGACCTGCGGGTCCGCCCTCCCGAAGCCTGGAAACCCCACGAACTCTACGGCCTGGACTTCACCCTCGGCGGCGGCTACCTGAACGGCAACGTGAAGAACTTCAGCCTCGCCAGCGGCCTGGAATTCGACTGGAAGCCGGCGGCGAAACATTCCGTCTTCGTGCAGGCCTCCGATAATTACGTGGAATACGCCGACGTCGCGGTGACCGACAAATCAAAAGGCTCGCTCCTGTACGCCTACGCCCTCAGGCCGCGCCTCAACCTCTTCCTGCAGACCACGCACAGCCACGACAAGTTCCGCAGCGTCAAATACCGGATGACCAACACGGCCGGCGTCTGCTTCCACAACTTCATGCCGGGGTTCTTCAAGCCTCTCATGCTCAGCGCCGGGCTCACCCCCGAATACGAGGAGAACAACAACGGGACCATCTCCAGGGATCTCCGCGGCACGGCCAGGCTGACCTTCGCCTCCCCCCTCACCGACACCGTGAAGTTCAACACCGACCTGATCTATACGCCGAGGATAGCCGATACCGCCGATTACAGGATCTATTCCGAGACCTTCCTGGAACTCAAGGTCTGGAAGGAGGCGGTCGCTTTCAGGATCACCGCTTCCGAGGAATACGATTCGAAGCCGTTCCAGGGCGTGAAAAAGAACGACTTCGGCCTCACCCACGCCCTGGTCGTAAAGTTCGCCAAATAAAAAAAAGGAGCCAGGCTCCTTTTTCAATCCCCGTTCCCCGCCCCGCGGCCCAGCTGCCGGGTGGCGTCCGTTATCTGCGCGGTCACCTGCGAGAAAAGGGACGGCATATACTTTTTAAGCGCCATCCCGGTCACCAGCACTATCCCCACTATCACGGCGAGGATAAGCAGGTACTCCACCGTGTTCTGCCCCGCCCGCCTGCAAAATGCCATGGATTTCATACAGCCTCCTTATGTCCGTCACATAAAGAGACACGGAAAGCCCGAAAAAGTTCCCTACTTATTCCCCCCCGAAGCGCCCAGCGCGGAAGCGGCGCCGTTTATCATCCCCTGCACCTGCGCGAACAGGGTGGGCATAACGCGCTTGGCCGCGACCGCGGCCATCAGGACGATGACCAGGGCCGCAAAAGCCATGACCAGTACCGTCGAAGCGCGGGAGCGCGGCTTTTTCTCGCCGGCGCGGGCCAGCACGCGCTCTTTCATGGCTGCGGGCGCGGAAACGGGCAGGTTCTTTTTTATCCCGGCCGAAAGCAGGCTCAGCTCGTCCAGCGCGGCGCGGCAGTCGGCGCAGGCCGAAACGTGCGCGGAGATCTCCACCGCTTTTTCAGGCCCCAACTGGCCGTCGAAATAAGCCGAAAGGGCTTCTTTTATCTCTTCGTGCGTCATTTTTCCTCCAGGAGGCCGCGCAGCAGTCCGCGCATCTTTTCACGGGCCCGCGAAAGCCTCGACCGGACCGTGCCGGCCGGGGCCGCCGTAATTTCGGCGATATCCGAATAACTGCGCCCGTCCAGTTCGCGCAGGATCAGGATGGCCCGGTCCTGCGGCTCCAGGCCGGCCAGGGCTTTTTCGAAAGCCTCGCCGCGCGCGGCGGCTTCCAGCCGCGCCCCGGGGGCGGGCGCGGGGTCGGGCGGGTCCACCACCTGCTCTTCGCCGTCGGCCGAATAAAAGCCGCGCAGCCTGCGCCAGAAAGCGAGGCGCGGCGAACGCAGCTGGTTCTTCCAGGAATTCATCACTATCTTGTAAACCCAGACCCCGGCGTCGGAATCACCCCGGAAGCCGGCCAGGCCGCGGACCGCCTTAAGCAGGGCTTCCTCCGCCAGGTCCTCCGCCTCGGCCGCGTTGCCGGTAAGGCGCAAAGCCAGGGCATAGGCCATGTCCGAGTATTTAGTCAGCAGTTCTTCCGGCGTAAGTGGACTCATTTTGAGCAGGGCTTGTGGCGGAAGCAGGTAACCAAATGGTCGTTGACCAGGCCGGTAGCCTGCATATGGGCGTAAACGATGGTGCTGCCCACGAATTTGAAGCCGCGCTTCTTCAGGTCCGCGCTGAGGGCGTCGGATTCTTTAGAGGTAGCCGGCAGCTGGGAGAGCGACTTCCAATTATTCACCTTAGGCTTGCCCCCGACGAAAGACCAGATATAGTTAGAAAAGCTGCCGAATTCTTTCTTAACTTCCAGGAATCTTTTAGCGTTGTTCACCGCGGCGTTGACCTTAAGCCGGTTGCGCACTATGCCGGGATCTTTAAGCAGCGCGGCTATCTTTTTCGGGGTGAACCGCGCCACCTTCACCGGGTCGAAGCCGGCGAAAGCTTTGCGGTAGCCTTCCCGCTTGTTGAGGATGGTGGACCAGCTCAGCCCGGCCTGGGCGCTTTCCAGCGTCAGGAACTCGAACTGCCGCCTGTCGTCCCGCACCGGCACGCCCCATTCCTTATCGTGATAAGCTATATAAAGCGGGCTGGAACCGTAAGCCCAGGAGCATCTTTCCTGTTTTTTCATAAATATCTTTCAGAACAAGCCGGCGTTAAGGGCGCGCAGCGCGTCCTTCTTCAGCTCCGTCTTCACCAGCACGGACACGTTGTTCTCGCTGCCGCCGTACGAGATCATCCGGATCGGGATCTTCTTCAGGGAGTCGAAGATCTTCAGCGCGTAGCCCTCTTTCTCGGCGCCCAGGTTCCCCACGACGCAGATGATGGTCAGGTCCTCGTCCACTTCCACGCTGCAGAATTTCTTCAGCTCGGCGACGATAGCGCCCAGGTTCTTCCTGTCGTCGATGGTCACCGAGACCGCCACCTCGGAAGTGGTGATCATGTCGATGGGGGTCTTGTAGCGTTCGAAGATCTCGAACACCGCCCGCAGGAAGCCGTAAGCGAGCAGCATCCTGCCCGATTTGATCTTTATCGCGGTGATCCCGTCCTTCGCGGCCACGGCCTTGATGGGGTCGCCGGTGGACTTCGCGGTGATCAGCGTCCCCTTCGCTTCGGGCTGCATCGTATTGAGCAGCCGCACCGGGATGTTCCGCGTCTGCGCAGGGAGGATGCAGGTCGGGTGCAGGATCTTCGCGCCGAAATAGGCCAGCTCGGCGGCCTCGTCGAAAGAGAGCTCCGCTATCGGGCGGGTCTTCTCCACCACGCGCGGGTCGTTGTTGTGCATCCCGTCGATATCGGTCCAGATCTGGATCTCCTCCGCCCGGATGGCGGCCCCGAGGATGGTGGCGGTGTAGTCGCTGCCGCCGCGCTTCAGGTTGTCCGTCTCGCCGGCGGCGTTGCGGCAGATATAGCCCTGGGTGATGAACAGGTTCCGTCCCGGGTATTTGGCCAGCTCCCGCGCGGCGTTGGTCTCTATGTACCACATATCGGGGTCGCCGTTGGCGTCGATGCGCATGAAGTCCAGGGCCGGCAGCAGCACCGAGTCGATCTTCTTTTCTTCCAGGTAAAAATGGAACAGGGCGGTGGAAAGAAGTTCCCCCCGGGCCAGGACTTCCCGCTCCTCTTTAGCGCCGAAAGCCCCGCCGAAAGAGCGGAGATGCGCGAAATGGAAGCGGAGCAGTTCTTTGCCCTTGGCCCGGGCGGCTTCGGAACCGTACAATTCTTTTACGACCGCCTCGTACTTCCGCTCGAGCGCGTCGATAAGGGTGTCCGCCCTTTCGGTCTCCTGCGCCTGGAGCGCGCCGGCCAGCTCCACCAGGGCGTTGGTAGTCCCGCTCATGGCCGACAGCACCACGATCTTGGGACTGCCGTCCCCGATCAGCCCGGCCAGCGCGTGCATCCTCTCCGCCGAACCGACCGAAGTTCCGCCGAATTTCAATATCCTCATAGATTATAAAGCTTCCGCCTCGCTATTTTCTCCTTATGTATTATAGCGGTCGGGGAGGACCTTTTCCAGCAGCAAAGAGATCCCGCCGGCTTTTTCCCGGAACTCCGCGTCGTGCGAGACGAAGACCAGGATCCCCCGGAACGTCTCCAGCGCCCGCTCCAGGGCAAGCAAATCCGCCGCTTGCAAATTTTATTCCCATTTGCTAAAAAGACCCCACAGGCCCGCGCCGCCGCGGCCCGTTGCGAACGGGCCGGCGTCTTTGCCGCCGCCGGAATATGAGAAAATTAATAGCGTTCGATATGATAACTCTCGACGGCTTCTTCGAAGGGCCGGACCGGGAGCTGGACTGGCACAACGTGAACGCGGAGTTCAATGAATACGCCCTCGACATGCTGAATTCCGCCGGCGCCCTGCTGTTCGGCCGCATTACTTACGAACTGATGGCCGGCTACTGGCCCTCCCCCGCGGCAGGCAAGAACGACCAGCTGATCGCGGCCAAAATGAATACCCTGCCCAAGGTGGTCTTTTCGCGGAGGCTGAAGAAAGCCGGCTGGAACAATACCAGCCTGATGATAGACGGGCTTGAGAACGAAGTGATGCGGCTCAAGGCGCAGCCTGGAGACAACCTTTTGCTGCTCGGCAGCGGCAGCATAGTATCTCAATTAGCGGGCCTCAACTTGATAGACGAGTACCGCTTGATGGTAAACCCCATAGTCCTGGGCAGAGGCGTAACCCTGTTCAGCGGCGCCAGGGAAAGACTCAGACTGAAGCTGATAAGGACAAGCATCTTCCGCTCCGGGAACGTCCTGCTCTGTTACGAACCTGTGCACATGGTGAACTGATATGAAAAAAGAACCTCTATTCCTCGCAGCGCTTTTTGCCGCCGCTTTCGCTCTTACCGCCGCCGACCGGGACGACGACAGGGACCGCGACAGGCGGGGCGGGAACAGGTCCCGCCAGGCCGAAACCCCGGCCGCCCCCGCGGCGCCCAGGGAAACAAGGCCCGCCAGTGAGGCCAGGCCGGCCCGGGAAAACGCGGGCCGCGGCGAGGGCAGGCCTTCGGGAGAGAACAGGCCGCCCGCGGCGAGGCCCACTGAAGAGCGCAGGACCTCCGGGGAAGGCGCCGCCCGCAGAGAGAACCGCACCTACGGCCAGCCCCGTGAGAACCTGCCGGGCGGCGAAGCCGTAAGGAGCCCCCAGTCCCGGGGCGGCGTGAACATCTACAAAGTGCGGCAGGTTCCCGTAGCGCAGCCGCGCCGGTTCGAAAGGCCCTCAGACAGGGTCAACGACAACCTGCGCCCCGTAGAGCCGCGGTTCTCCGAATCGGGCGAAGCCATCAGGAAGAGGCGCGAAAGAAGGCCCCCCGAAGAGCACCGCTCGGTGATGCGCAACCCGGAGCTCCTGCGGGACATCCGGGACCAGCAGCGCAGCGAAACCAGCCGGGACCGGTACTACTGGCACAATATCGGCGGGGTGAACTACGCCCATTACTACGACGACCACGGCACGCACTGGTACGGCTTCTACCACGGCCCCAGGTTCTACTGGAGCCGGTATTACGCCAACAACTGGTGGTGGTACGACGGGGGTTCGGCCCGCTGGGTATTCTGGTGGGACAACTACTGGTGGTGGTGGGGTCCGGGCGGCGCTCCTTACGTTTACGTCGACGACAGCTATTATCCTTATGACATGGGCTCGGGGCAGGTGACGGTGCGGAAGGCGGAAACGGCCGCCCCGCCGCCGCTCCCGCCTTCGCCGAAGGACGGCCGCCTGTGGGTCTCGCCGGACAAAACCCGGCTGGTGCAGGTCTACGGCAAGAACTCGGACGCCTTCCTGTACGACAACACCTTAGACAAGCCGGTTTACCTGGCCTACCTGGGAAAGGACGTGACGAAAGTTAGGTTCGACGCGGGACCGCCGGTCCGGATCATCCTCGACTTCAAGGACGGGACCTTCGCGCTGTACGATATGCAGGGAACCCCGAAGGAACCGCCGGCGGGCCCGCCGCCGGCCGCGGAGCAGCCCCCGGCGCCGGAGTCGGTCCCTCCCGTGCCGGAGACGCCTCAGGGGCAGTGACGCCGCCCGGGGCGCTTAATCAGGTTCTATTATTTCGCGGCTGTGCTCGCCCGTAAGCAGGCTTGTGCCGTGGACTTCGATGGTCTTGACCTTGGGCCCCAGCACGCCCTCGGAAAGTTTCACGTAGATACGTTCGATGATAGCGGGGCGGCCGTTGATGAGCCCCTCGGCGCGGACGTCCTCGCCGACGTTCTTTATGAGCATCGGCCTCCCGGGGGCGGAAGAGAGCGTCATTTTATAGGTATTCCCGGACGGGTTCAGCTCCGTGGTAAAGCCGTAAGCGCGGAGCTGCTCTATCCAGTTGAGCTGCGCTATCTGCCCTTGCTCGGCGAGCATCACCCAATAGCCGATCACCGGCTCCTTCGGGTCCAGCCTGCCGTCGGGATCCAGCTGGGCGTCGTAGTGCACGACATTGCTGTTGAGGCTGCGCTCTATGACGAACAGGGACTTTTTAGGATCTTTGGAACGTCCGGCCGGCCGGCCGGCGGCCGGGGCGGAAACGAGCGCCGGGGCCAGGCCGGGAACCGGCGAGACGTTCGCCCTCCCGGCGGAGGAGCAGCCGGCGCAAAACAGCGCGGCGGCAGGCAGCAGGGCGGCGAGCCCCCGGGCGATCCGGATCTTCATGCGGTCAGGATAAAAAATAACCCGCGGGAGAGTGATCGCCTGTTTCCACTTTCAATTGACTTTTTTCGCGTCGCCCCGCGTCACTTGTTCTCTACGAACTGGACGCTGTAGCCGTCGGGGTCCTTGACGAAGAAAAACTTGATATGCGGGGCGGGCTCGTACGGCCCGACGACTTCAAGTTCCCTTTCCTTGACGAAATCGATCATGTCTTCCACGGACTTGACCACGAAGCCCAGGGAAACCCCCACCCCGCACGGAGGCTCGTATTTGGGGCCGCAGACCAATTCCACCTTGGTCTCGCCTTTCCCCATGAAACAGATCTCGGTCCCTTGCGCCGCCTTGAACCGCCTGCCCTCCGGCAGCCCGACGATGTCCCTGTAGAACTTCACGGACTCGTCCATGTTCCTGACGGAAAGCGTGCACCAGCAAAATTCCATAGCCGCTCCTTTTTATGCCGCGCTGATCGTTATCGTCTGCTTATGGCCGCAATTCGGGCAGACCCAGTTAAGGGTATAGGGCGCTCCCGCCTTAGGCGTGGGAATGACCATTTCCTCGCTGACATAGCCGCAGACCCTGCACTTGATCCGGAAGGTGGTGTTCTGCGCGTCGGCCCTGACTATCCCTGCGCCGCTCGCCTTCAGCTGCGTCCCGTCCGCCTGCATGGAACTCTTCGCGCCCACCGGAACGCTGCCGCAGCCGCCCAGCATCACCGCGAACCCCGCCGCCAGCGACAGCGACACTATCATCCTAAGCATTTTTTTCATAACAGTCCCCCTTTTTATCGCCTAAACCGTTACGGCCGGCTCCACCGAGTAAAGCACCATCGGCTTCGACTTCCCCTTCATCAGCACCGGCGGGCGCGCCGTGAAGTTAACGCCCGGGAACCGGCTTTTATCCAGGCCCTGCACCGTCGCCTCGCTGAGCAGGATCTGCGTCTCGGCCGTCTTGGTCTGGCTCTCGATGCGCGAGGCCACGTTCACGGTATCGCCGAGCACGGTGTATTCCAGCCGCTCCACGGTCCCCACGTTCCCGGCCACCAGCCCGCCGCTGTGCACGCCCACGCCGAAGAAAACCTCGGGGAACTTGCCCTGCGCGTTGAACGCCTTAAGGGCTTCCCGCATCCCCAGCGCGGCCCTCAGCGCCGCGGCCTGGTGGTCCTCCACGCCGAACACCGGCGAGAAGATGGCCATCACCGCGTCGCCCATGAATTTATTGATCACGCCTTTGTTCTCCGAGATAGGCCTGGTGATATAAGTGAAATATTCGTTCAGGAAGCGGATCAGTTCCACCGGCGGCAGCTTCTCGCTCAATGGCGTGAAGCCGCGGATGTCGGAGAACAGCACCGTCGCCTGGATCTCCTCGCCGGCCAGGTTCACCTTGCCGCTCTTCATGATCTTCTCGGCGATCTCCAGCGAGACGTACCGGCCGAAGGTGTCCTTGATATGGTCCCGCTCCACCAGCCCGTCCAGCATCATATTGAAATGGCCCTTCAGCTGGCCGAGCTCGTCGGTGTACAGCACCGAGGTCTTGCAGCTGAAATCCCCGGCCGCCACCGCCTTCATCCGCCGCACCAGCGCGCTCACCGGCGCCTGCACGTTCAGGCGGTAGAGGAAGATCGAGACGGCCTGGAAGACCAGCATCATCCCCACCAGGCAGGCGACGATGGCGATGGGGAGGAGCGCCCGGATGTTTTCGGGCGAGCCGAACCACTCAAAGAGGTGCGCTTTGTCCAGTTTGGCGAAAAGGTCGAGATTCGAGAAAACGGGAACATAGAGGCTGAGCAGCAGCGGGACCATCCCCAGCGAAAAGATCATCAGCGCGTATCTGAGCGTCAGGCTAATGGCGAAGCCGCGTTTCAGCCCGTAAGGGTTGGTCTCCGTGAAGAACGGCTTTGCTACAGCGCCCCGGACGTAGAGCCCGGTCAGTTCCAGGTTCAGATAGCTGACAAAAGTTCCGAAGATAATGCTCGAGACGAGGTAGACCGCGCGGACCTTGTCGGGGACCGGCCCGAAATTAGCGGCATAGAACGCGGCTTTCTCGAAGTAGCGCTGCAGGGCCATGACCCAGCCGAGAACGAACATCACCAGCGGAAGATTGATGATCCGGCTTTCGATCCGGCCGGTATTCTGCGGCTTCTTCGAGAAATAATGCCTGTAGAGCGGCCAGAGCCAGAGCAGGAGCAGGAAAGAATACCAGTTGAGGCTTTCGTTCTTGGCTTCGAACTTCACATCCTCCACCATTTTCCCGTTCACCAGGCGCTTGTCCACGCGCGCTTTAAGGCCCAGGGACTTGGACATGGTCTTAAGGGAGTCGGGCGAAGGACTGTAATCGCGCCCTTTGGCCCCGGCGTCCACGGCATTCTGCCATTCGGCTTTCACGAAGCCGGGGTCAATGAGCGAGTATTTCTCGAAAAAGTAAGCGGTGGTGCTCCCCAGGTAGACCATCACCGCGAAAAGGACGTAGAGCCCGATATGGAATTTCTTCAGCGTTCGCCAGATCTTTGACAGTAGTTTCATTACTGTATACTATAAACTTTTTTTCGAAGCCGAGAAAGCCTCCTGTCAGTCCGCCGGGATGTTCCCGGAGGCCTTGGTCAGTTCCTTCACGTTGCTCCTGGTGAAAAAACCGCTGAAGTCGCCGTACCTGTAGATGTACTCGTTCACCAGGAACGTGTTCTTCGACGGCACGGTGAAGGTCTGCTTCAGCCCCTCGTTCTCGGACCCCACCAGCTCCACCAGGTATTCCATGCCGTCGAGAGCCAGCGCTTCGCAGGTCCGCTCGATGTCCTCCGTATGGAAAGCCATGTGGTGGGCGCGCGGGCCGTAAAGGTGCACGAACTTCTCCGTCGGCCCGGAGCGCTCTTCGTCTTTGAAGGGCTTGATGCCGGACGTGAAGACCAGCGCGAAATCGGTTTCGGTCAGCCTCGTTACATTGGTTATGGAGTTCAGCTCCTCCACGTAGACCGCCAGGTCGAAGTTGTAGTTCGTCAGCGCCATGAATTCGAGCATGGCTTTGTCCCTGTTCGCGGCCGTGATCCGCGTGGCTATGTGGTCCAGGCAGCCGATATTGGCCAGGTAGTCCAGCCGGGGTTTGGCCGGCAGCTTCGCAAGGGGCTTCGTGCCGGAATGCGCGTAGTCGCGCGTCCCGTTCTTCCACTCCACGAAGCCGGTGGAGTTCCCGGTATAAGCGGAAGGCGGGGTCTGGATGAAGAGGTACTTGTCGTTCTCTATTATGTCCCTGGTAAGGAAAGACACGCCCCGCTTTTTCTGTATCTCGACGTATTTTTTCAGGTCGTAGGCTTTAAAGACCAGGGTCTCGAGCCTGGTGTCGGGCATGTTAGCGGTCTTCTGCCGCAGGTTCAGGCCGGCAAAGGGATTCACGCCGCGCTTGCGCGACCTTACCACCACGTCGGCCGAACCGCCCGTGCCGAGCACGTAATCCCTGGTGTTCTCGTCCTCGCAGCCCAGCCGGCAGTCGAGGCCGGTAGTCCGCAGGAGTTCGCCGGCCGCGGCCAGCTGCCGTTCCGGCTGGGTGTTGATTATCACGAATTCCAGCCCGTGGACCAGCCCCTCGAGCCCCAGGGCCTTCCTTTCTTCCCGTATCCTGGCCGCTTCGCTTTCCAGCGTCATCGTTCCCTCCCCCTAATGGGGTCAATATATATCTTGCCTTCCAAAGTGTCAAGGTTTTCCCCGCCTTTTGTAGCGATTTTTTTAAAATGTCATGGTTGCGGCAAGTAGAAATGTCATGGTTTGCGGTAAACTAACCCTTCAGGCACCGAGCCGGGAGGGATTTAATGGAGCAGCTAACCATGAGCAACCGGGAAA
>Ga0208789_1000739_pt1 | contig 25346 bp, 22 predicted proteins | sample Methanotroph_Enr_FD_187368 | JGI IMG/M metagenome (GOLD analysis project Ga0208789, IMG submission 187368) | Enriched soil microbial communities from Old Woman Creek wetland in Ohio, USA - Methanotroph_Enrichment_5 (SPAdes) (version 2) | ecosystem: Environmental > Terrestrial > Soil > Wetlands...
CTGAAAAGCTGAAGGTTGCCACCTGCTCGCTCGCGGGCTGCTTCGGCTGCCACATGAGCCTCCTGGACATCGACGAGCGGTTGCTCGATCTCCTGGAGGTGGTCGAATTCGACCGCAGCCCCATCAACGACATCAAACGCATCGAGGGCCTGGTGGATCTGGGTCTCATCGAGGGCGGCCTCTGCAATTCGGAGAATGTCCATGTGCTGGAGCACTTCCGGGAGCATTGCCGGATCCTCGTCTCCGTGGGGGAGTGCGCCATCACCGGGGGCGTCCCCTCCATGCGCAACCACTTCACCCTGAAGGAGTGCCTGGATGAGGCCTACATCCGAGGTGTGGGCGTCGAGAACGCCCACATCCCCGATGATCCGGAGATCCCCCTCCTGCTGGACAAGGTCCGCCCCCTGCATGAGGTGGTGCGGATCGACCACTACCTGCCGGGCTGCCCGCCCTCGGCAGACGCGTTCTGGCACTTCCTCACGGAACTCATCGCGGGGCGGGATCCGAGCCTGCCTCTCCAGCTCCTGCGCTTCGATTGATGCCTGCCGGGGACCGCCTGCTCGCCCTGCTCGCGATGTCCCCGGCAACCCCACAGGACGACCAGGCGAAGCCCGACCGCCCCGTCCGCCTCCCCAAACACCCGAGGACGCCCATGAGCCGAACTCTGGAAACCGCCCCCAATCCCGCAGAACTGAAGCGGGTGGTCATCGAGCCCGTGACCCGGGTCGAGGGCCACGGCAAGGTCACGATCCTGCTCGACGACCAGAATCGGATCCACCAGGTGCGTCTGCACATCGTGGAGTTCCGGGGCTTCGAGAAGTTCATCCAGGGCCGTCCCTACTGGGAAGTGCCGGTCATGGTGCAGCGGCTTTGCGGCATCTGCCCCGTGAGCCACCACCTGGCGGCCGGCAAGGCCGTGGACATGCTCGTGGGCGCCCGGACGCTCACGCCCCCGGCCGAGAAGCTGCGCCGCCTGCTCCACGTCGGGCAGATGCTCCAGTCCCACGCCCTCCACTTCTTCCACCTGGCCAGCCCCGACCTGCTCTTCGGCTTCGATTCGGACGTCCTCCGCCGCAACATCATCGGCGTCATCGACGCATACCCGGACCTGGCGGTCCAGGGTGTGAAGCTGCGGAAGTTCGGGCAGGAGGTGATCCGCCACATCACGGGCAAGCGGGTGCACGGCACCGCCGCCATTCCGGGTGGCATGAACAAGGCCCTCACCGTCGAGGAACGGGACCTGATGCTCCGCGACATTGGGCAGGTGGTCGACTGGAGCCGGGCCGCGGTGGCCCTCAGCCGGAAGGTCTTCGAATCCAGCGAGGATTACAGCCACCACTTCGGGGTGTTCCCCTCGAACTTCGTGAGCCTCATCGGCGATGGGGGCGAGCTGGACTTCTACGATGGCGGGCTCCGGGCGCGGGATGCACAGGGCGGGGCCATCTTCGACCACGTGGACTACGCCCACTACAACCGCTTCATCCGCGAGGAGGTGAAGCCCTGGTCCTACATGAAATTCCCCTTCATCATCAGCCAGGGTTCCGAGAACGGCTGGTACCGGGTGGGGCCCCTCGCCCGGGTCAACAACTGCGATGCCATCACCACGCCTCTCGCCGAGGCCGAGCGCCGGGCCTTCCGCGAGGCCGCCGGCACCGGCCCGCAGCACGCCTCCCTGGCCTACCACTGGGCCCGCATGATCGAGATGCTCCACGCCGCCGAGGAGATCGAGCGTCTCCTGAACGATCCCGACATCCTGGGCACGGACCTGGTGACGAAGGGGGAGCGGGCCCTGGAGGGCGTGGGCGTCATCGAGGCGCCCCGCGGCACCCTCTTCCACCATTATCGGATCAACGAAAACGACGTCATCGAGAAGGCGAACCTCATCGTCAGCACCACGAGCAACAACCAGGCCATGAACGAGGCTGTGCGGCAGGTGGCCGTCCGCTACCTCGACGGCAAGACCCTCACCGAGGGCCTGCTCAACCACATCGAGGTGGCCATCCGCGCCTACGACCCCTGCCTGTCCTGTGCCACCCATGCCCTGGGGCGCATGCCCCTCCAGGTGGACCTGCTGGATGCCGAGGGCCAGCTCCTGGACCGGCTGGTGAAGGATGCCGACGGCAGTCTCACCAGTCCTGGCCGCTGAAGGGACCATGGGCGCCGTCCTCTTCGGCTACGGGAACCCCAGCCGGGGCGACGATGCCCTGGGGCCCCGGCTCCTGGAGCGGGCCGCCGCCTGGCTGGAGGGACGGCCGGAACTGGAGGTGGAGACCGTCGCCGACTTCCAGCTCCAGATCGAACATGCCCTGGACCTCCAGGGCCGCGACCTGGCCCTGTTCCTGGACGCCGACGCCGCCTGCAGGGGGGCCTTCGCATTCAGGCCCGTCGCGGCAGCGCGGGACGAGAGCTACAGCACCCATGAGCTGAGCCCCGGGGCGGTGCTCCAGGTCTTCCGCCAGGTGGAGCACCACCCTCCGCCCCCGGCCTATGTCCTGAGCATCCGCGGCGAGCGCTTCGAACTGGGCGAACCCCTCAGCTCCGCGGCGGAGGCCCACCTGGAAGCGGCCTGGACCTTCCTGCAGGGCCTCCTGGAGGACCCGCGTCCCGCGGCCTGGACGGCCAAGCTACTCTGAGTCATGCATGAACTCTCGCTGATGGAGGGCATGGTCCAGGGCATCCAGGAAGAGGCCCTCCGGCAGGGCTTCGGCCGGGTCTGCCAGGTGCGCCTGGAGGTGGGCCGCCTGGCGGGGGTCGAAGTAGAGGCCCTCCGCTTCGCCTTCGGGCCCGTCACCGAGGGGACGATCGTCGAGGGGGCCCACCTGGAGATCATCGACGTCCCGGGCCAGGGCCTGTGCGAAGCCTGCGGGCGGGAGGTGGAGATCGAGGCCCGCTTTGACGCCTGCCCGGCCTGCGGCGAGGGTTTCGTGGATGTGACGGGCGGCACGGAACTGCGGATCAAGGACATTGACGTTGAGTAGGTGAAGGAGGCGCTGTCATGTGCACCACCTGCGGCTGCGGCCAGGCGGACCTGAAGCTGGACGGGAAGCCCCATGCCCACAGCCATGGGCACGGTCACGACCATGGACCCGAATCCGGAAGCGCCCATGGCGGGCGGCGCCGGGTGAGCCTGGAAGAGAGCCTCCTCGCCAAGAACGACGCCCTGGCGGCCGTGAACAGGAAGCGCCTCGCGGAGCGCGGCATCCTGGCCCTGAACCTGGTGAGCAGCCCGGGGTCCGGCAAGACCACCCTGCTGGAGCAGACCATCCTCCGCTTGCAGGGACGGATCCCCGTGAGCGTCATCGAGGGGGATCAGCAGACCAGCCAGGACGCGGACCGCATCCGGGCCGCGGGCGCGCCGGCCCTGCAGATCAACACCGGGAAAGGCTGCCACCTGGACGCGCACATGGTGGGGCATGCCCTGGACCATCTGGATCCGGCCGCGGGCTCGGTGCTGATGATCGAGAACGTGGGGAACCTGGTGTGTCCCGCGGCCTTCGACCTGGGCGAGGCCGCCAAGGTGGTGATCCTCTCCGTGACCGAAGGCGAGGACAAGCCCCTCAAGTACCCGGACATGTTCGCTGCCTCCGATCTCATGCTGCTCAACAAGGTGGACCTGCTGCCGCACCTGCGGTTCGACGTGGACCGCTGCCTCGCCCATGCCCGCCGCATCCGCCCCGACCTCCAGGTGCTGCGTGTCTCCGCGGAGACTGGCGAAGGCCTGGATGCCTGGATCGGCTGGATCGAGGCTCGTCTCGCCGTCAGCCAGAAGGCCTGATGGCGCGGCTCCGCATCACCGTCGAGGGCATCGTCCAGGGGGTTGGGTTCCGGCCCAGTGTCTACCGCTTCGCCGTGGCGCGGGGACTGACGGGCTGGGTCCGCAATCGGCCCGAAGGCGTGGAACTGGAAGTCCAGGGCCCGGAGGCCACGGCGTCGGACTTTCTGCAGGCCCTCCGCACGGAGGTGCCGCCCCCGGCCCGGGTGGATCGCGTAGAGGCCTCGAAGGTGCCCGAGGTGGCTGATGAGCGGACCTTCGAGATCCGTTCCAGCGGGGCGGGGGAGGCCGTGCGGCCCGTGGTGCCGCCGGACCTTGCCACCTGCCCGGAGTGCGCCCGCGAAGTGGCCACACCCGGGGAGCGGCGCCACCGCTACCCCTTCACCAACTGCACCTACTGTGGGCCACGCTACACGATCATCGAGAGTCTTCCCTACGATCGCCCCCGGACCGCCATGAAGGGCTTCCCGCTCTGCCCCGATTGCGAGCGTGAGTACCGCGATCCCGGGGACCGCCGCTTCCACGCCCAACCCGTGGCCTGCCCCGTCTGCGGGCCGCAGCTCAGCCTGGAGGCTCCCGACGGAACGCTGCTGGCCAAACGGGAGGCGGCCCTGCAGGGAGCGGCGGAGGTCATCCGGCGCGGAGAGGTTCTCGCCCTCAAGGGGCTGGGTGGCTACCAGCTGCTGGTGGACGCGGCTTCCGAAGCCGCCGTGGGCCTCCTCCGGGGCCGGAAGCGCCGGGAGGAGAAGCCCTTCGCGGTGATGTTCCCGGACCTGACCTTTCTGCGGGCGGACTGCGAGGCGGGCGAGGTCGAGGCGGCGCTCCTCCGATCCCCCGAGGCGCCCATCCTGCTGTTGCGCCGGCACCCGGGCGGGCAGGTCGTGGAGGCTGTGGCCCCAGGGAACCCCCGGCTGGGTGCCTTCCTGCCCTATACCCCGCTGCACCGTCTGCTGCTGGAGGCCGTGGGCGGACCCGTGGTCTGCACCTCTGGCAACCTCAGCGACGAGCCCATGGCCTTCGGCGATGCCGAGGCCCGGGTGCGGCTCGGGGGCCTCGCGGACGCCGTTCTGGCCCACGACCGGCCCATTGTCCGGCCCGTGGATGATTCGGTGCTGCGGGTGGACGGCGACGGCCCCACCTTCCTGCGCCGGGCCCGGGGCTATGCGCCCCTGGCGGTGCCGCTGGGAGACGGCGGGCCACCCGCCCTCGCCTTCGGCGCCCACCAGAAGGCCACCGTAGCCGTGGCCTTCGGGGGCCAGGTGGTCCTGAGCCAGCATCTGGGGGATCTCACCAGCGCCGAGGGAGCCGATCTTCTGGGGCGGACGGTGGAGGATCTGCTGGCCTTCTTCCGGGTGAGGCCCGAGCGCCTGGCCTGCGACCTGCACCCGGACTACGCCAGCACCCGGCTCGCGGAGCGGCTGGCGGCCGAATGGGGCCTGCCCCTGGTGCGGGTGCAGCACCACCACGCCCATGGCGCCGCCTGCGCCGCCGAACACGGGTTGAGGGGCCCCGTGCTGGCCCTGGCCTGGGACGGCACGGGCCTTGGTTCCGACGGCACGATCTGGGGGGGCGAGGCCCTGGTGGTGGAGGGGGCCGCGTTCCGTCGCGTGGGGCACCTCAAGCCCTTTCCCCTGCCTGGGGGCGAAGCGGCGGTGAAGGAACCCCGGCGCAGCGCCGCCGGCCTCCTGGCGGCGACCCGCGGGCTGGAAGTCCTGCCGGAGGCCCTTCATCCAGCCTTCGGGAAAGCGGAACTGGACGTCCTCCGCGCCATGCTGGCCCGCGACCTGAACTGCCCGCAGACCTCCAGCATCGGCCGCCTCTTCGACGCGGTGGCCGCTCTGGCGGGCGTCCGGGCGAAGCCCGGCTTCGAGGGCCAGGCGGCCATGGAGCTGGAGTTCGCGGCGGAACGGACCGCCCCTGAGGCCGCCTACCCCTGGGCCTTCCTGGGAGACGGGATCCGGGTGGCCGACCCCGCGCCTCTGGTGGAGGCCCTGTTGCGGGACCGGGCGGCCGGCAAGGGGCCCGGGGTCCTGGCGCGGCGATTCCACGCCGCCTTGGCGGACCTGGCGCTGGCCTGGGCGCGGCACGCGGCCCTTGCGGACGTGGTGCTGGCCGGCGGCTGCTTCCAGAATGCGCTGCTGACGGATCTCGTGCTGGCGCGGCTCACGGAAGCCGGCTTCCGCGTCCACCGCCACCGCCGCCTTCCCCCCAACGATGGCTCCATCGCCCTCGGGCAGGTGGCTGTGGCGACGGCTAGAGCCTGAAGCCCTCCACCGCGGCCCGGAGGCCTTCGGCCACCTGGGCCAGGTCCGCCGCGGTGCGGGTGATCTCCTGGACCGTGGCGGAGAGCTCGTGGGTTGCCGAGGCGTTCTGGGCCAGCTGCGCGTTGTTCTCCGCCACCAGGGCATTCACCTCGACACTGGTGTCGGATTGGGCCTTGGCGGCCGAGCCGATGCCCTGGAACTGGCCAGCGACGTCGGAGATCCTCTGCCGGATGTCCTCGAGGCTCGCGAGGGTGGTGTCCACCCCCTGGACCCCTGCCTCCACAGCCTCCTGGGTACGCTGGATCAGCTGCTCGATCTCCCCGGCGGCGCCCCGGGAACGGTCCGCCAGCTTGCGGACCTCCTCGGCCACCACCGCGAATCCCTTGCCCATGGTCCCGGCCTTCGCGGCCTCGATGGCGGCGTTGAGGCTGAGGAGGTTCGTCTGCCGGGCGATCTCCTGGATGACGGTCACGGCCTTGACGATCTCCGCGGTGGCGTCGCGGATGTCCGAGATGCCCCGGGCGGCGGTCTCTCCGGCCTCGGCGCTCCGGCCCGTGGCCGCCACGGCGCCCTGGGTCTCCCGGGCCGAGTCGCCGACATGGGTGGCCACGTCCGAGGCCCTGGCCTTCAGCTGCGCCATGGCGCCGTTGACCTGCTCGCCGGAGACGCGGAGCCGCTCGCTCACCTCGGCGATCTGGGCCACGGCGCGGGACATCTCGTCGGAGGAGGCGGCCAGCTCGGTGGACCCGGCGGCCACCCGCTCGCTGAAGGCGGCGAACTCCTTGATGGTGCCGTGGAGCTGGGCGTTGTAGGCGTTGAAGGCCTCGGCCACCTCCCCGACCTCGTCCTGGGTGAGGACGGGCAAGCGAAGGGTGAGGTCCGAGGTGCGGAGCCCCTGGGCCATGGCGACGATGGGCGCCGAGACCCCGCGGGCCATGGCCAGGCTGGCCATGACCACCAGGATCACGAGGATCGCCAGGGGGATGGCTGAGGACAGGGCCAGGGTGCGGAGCTCGGCCTGGACGTCGTCCACGTAGACCCCGGTGGCCAGGTCCCACCCCCAGGGTGCGAAGCGGCGGATGTAGCTGATCTTGGGACGGACCTTCCCGCCCGGGAGCACCTGGTCGTAATCCACGAAGCCGCCCTGGGGAGCGCCCGCCGCCTCGCCCATGGCGGTGAAGTGGCGCTTCCCGTTGGCATCCCTGGCCTCGCTCAGGTCCTTGCCGTTCAGCTCGGGCTTGATGGGATGGGCCACCATGCGGGGGCCCGGGGCCTGGATCCACAGGTAGTTGTCGCCGTCGTAGTGCATGGCCAGGATGTCGCCCGTGGCCTGCTGCTGGGCCTGCTCGCGGGTCAGTTCGCCCTTCTGGACCCGGGCTTCGAGCCCCTGGACCAGGTTGTAGGCCACTTCGACCACTTGCCGGGCGCCGTCCTTCTTCGCCTCCAGGTAGCGCCGCCCGAAGGCGGGCAGAAGGTAGGCGTAGACCACGAGCAGGAAGATGGCCAGGGGGGCCAGGCCCAGGACCAGGGTCTTCCGGTAGATGGAGAGCCGCTTGAGCATGTCCCCTCCCAACCGCAGGTTGTGCCCCGTCTTCGGCAGGTCGCACCCGTACCCTGATTTCAGGCCTGCTCCGGGGCCGGTTTCCCTTCGCGGGGAGTCTGGGGTCGGGTCCAGAATCAAGGCATGGCCCGGGATCCCCTCACTCGCCTCCAATGGCTCGTCTTCACGCTGGTGAGTGCGGTCTTCACCACCATCTACATCCCCCAGCCGGTCCTCCCGGTGCTTCGGCGGGAGTTCGGCGTGGGTGAAGGCATGGCCTCGCTGACGGTGTCGGCGGTGGTGCTGGGCATCGCCCTGGCCAACCTGCCCTTCGGGGCCCTGGCGGACCGCTTCCCCATCCGGCCCATCCTGCTCACCGGGGGGCTCGTCGTCACGGCCTGTGGCGTGGCGGCAGCCCTGGCGCCCACACTCGCGATGCTGGTGGCCGCGCGGTTCATCCAGGGGCTCTTCGTGCCGGCCCTCACCACCTGCCTGGCGGCCTACCTGGCCCACACCATGCCGGCCGAGCGGCTGAACGTGGTGATGGGTTCGTACGTCTCGGCGACGGTGGTGGGCGGCCTGGGCGGGCGGTTGCTGGGGGGGGTCGTCTTCCCGCCCCAGCACTGGCGCTGGGCCTTCCTCGTGGCCTCGGCCCTCCTGCTGGCTGCCACCCTGGTGGCCTACGCGGGCCTTCCGCCGGAGGAGGGACGCGCCGAGGGGATTGCAAGGCTCGAAGTCCGCTTCCGTGACGTGCTCTTCCGCCACGATCTCTTCCGCATCTACTGTGTGAGCGCCGGGGCCTTCTTCGTCTTCTCCTCGCTGTTCAACTACCTCCCCTTCTATCTGCACGGGGCGCCCTTCGGGTGGTCCACGCGCACCGTGACCCTCCTCTACCTGTCCTACCTCGTGGGCGTGGTGGTGGGGCCGCTCTCCGGGCGCCTGAGCAACCGGGTGGGCAATGGGGCCGCCATGGTGGGCGGATCCCTGGTCTTCGCGCTGGGCATCGCCTTCACCCTCGTTCCCAGCGGCTGGGCCATCGCCCTGGCCCTGGCCCTGGTCTGCGCGGGCTTCTTCACCATTCACGCCGCCGCCGCCGGGGCCCTGAACCGCAAGCTCACCGCAGGGCGCGGACGGGCCAACGCCGTCTACGTGCTCTTCTACTATCTGGGCGGGGCGGCGGGCATCACCCTCAGCGGCCAGGCCTACCACCTGGCGGGCTGGCCCGGCGTGGCAACCCTCGGCGCCATCGTGCTGCTGGTGCCCCTCAGCACCGGCGCCGCGGAGATGCGGGCTGGCCGAGCGGCCTGATATTCATCCGGTTGCTCAAGGGCAGCGGTAGACCATGGCGTTGATGTTCATACCCGCGCCGACGGAGGCGAACACCACTTGATCGCCGCTCGCCAGGGAATGGCCGTCCAGCTTCCCCTTCATGATCAGGTCGAGGAGGGTGGGCACCGTGGCCACCGAACTGTTGCCCAGCCAGGACACCGTCATGGGCATGATTCCCGCCGGCACCTCCGCCATCCCGAAGCGTTTGAAGAGCCGCTTGAGGATGGCCTCGTCCATCTTCCCGTTGGCCTGGTGGATCAGCACCTTGTCCACCTCGGCCAGGGTGAGTCCCGCGCGTTCCAGGCACTGGTGGACGACTCCGGGCACCGTGGCGAGGGCGTATTCGTAGAGCGTCCGGCCCTTCATCTTCAGGTAGAGCGGATCGTCCTCCGCCTCGCGGTGGAAGGAGCGGTCCATCCACAGCAATCCCGCGTGTTCCAGGGTGTCGGACCGCACCGCGTGCGAGAGGATCCCCACCGGCTCCGGATGGATCTGGGCCTCCAGGACCACCGCCCCGGCGCCGTCCGCGTAGATCATGCTGTCCCGGTCGAAGGGATCGCAGACCCGGGAGAGGGTCTCCGCACCGATCACCAGGGCCCGCTTCGCATCCCCGGACCGCAGGTAGTAGTTCGACTGGATCACGGCCTGGAGCCAGCCGGGACAGCCGAAGGGCAGGTCGTAGGCGACGCAGGCGGGATTGGCGATGCGGAGCCTCGCCTTGACCCGCGCGGCCAGGGTCGGGACGAAATCCGAGCGCCGGTGGTCGGCCTTCACGTCCCCGAAATTGTGGGCGACGATGATGTAATCCAGCGTCTCCGGGTCGATTCCGGCCGAGGCCACCGCCTGTCCTCCGGCCTCGAACGCGAGATCCGAGGCGACCTGGTCGTCCGCGGCGTAGCGGCGTTCGGAGATGCCGGTGATCTCCTGGAACTTCGCGACGATCCGCTCCGTCTCGCCGGCCGGGTAGGGCTGTCCGGCCTCCTGGAAGAAGGTGTGATCCAGGAACGCCTCGTTCGGGACCTTCCGGGGTGGGATGCAGCTCCCCGTTCCCGTGATGACGGTCTGTGGCTGAACCATCCCTTCCTCCCCCGGCATGCAAGGTTCCCAGTCTCTAAGGAATATTCGATTTGGGCCCGGTTCCCCAGTGGTTTCTGCACCATTCGTTGGACCTGACCGGCCCTCCCAGGGAGCCGTCAGGCCCCTGCGGCCGCGGGCCGGGGCCGCTTCCGGCCGAGGCCGTACCACGCGATGACGCCCAGGATGAGGGCTCCACCCAGGATCGCCCACCCGGAGGGCCGCTCCCCAATGCCCAGGAACACCCACACGGGGTTGAACACCGCCTCCAGGGTGCCCGTCACCACGGCCGCCGTGGCCGAGAGGTGGCGCATGCCCGCGTTGAAGAGGATGTAGGCGAGGCCGATCTGGAAGGCGCCCAGGTAGAGCAGGATGGCCCCCTGGGGCAGGGTGGGCCGGAAGCCAGGGAGCGCCAGGGGAGCGCAGAGGATCGCCACGAGGAGGTTCCCGGCCACGATGGCGCCGATGGGATCCCGCCCGGGATCGCGCTGGCCCCGCAGTTTCAGGGTGAGGGTGAAGAGGGCCAGGCACAGGCCCGCAGCCATGCCCAGCAGGTTCCCCGCCAGCCGGCCGGCCTCCAGGCGGCCCACGAGGAAGAGGCTCATGGCTCCCAGGGTCAGGCCCACGGCCGCGAGGTCCCGCCCCTGGAGGCGGCGCCCGAAGACCCAGGGTTCCAGGAACACGAGGTAGATGGGGGCGGAGAACTGCAGGAAGATCGCGTTGGCTGCGGTGGTGAGCTTGGTGGCCGCCACGAAGCACACCAGCACGCCCGCGTAGGCCGCGGCGCAGGCCCAGCCAAGGGCGTCCAGGCGGAGGGCCGAGCCCCGTCCTCGCAGGAGCACGAAGGCGCCGATGACGAAGGCCGCCACCAGGCTCCGGGCCCCGGCGATCTGCAGGGCCCCCAGGGGCAGCACCTTGATGAAGAGGCCGCTGGAGCTCCACAGCAGGGCCGCCGCGGCCACCAGGGCCGCACCGCGCCGGGAATCCTCCGCACCCTCCATGGGGCCATTGGACCACGGTCCGCAGGTTTGTGACGCGGGTGCGCGGCGGCAGGTCTACCCTTCCGGGTGGGAGGTCCCCATGTGCCTTGGCGTGCCCGGCCGGATCCTCGACGTGCAGGAGGGCTCCCTGCGCATGGGCCGCGTGGCCTTCGGCCCCACGGTGAAGGAGGTGAGCCTGGCCTGCGTACCCGAGGCCATCCCGGGCGAGTGGGTGGTGGTCCACGCCGGGCTGGCCCTGGAACGGCTGGACGAGACCGAGGCCCGCTTGATGCTGGAGAGCCTGGCGGAGCTGGAGGCCGGGCTGGACGGGGAGGGCGCGTGAAGTTCGTGGACGAGTTCCGCGACGGGAACACCGCCCAGGCGCTGGCCAGGGCCATCCGGCGCAAGGTCACTCGTCCCTGGGCCCTCATGGAGGTCTGCGGCGGTCAGACCCACAGCATCGTCCGGTTCGGCCTGGACGAGCTCCTGCCCGAAGCGATCAGCCTGATCCATGGACCGGGCTGCCCCGTGTGCGTCACGCCCGTGGCCCTTATCGACCAGGCCCTGGCCATCGCCGCCCGGCCGGAGGTCACCTTCTGCTCCTTCGGCGACATGCTGCGGGTGCCGGGCAGCGCCGAGGACCTCTTCGCCGTGAAGAGCCGGGGCGGCGACGTCCGCGTGGTCTATTCGCCGCTGGATGCCCTGGCCCTGGCCCGTCAGCTGCCGGACCGCCAGGTGGTCTTCTTCGCCGTGGGTTTCGAGACCACGGCCCCCGCCAACGCCCTGGCCGTGGCCCAGGCGAAGCGGGAGGGGCTGGCGAACTTCTCCATCCTGGTGTCCCACGTGCGGGTGCCGCCGGCCATGGTGGCCATCCTGTCCTCTCCCCGGCGGCGCGTGGACGGTTTCCTCGCCGCGGGCCACGTCTGCGCCGTCATGGGCACCGAGGAATACGTCCCCCTGGCGGCGCAGTACCGCGTGCCCATCGTGATCACGGCCTTCGAGCCCGTGGACCTGCTGCAGGGCATCCTCATGTGCGTGAGCCAGCTGGAGGAGGGCCGGGCCGAGGTGGAGAACCAGTACGTGCGGCTGGTGCAGGCTGGCGGCAATCGCCCCGCCCAGGCCCTCATCCAGGAGGTGTTCCAGGTGGTGGACCGCACCTGGCGCGGCATCGGCGGCATCCCGGACAGCGGCCTGGGGCTGAAGCCGGCCTATGCGGCCTTCGACGCGGCCCGGCGGTTCGGCGTCGAGGCTGTCGGGGGGGAGGAATCGGCGGAGTGCCAGAGCGGCCTCGTGCTGCAGGGGCTCCTGAAGCCGCCCCAGTGCCCCGCCTTCGGAAAGGCCTGCACCCCGGACCATCCCCTGGGCGCCACCATGGTTTCCTCCGAGGGCGCCTGCGCCGCCTACCATCGCTACCGGCGCTTCGACCCCGTCGGCCGAGCCGGAGCGTAGCCGTCGGGGCCCCTCGGATCCGCACCTGGCCTTCGGCCCATCCAAAGATGACCATGTCATCGCTATACCCGAGGGAAAGGCTGCCGCTTGACAGGGTCAGCGGACCTCCTAGTTTGTTGTTCATAGATGCCCCCCAAGTCATTTAAATAAGACGCAGTCTCAGCGATGGCCCTTCGGCCGAGGAGGCAGCATGTCGGATGCGAGGCAGACCCTCTGGCAGGTGATGCAGGAGAAGGGTTACAGCCGTCGGGACTTCCTCCAGTTCTGCACCTTCGCGGCCGCCGCCGCAGGGCTGGGGCCGGACGCCTCGGCGGCCGTGGTCAAGGCCTTCGAGAAGAAGGAGCGCCCGCCGGTCCTCTGGCTGCACTTCCAGGAATGCACCTGCTGCAGCGAGTCCTTCATCCGCGCCTCGCACCCCATCGTGGCGGACGTGCTGCTGGACGCCCTCTCTCTCGACTACACGGAGACCCTGCAGGCGGCGGCGGGCCACCAGGCCGAGAAGTGCAAGGCCGACACCATGAAGGCCTATGCCGGGAAGTACATCCTGCTGGTTGAGGGCTCGGTGCCCACCAAGGCGGACGGCGTCTACTGCACCATCGGCGGCCGGACGGCAGAGGACCTGCTGCAGGAGGCGGCCGCGGGGGCCGCGGCCATCATCGCCTGGGGCAACTGCGCCTCCTACGGCTGCGTCCAGGCGGCGAAGCCCAATCCCACGGGTGCCACGCCCATCCACCAGCTGGTCCACAAGCCCGTCATCAACGTGCCGGGCTGCCCGCCCATCGCGGACGTGATGGTGGGCGTGGTCACCCACATCCTGCTGTTCGGGCGGATGCCGGAGCTGGACGCCCAGGGCCGCCCGAAGGAGTTCTACTCCCGGCGCGTCCACGACACCTGCTACCGCCGGCCCAACTACGACGCGGGGCTGTTCGTGGAGGCCTTCGACGACGACAGCGCCCGGAAGGGGTACTGCCTGTACAAGATGGGTTGCCGGGGCCCCCTCACCTACAACGCCTGCTCTGTCACCAAGTGGAACGAGGGGACCAGCTACCCCATCCAGTCCGGCCACGGGTGCCTGGGGTGCAGCGAGAACGGGTTCTGGGACAACGGCCCCTTCTACCGGCACCTGCCCTCCTTCCCCGGCTTCGGGATCGAATCCACGGCGGACACGGTGGGCCTTACACTCGCCGCCGGCGCGGCGGTCGGCGTGGCCGCCCATGCCGTCTCCACGAACATCCGCAAGCGGAAGCTGATCCATGACCAGGTGGCCGAGGCCGTCCAGGAAACCGCCAAGAACGAGAAGGTGGACTGATGAGCAACCGCATCGTCATTGATCCCGTCACCCGCATCGAGGGGCACCTCCGCATCGAGGCGGTGGTGGAGAACGGCGTCGTCAAGGACGCCTTCAGCGCCGGCACCATGGTCCGGGGCATCGAGAAGATCCTGAAGGGCCGCGACCCCCGGGACGCCTGGGCCTTCACCGAGCGGGTCTGCGGTGTCTGCACCACCGTGCATGCCCTCGCCAGCGTCCGGTGCGTCGAGGACGCCCTGGGCATCACCGTGCCCAAGAACGCCGAACTGGTGCGCAACCTCATGTTCTGCGCCCAGTACGTGCAGGACCATGTGGTGCACTTCTACCACCTGCACGCCCTCGACTGGGTGGACGTGGTCAGCATGCTGAAGGCCGATCCGGTGGCGACCTCCAAGCTGGCCCAGTCCCTCTCCGCCTGGCCAAAATCCAATCCCGGCCATTTCGCCGCCGTGCAACAGCGCCTGAAGAAGTACGTCGAGAGCGGCCAGCTGGGCATCTTCGCCAACGGCTACTGGGGCCACAAGGCCTACAAGCTGCCCCCGGAGGTGAACCTGCTGGCGGTCTCCCACTATCTCGACGCCTTGGAATGGCAGAAGGAGCTGGTGAAGGTCCACGCCATCTTCGGCGGGAAGAACCCCCACCCCAACTACCTCGTGGGCGGCGTGCCCTGCTCCTTCAACCTGGAGGAGGTGAATGCCGTCAACACCGAGCGCCTGAACCATGTGGGCAGCCTCATCAAGGACGCCATCACCTTCGTCGAGCAGGTCTACATCCCCGACCTGCTGGCCATCGCGGGCTTCTACAAGGACTGGGGGGCCATCGGCGGCGGGCTGCAGAACTACCTGGCCTACGGCGACCTGCCCACCCGCGGCTACGGGGATCCCTCCTCCTTCCTGCTTCCCCGCGGGGCGATCCTGAACCGGAACCTCAACGAGATCCACGAGGTGAACGGCAAGGACGCCAGCGAGATCAAGGAGTACATCAGCCACTCCTGGTACCGGTATGCCGGGGGCGACGGGGTGGGGCTCCATCCCTTCGCGGGCGAGACCGAGTTCAACTACACCGGGCCCAAGCCCCCCTACGATCAGCTCGACGTGAACGGGAAGTATTCCTGGCTGAAGACGCCGCGGTGGAAGGACCATCCCATGGAAGTCGGCCCCCTCTCCCGCATGCTGGTGGCCTATGCCAAGGGCAACACGGACGTGAAGGAGCTCATCGGCGCGGTGCTGAAGCAGCTGGACGTGCCCATCACGGCCCTCTTCTCCACGCTGGGCCGCACCGCCGCCCGCGGCGTGGAGACCCAGGTCGTTGCCCACTGGATGAAGGGCTTCTACGAGGACCTCATCACCAACCTCAAGAACGGCGAGGACAAGACCTTCACCCGCTACCGCTGGGACCCCGACACCTGGCCCGCCACGGCCGAGGGGGTCGGCATGACGGAGGCCCCGCGGGGCGCGCTGGCCCACTGGGTCCGCATCAAGGATCGCGTCATCGACAACTACCAGCTGGTGGTCCCGAGCACCTGGAACGCCTCCCCCCGGGACGCCTCCGGCCAGCGCTCCGCCTACGAGGAGGCCCTCATCGGCACCCCGGTGGCCGACCCGGAGCAGCCCGTGGAGATCCTCAGGACGGTGCACTCGTTCGATCCCTGCATCGCCTGCGCCGTCCACGTCTACGACCCCGAGGGGAAGCAGGTCCACCAGGTCCAGTTCTATTGAGGGGAGGCCCCCATGCCGTCCCGAGCCACCTACCGCCGCCTCTACGTCTGGGAACTTCCCGTCCGGGTCTTCCACTGGGTGAACGCCCTGGCCATCGTGGCCCTGGCCGTCACCGGGGTGCTCATCGGCAAGCCCTTCTCCGTGGCCTACGCCCAGGAGGCCTCGTTCCAGTACTGGTTCGGCACGGTGCGCTTCCTCCACTTCGTGGCGGGCTATGTCTTCCTCTTCAACATGCTGGTGCGCATCTACTGGGGCTTCGTGGGCAACCGGTTCGCCGCCTGGGACACCTTCATTCCGACCACCCGGGCCGCCTTCCGGGACATGGTGGAGGTGCTGAAGATCGACATCCTCCAGGTCCGGGGCGCAGGACGGATCGCCATCGGCCACAACCGCCTGGCCGGCCTGATCTACTTCGTCACCTTCTTCAACTTCCTGTTCCAGGCCCTCACCGGGTTCGCCCTGTACGGTCCCATGAGCCACTCCGTGCTCGGCCGGCTGTCGGCCTGGATCGTGCCGCTCATGGGCGGGGAGATGGCCGTGCGCCAGTGGCACCACGCCATGCTCTGGTTCTACGTGCTGTTCACCCTGGTGCACGTCTACCTGGTCTTCTACCACGACTACGTGGAGGGCCGGGGCACTACCTCCTCCATGGTGGGCGGCTGGAAGTTCGAGCGGGAAGACCGGCTTGACCGCTGAACGCACCGGCACCCGCATCCTGGTCCTCGGCATCGGGAACACCCTCCTCGGCGACGAGGGGGTGGGCGTGGCCGTGATCGAGCACCTGCGGGCCCAGGGCGGGCTGCCCCCGGAGGTGGACCTCCTGGACGGGGGGACGGGTAGCCTGGTCCTCCTGGAGCCCATGCGGGAGGCCCGCCGCATGATCCTGGTGGACGCCACCGCCGACGGGTCGCGGCCGGGGACCCTCCATCGGATCGTGCCGAGGTTCTCCTCGGACTTCCCCCCGAGTCTCACGGCCCACGACATCGGCCTCCGCGATCTCCTGGACAGCTTCTACCTGCTGGGGGAGACCCCGGAAGTGGTGCTCCACGCCGTATCCATCCACTTCCCCCAGGACATCGGCCTGGGGCTGAGCTCCGCGGTGGCGGCCGCGGTGCCGGCGGTGGCAGAGCGGATCCGGCAGGAGCTGGCGGAAGGCTGATCCCCTGGGGTTCCCTCCCGATTCCGTCCCATAATCCCGTCATGAGCGCCGACCCCTTCTCCCTCGCCTGCCCGCGGCCCCTGCGGCACGACACGGTCCAGATGGCCCACGGGGGCGGGGGCCGGCTGATGAAGGAGCTCATCGAGGGCGTCTTCCTGCCGGTCCTGGGGGCCGATCCCCAGGGGCTGCACGACAGCGCCGTGCTGGAGGCCGGGGGCGCCCGGCTGGCCTTCACCACGGACGGCTTCGTGGTGCATCCCCGGCGCTTTCCCGGCGGGGATCTGGGGGAGCTGGCCGTGTATGGCACGGTCAACGACCTGGCCATGGCCGGGGCCCGGCCCCTGGCCCTCTCCGCGGCCTTCATCCTGGAGGAGGGCCTGCCTCTCGACGAACTGGCGGGTCTCGTGGCCTCCATGCAGGCGGCGGCGGACCGCTGCGGGGTGCGCATCGTCACGGGCGACACCAAGGTGGTGGACCGCGGCAAGGCCGATGGCGTGTTCATCACCACCACCGGCGTGGGGCTGGTGCCGGCCGGGGTGGAGGTGCATCCCCGCCGGGTGCGGCCGGGCGACGCGGTGCTCGTCAGCGGCGACCTGGGCCGCCACGGCATCGCCGTGATGTCGGTGCGCGAGGGCCTGGTCTTCGAGACCCCCATCGCCAGCGACTGCGGGCCGGTGCACCACCTGGCCGCGGCCCTGCTGGGGGCGGGCCTGGAGGTCCACTGCCTGCGGGATCCCACCCGGGGCGGCCTGGCCTCGGTGCTCAACGAGATCGCCACCGCGGCAGGGGTGGCCATCGAGGCCCGGGACGAGGCGGTGCCCGTGGACGAGGCCGTGGCGGGTGCCTGCGAGATCCTGGGCCTCGATCCCCTCTACGTGGCCTGTGAGGGCCGCATGGTGACCTTCCTGCCCGAGGCCCAGGCGGAGCGGGCCCTGGCCCTGCTCCGGGCTTTCCCCGAAGGGGCCGGCGCCGCCGTCGTGGGCCGGGTCATCGCGGGCCCCGCCGGGCGCGTGACCCTGCGGACCTCCCTCGGCACCTCCCGGCTGTTGGACCTCCTCAGCGGCGAACAGCTGCCGAGGATCTGCTAGAGAGCCTAGGCCAGGAGCCGACGCCAGCCGGTGAACCGGACGCGGCCCTCCAGTCGCACCAGGGCCCAGCACTCCTGGCCCGGGTCCGCGGCCGGGGCATGGAGGGTGCCTGGGCGGTGGGTGATCCAGTCCCCGGGATGCAGGTGGGCGGGTCCATCCTGCATCCGGCCCGAGAGCACCAGGGTGGTTTCGGGGCCCAGGTGCCGGTGGGTGGGGAAGGTCCGCCCCCCCGGCAGCCGGACCAGGTGGAGGGTGGCCCCGGAAAGAGGATCCTTCAGGATCCGCGCGGCCTGCGCGCCCCCCAGGCCGCGGCGCACCCAGCGCCACCGGCCCTCGGGGGGGAGCACGGCCCGGAGCGACTCGGGCAGGGGGCTGCCGCCGGGTTCGAGGGCGGCCTCGGAGGGGCGGTGGGCCCGGCAGGCGCCGCACCAGCCCAGGTGGGCCCGGAGGAGGAGGGCGTGGAGGGGATCACCATCGGGCCCGAGGGCGGACCAGTCTCCGGCCGCCGGATGGAGGCTGGGCCCCTGGGGCAGGCGACCCTGGCGGAGGACGCCCATGGCGCCGGCCAGGGCCCGCTCCGCGATCGGATCCGGGTCGGCCTCCTCCTGGAGGAGGTTCCTCAGCAGGATGGGGGTGCGCCGGAGGGATACGAGGAAGGCCCGGCAGGGGGGGCAAAGCCCCAGGTGGACGCGCACCCCGGTCCAGGCCAGGGGCCCCAGGGCCCCCTCTTCGAGGTCCGTGAGAAGGGCGGTGACCTGTTCGCAGGTGGGGATCCCCATCATGGCGTGCTCCCCTTCGGTTCCGGCGCGAAGTCCGTGAGGAGGGCCCGCAGGGCCAGCCGGGCCCGGTGGAGCCGCTGGCGGACCAGCTCCCGGCTGATGCCGAGATGGAGGCTGATCTCCTCCGAATCCCAGCCTTCCAGATCCCGGAGGACGAAGACGGCCCGCTGGTCGTCGGACAGGCGGTCCAGGCCCGCCCTGACCCTCGCCCTCAGCTCGTTCCGCTCCGCATGCACCAGGGCCTCCGCCTCCTCGCTCCAGTCGAGGACTCCGTCCATGTTCATGTGATGCCCGTCGTCCTGGAAACGTGGCATCAGATCTTCGAGGGCGTCCTCCCGCCGGCGCAGCCGCTTGCGGCGGGCCATGAGGGCCTGGTTCACGCAGATCCGGTAGGCCCAGGTGCTGAAGCGGCTGGCCCCCAGGAAGCCTGGCAGCTCCCGGTGGAGGGTGATCAGGGCGTCCTGGAGGGCGTCCTGGCTCTCCGCCTCGTTCCCCAGGATCCGGTCGATGACCCGGAAGAGCATGCCCAGGTGGGGCCGCACCAGGGCCTCGAAGGCCTCGGCATCCCCCTGGCTGGCCCGCTGGACGAGGGCCGTCTCGGGGCGTTCGCCGCTGGAAGGGGGCACCGGGACTCCGGAAGATGAGTCCTAGTATTACTCGATCGGGAGTTCTCCACTGCCATCCTCCTCGGCCGGGCCCGGAATCCTGGGGATCCGGATGGTGAAATCCGATCCCAGACCATGGCCACGGCTGGCGGCCTGGATGGTTCCCCCGTGCCGGAGGACGATTTCCTTGGTGAGGAAGAGGCCCAGCCCGGTGCCGGGGACCTGCCGGGTCATCTCGTCCCCCGCCCGGTAGAAGCGCTGGAAGAGCCTGGGCAGCTCCTTGGGACCGATCCCGTGGCCGCGGTCGCTGACGACGATGACCGCGTTCTCGCCGTCGGCATCGAGGGTGACGGTGGTCTGGCGGGGCTCGGCCGCGTACTTGAAGGCGTTGGAGAGCAGGTTCTCGACGACCGTGCCCAGGGCCTTGGGGTCGGCCTGGGCCCAGATGGACGGGGCCAGTTGCAGTTTCAGGCCCAGGGCCCCGGCTCCCAGGCGCTGGTCCATGCCCTCGCAGACCGTCCGGACCCAGGGCCCGAGATCGATGGGCGCCAGCCGGAGGTCCAGGCTGCCGGCCTCGGCCCGGGCCACGTCCAGCAGGTTGCCCACCAGCTCGGTGAGGCGCTCCAGGTCCCGGTCCATGAGGTTGTGGATGCGGCTCCGCTGGTCCTCCGTGAGGGACCGCGCGAAGAGCGTCTCGGTCCACACCCGCAGGGCGGAGATCGGTGTCTTCAGCTCGTGGGTGACAGCCGCGATGAAGTTGTGCTGGCGCAGCTTGAGATCCATCTCCTCCGCCAGCTTGCGGTAGATGAGCCCGAACCCGTAGAGCACCACCAGAGCCAGGAAGCCGCCCTCGGAGGCTGCCCGGAAGATGTCGGTGCGGCGGGCCTTCTCGATGGCCCGAAGGGGTTCGGGCCGCAGGGTCAGGTAGGCGGCCTTGTCCAGCAGGGGCGGGTCGTCCTCCGCCAGCGGGAAGGGCACCACGGCCACCTGGGGGTACAGCGTTTCGATGGCCCACGTGCGCTCCTTGAGGCTGGGGAGCGCGGGCAGGCGGCCTTCGATGCTGCCGGAGCGGGAGGTGGGATCGGGCTGGTAGGTGATGGCCAGCAGGCGGAGGCTGTCCATCTGCCAGGCCAGGGCCCGGCCCGCCTTGAGGTTCTCGATATGGGCCTCCTGCAGCCGTTTCGATTGGTGGATCTGGAGCGTGATCCACCAGCCCACCAGGACGCAGACCACCAGAGAGACGGACAGGAAGATGATCCTCTGGACGGAGATGGTCTTGGCGTTGAGCCTCATGGCTCCATCTTGATTCAAAACCCCGCCCCTTGGCAGCGCTCCCGGCTCCCGCCATCCTGGACCCATGGCCCAGACCAATCCGCCGCCCGGCTCCCAGCCTCCTCCAGGCAAGGCAAGCTCAGGCCCCAAGCAGCTGCAGCCGGGGCAGGCGATCCGGCCCCAGGGCGCCGAACTGCTGGCGGAACTGATGCAGACCCAGCGTCAGCTCACCCAGGCCATGCACGAGTCGCGGGACCTCCGCGCGAGCCTGGGACGCCGCTCCCACCAGATGCAGGTGCTCCAGCACGTCTCGGAGATCCTGGCGGCCACGTCCAAGGGCGGCCAGGTGGCCAGCGTCGTCCTGGACGTGCTGGCCCAGGAGTTCCAGTGCCGGCGGGCCATGGTCTGGACCCTGGAGGACGGCGGCGGGGGCTATGTTCCGCGGGAGGGCGCGGGCCTGTCCCGGCCCGAATGGTCGGTCCTCCGGCTGCCGGCGCCCAACCCCTTCCCCGAGGTGCCGCTGGTGCTCTTCCAGAGCCAGTTCCTGGACGCGGGCTGCGGCGCCCAGCCTCTCCGCCTGCTCCGGGGCACCGAGGGGGCGCCCCTCTATTTCGTCCCCTTCGAGCACCAGCTGCTGCTGCTGGGCTTCGCCATCCTGGCCATGCCCTCCGACCGGAAATTCGAGGACGAGGACCAGGATTCCATTTCCATCCTGCAGCGCCAGACGGCGGTATCCCTCTACAACGCCTGGCTGTTCCGGGACCTCTCCGAACAGCGGGATGCGCTGCAGCGCCAGGCCCTGGAACTGGAGCGCGTCAACGCCGCCCTCCGGGAGGCCGACCAGCTCAAGAGCGAGTTCCTGGCCCTCACCAGCCACGAGCTGCGCACCCCCCTCACCGGCATCCTCGGCTTCACCCGTCTCGTGATGGACGGCCTCTACGACGATGCCGAGGAAATGCGGTCCATGCTCCAGGACAGCTACTCCTCCGGCCAGCACCTGCTGGGCCTGCTCAACGACATCCTGGACCTGGCCAAGATCGAATCGGGCCGCCTGGAAGTCCATCCCGAAGCCTTCAGCCTCGTCAGCCTCCTGGAGGAGGTGAGACCCATCGCCGAGGCCTATCCCCGCAGGTCGGAGGTGGACCTGGCCTGGCCGGAATTGGAGGAGCTCCCCGAGGTGATGGTGGATCCCAGCCGCCTCAAGCAGGTGCTGCTGAACCTCCTCTCCAACTCCCTGAAGTTCACCAAGGAGGGCTGCGTCAGCGTCCAGGTCGAGCGGCGACCCGGCCACCTGGTTCTCAGCGTGGTGGACACGGGGATCGGCGTGAGCCCGGAGGCCCAGAGCCGGCTCTTCCAGAAATTCGCCCAGGCCGAGGGCGGCCACAGCCGCGAGTACGGCGGCACTGGCCTCGGCCTCGTCATCTGCAAGCACCTCATGGAGATGATGGGCGGAACCATCAGCCTCCACAGCGAAGGCCTCGGTTGCGGCACCACCATGCGGATCACCATGCCGATCGCGTGATCGCGGAGCCTCGCTCCGCGATATGGGAGAATGGGGGTTCGTGTACGGAGACCCCATGTCCTACCGCCGCCGCCCGGAGTTCCTGCCCTTCACCCGCCCCATGGTGGGGAAGGAGGAGATCGCCGAGATCATCGATACGATCCACAGCGGATGGATCACCACGGGACCGAAGTCGGCGAAGTTCGAGGAAGCCCTCCAGGACTACAACGGCGTGCCCCACTGCCTGGTGATGAACAGCGCCACCACGGCCCAGGAGATCACCATGCAGGTGCTGAGCCTCCAGCCCGGGGACGAGGTCATCACCACCTCGCTCACCTGGGTGAGCACCCTGAGCACGGTGGTCCTGCAGGGCGGCGTGCCGGTGCTGGTGGACATCGATCCGAAGACCCTGAACCTCGACCCGGCGAAGCTCGAGGCCGCCATCACGCCGCGCACGAAGGGCATCATCCCGGTCCACCTCACCGGGCTGCCCTGTCCCATGGAGGAGATCTGGCGCATCGCGGAGAAGCATGGCCTCTGGGTCATCGAGGACGCGGCCCAGGCCATGGGCGCCACCTACAAGGGCACGAAGATCGGCGGCGACCCGCGCTCGGTCATGAGCGTCTATAGCTTCCATCCGAACAAGAACATGACCACGGGCGAGGGCGGCGCCATCGCCTTCTTCAACGACGAGTACGAGAGCCGCATCAAGCGCCTGCGCTTCCACGGCATCGACCGGGACGCCTGGAAGCGGTTCGCCAAGGAGGGGAGTCCGCACACGGAGGTCTACGAGCCGGCCCGCAAGGCCAACTTCATGGACCTCCAGGCGGCCATCGGGCTGCACCAGATCCCCAAGCTCGACGGCTTCAACGCCCGGCGCGGGGTGCTGTTCCGGCGCTACCTGGAACTGCTGAAGGACGTGGAGGCGTTCATGCTGCCCTGGGAGGGCGACGCCGACCACGGCCACTGCTTCCACCTCTTCGTGGCCCGGCTGCACCCTGAAAAGGCGGGCCTGGACCGGGACGCCTTCGTGGCGGCGCTGAAGGAGGAGAATATCGGCACCGGCATCCACTACCGTCCGGCCCACATCCACCCCTGGTACCGGGACTTCTACGCCGCCCACCCCTCCCACCTGCCCAAGGCGGGGCTGCCCCACACGGAATGGATCGGGGACCGGCTGATGAGCCTGCCCCTGTGGCCCGGCCTCACCGAGGCGGACCAGGACCAGACCGTGGAGGCCATCAAACACGTCCTGGCCAGGGCGAAAGCCGGGAGCCGGGTGGTCGTCTAGCGGGGATTTAACAATCCGGTTCAGCTGCCGATAGGGCAGTCAGGGAACCTTCGTACCGTCGTGGTCAATATCGCCGTCATCCTCCTCTCGATCCTGCTGCAGGTCGCGGCGGCGGCCGTGGCCCTGCGGACCATCCGCCTGACGGGCCGGTTGACGGCCTGGGTCCTGGTGACGGTCGCCCTGGGCCTGATGGCCCTCCGGCGTCTCTATGTGCTCGTCGAGCTGGCGAGGGCGGGGGTTCCCGGAGGGATCCTGCCCAACGAACTGCTGGGGCTTGTCATCTCCGGGCTCATGCTGGGCGGCGTGGTGCTCATCCGGGACATCTTCCTGAACCTGGCGGCCCAGCGGGTCGAGGCGGCCGGAGCCGGGGCCCGGGCCCAGTCCCAGGCCGACCGGCTGTCGGCCGTGATGGAGGCGGCCCCGATGCCCCTGTGGATCGCGGAGGATCCCGAGTGCCGCGTCATCCGGGGGAATTCGGCCGCGGCCCGGCTCCTGCGGCTTCCGCCCGGCGCCAACCATTCCCTCTCCAGCCCCGAGGCCCCCGTGCATTTCCGAATGGTCCAGGACGGGAAGGACCTGGCCCCCGACGACCTGCCCATGCAGCGGGCGGTGTGCACCGGCGAGCCGGTCACGGGAGTCCCCATCGACCTCTGCTTCGAGGACGGCAGCGTGCGCCACCTGCTGAGCAACGCCACGCCCCTGAAGGATGTGGACGGCCGGATCTACGGGGGGGTGTCCTCCTTCGCGGACCTGACGGAGGTCCGCCGCGCGGAGGAGCAGGTGCGCCAGGCCATGAAGGTCGAGAGCATGGGTCTGATGGCAGGCGGCATCGCCCACGACTACAACAACCTGTTCCAGGCCATGGTGGGCAATCTGGAACTGGCCCTCACGCGCCTGCCGAGGGACGGCGAGGCCCGGGTGTACCTGGACCGGCTGCAGGGAAGCCTGGACCGCGCGGCCCGGCTGAGCCGGGAGATCCTCCACGTGTCCGGGGGGGACCTCCGCCGTCCGGAACCGCTGGTCCTCTCCAGCGTGGTGGCCCGGGTGCTCGACGGGGCGACGGCCTTCGTAGAGGCCGAACTCGATCCGGAGCTGCCGTCCATCATGGCGGATCCGCTGCTGGTGGGGCGGGTGGCCGAGGGGCTCATCGCCAACGCCGTCGAGGCCAGTCCGCCGGGGGCCCCGGTGCGGGTTCACACCTATGCGAAACGCCTGGAGGCCGAGGATCTCACCATCGGTTTCTGGCCGGAGGCGCCGCCCCTCGGCCCCTGCGTGGTGCTGGAGGTGAAGGACCAGGGCCACGGCATCGCCGCCGCCAACCTCCCGAGGATCTTCGACCCCTTCTTCTCCACCCGGAAGGTGGGGCGGGGCCTGGGTCTGGCCGCGAGCCTGGGCATCCTCCGGAGCCATGGCGCGGGGATCCAGGTGGAGAGCCTCGTCGGGGTGGGCAGCGCGTTCCGCGTGTGCTTCCCGTCCCGGGAGGCCCTCCCTGCCGCCGCCTCCATCCCCCAGCCGGCCGATTCCCAGGGGAAGCTGGTGCTCCTGGCTGACGACGAGCCGGACCTGCGGGAGACGCTGGGGGAGATGTTGCGGGACTGGTTCGGCCTGGACGTGGTGGAGGCCAAGGACGGCGAGGAGGCCCTGGAGCGCTTCCGCCGCCAGCCCGAGGCCTTCGACCTGGTGGTGCTGGACGCCACCATGCCCCGGCTGGGCGGCGTCGAGGCCTTCCACGCCATGCGGGAGCTCCGGCCGGGCCTTCGGGGCATCCTCTTCAGCGGCTATGCCACAGAGGATGCCCGGGATCAGGCCCTCTCCCAGGGCTTCACCGAGTTCCTGAAGAAGCCGTTCACCAGCGGAGACCTGGCGGCCGTGCTGGAGCGGGCCCAGGGCTAGGGCCGGCTCAGCCGAGGGGCATCCGTTCGTGGGGGAGCGCAGGGACTGGGGCGTAGACCGTGGAGGCGGGGTCGTACATGTAGAGGTTCCCCACCCGGCCGGTGTAGGCGCAGGCGTACTGCTGGATCTGGTCCGCGAAGCGGGTCTGCTCGTCCCGGTCGCGGAAGATGGGGCCCCACATGGGGTTGAAGGCCGCTTCGATGTCCCGGGTCAGCCGGTCCAGCTCCAGGCCCAGGAGCTCCGCCCGGCGCTGGAGGGCCTCGGCGCTGCTGGCCAGGTGGGCGGCCTCGTGGTCCAGGGCCGTGGTGGCGTCCGGGCTGAGG
>Ga0208789_1000740_pt1 | contig 25306 bp, 16 predicted proteins | sample Methanotroph_Enr_FD_187368 | JGI IMG/M metagenome (GOLD analysis project Ga0208789, IMG submission 187368) | Enriched soil microbial communities from Old Woman Creek wetland in Ohio, USA - Methanotroph_Enrichment_5 (SPAdes) (version 2) | ecosystem: Environmental > Terrestrial > Soil > Wetlands...
GGTGTTCACATACGCATCTATGGCGCGCACCGGATTATTCTGGCTGACGTATTCATCGACACAAGGCGGCAGCAACATGTCTTGCTGACGGTTTAATACGGGTTGATAGCGGCGTGATGTCATGATGATTGGTTAACTGGCGGTTAGCGGATGATGTGCATATTATAAAATAGGGTGTCTGATAATACTTTCACAGTCTCTCCGGCGTCACTGCCATTAAGTTAAGGATGGACAGTCCCTTCTCCCTCCGGGACAAATCCGCCTGAAGCGGATTTGCACTCGCCCGTAGGGTGCCGGACAGGACAGTCCTGCATGATTAGGCTAGGATGAGGGGATCAAATAAGGTTTTTTTCCTTATTTTTATTCTCCTCACCCCAACCCTCTCGGTAACTGCTCCTGCGTTACTCTACCTCCTGCATCCTTGCAGTCGTCCAGCAGGATGCCTACATGGATGTAGGTAAGTAGAGCAGTAATTGCTGATGATGGAAATGCTCGGCATATGCCCGGCCTCGGCGGCTTTCACATTGGCTTAGGCCGCTTCGACCGTGGCTTCGGCATCGGCCAGCGCCGCCGCGCCGACTTCATAGCGCTTTTGAGCCGCATTCAACACTTCATTGCCGGATTTTTCCGAAACCAGCGCGGCTTCGGCGGCGGCTTGCGTCGCAAAAACCTGGTAATAGGCCTGAATCGCTGCAAACATCACCGTTTGCAATGTGGCGTCGTGAGTCCAGTTCGAAGCTTCCAGGGTTTTTTCGGCGCTTTCAAGCTGAGCTTCGCGTCCGCCGAAGTTATAAAGCAGATAATTCAGGGGGACAATCGGCGTAAAGCGATTAAATGGCTGTGAACTGCCTCCTCCACTGCTGATAGTGGTTACCTGCAAATTGCTACCGGCGGAATTCATTCTGCGGGAAGCCGAAGCGTTCAACGTCACTGTCGGCAAATAAGCCGATTGAGCAATGCCGACCTGCGCTGCCTGGAAGCGGGCATTAGCCCAGGCTTGACGGGTTTGCGTGTTGTTGCACAGCGCCTGGTCGATCACGTCCACCAAAGTCCAGGCATGGTTGGCGTCTTTATTCAGGCGGCAGGGATCTTCTTGCGCCAGGTGTTTCTTTCCGGGGCTTGAGCTGATTTGACGGGTTGTGGAAAAAGAATCGTCAAGCATTCCGTCCGGCTCTGAAAAGACGGTAGATGAGCATGACAACAACCAGCTTGCGAACAAGATGCGTGCTTTCATGATCGGCCGGGGTTTAGACGCTTATCGTAAAGCGCTGCCTCCAGGAGGGTCTTGCCCCCAGCGTTTATCGTTAAGATAAAAACGAACAGATCGTTAAACCCATATCGAATCATTTTAATCTCCAGCATAGCTTTAAAAAGCATGGTGCATCGAAACATGATAAATGACGGATCAGACTGCCTTGCGATTCTATCAACTTATGTACACTGATGAGCGCCTACTTGCAACATCCTGAAATTTGTGACGAATGTCACGTAACTTGGAAGTTAATCCTTAACCTACAATAAGATCGGCTTTGGCTTACATACAGCGGTCGTTTTTTTAACCAGACTGCCGCCCGTTCAATCACGCCGGATTTTCCTGTTTGACATTCTTTCTGTGAACGAATGTACCTCGTGGGCTTTAGAGTTTGACGACTAATGGTGATACTGCTGACTAACGGTCCGCCTTTAGATTGAGATACCGATAAGATTTTCGTAGGAAAATCTTACACCCTCTATCCAATTGCCGGTACGCCAAGCTGTTTTTATCAACTCGATCATTTCATCCGCATGGCATGAGATTTTTTTCTTGAGGGTTCTTTTATGACTTTTGATTTTTTTCGTTTTTTATTCGATACCCCATGTGCTTGCGTCGTAATCAGAGGCTTTTTCCCATGCGTAAAATAAGCGTATTTTTGCTCTTTCTCTTTCCGGCGACTGTTTTTGCTGATGTTTTTAGTGCGAATGTCACATACAGTCGAGGTGTAAATTACTATTCTACATTACAGTCTGCGTGTGATACTTTTCCTACGTATGGCGGTGTGTATTATTACGTGGCTGATGGCATTGCTCGGTGCGCTGAATATCATAAAGGGGAGGAGGGTATTTGGTATGTCCATATCGTATCTGCCATTTATTCTTGTCCTGCGGGTAGTGCGCCTTATAATTCTTATGGTTCCTTATGTAGCTCCGCTGACTGTGTTGCCCTCAAGTCAGAAACGCTACAACCCACGTGTGTGAGTTACCGCCCAAAAGCAATGGCGGCGGCAGCGGTAACCCTAACGACTGCGGCAAAGGCAATAATGTCAACACTGGCAACCCCATCAATGCCGGCACCGGCAATAAATGGCAACACGAGATCGATCTTTCCGGCGGCGCATTCGGCCTCAACTTTGATCGCTATTACAACGCCGGAACCACCGCCTCCACGGCCAACTTGGGCGCAGGCTGGAGCCATGTCTACACCCGAACCGGCACCGTTCAACCAGCAACCGGCACATTGGTAACCATCCGCCGAAACGACGGCAAAGAATATAACTTCCAGAAAAGCGCAGGCGTTTGGGTCGCCGATGTCGATGTGCCCGACCGTCTCGAAGAACTCAAAAATAGCTTCAACGTCCGTACCGGCTGGCGTTACACGACCGCTGACAACAGCGTAGAAACCTACAATCTCTCCGGCAAACTCACGTCCATAGCCGACAGCTCCGGTCTGACGCAAACAATGGCCTATAGCGACGCATCGACACCCGCGACCATCGCCCCCGCTGTTGGCCTGCTGATCCGCGTCACCGATACCTTCGGTCATCAGTTAAACTTCAGCTACGACAGCAACAGCCGCATCAATACCCTGACCGACCCGGCCGGAGGCTTATACCGCTACGCCTACGATGCCAATAACAACCTCGTTTCCGTCACCTATCCCGACGGCAGCGGCAGAACCTACCATTACGAAAACACCGCCTTCCCCCATGCCCTGACCGGCATCACCGATGAAAACGGCAACCGCTACGCCACCTACAGCTATGACGCCCAAGGCCGGGCCACCTCCAGCGAACACGCGGGCGGCGCCGAACGGGTCAGCCTGGCTTACAACGCCGATGGCAGCACCACCGTCACCGACGCGCTGAACACCGCACGCACGCACCATTTCCAGACCATCCTCGGCGTGGTCAAAAGCAAAGGCCAATCGCAACCCGGCGGTTCGGGCTGCGGCGCTTCAACCTCGGCACTCAGCTACGACGCCAACGGCAACGTCGCCAGCCGCATCGATTTCAACGGCAACCGCACCGATTACAGCTACGACTTAAGCCGCAACCTGGAAACCAGCCGTACCGAAGGCTTAACCGCAACCGGAGCGACCACCTCCGCCACCCGAACCATCACCACCGCATGGCACCCGACCCTGCGCCTGCCGGTGCAAATCACCAACGGCAACCGGCAAACCCGCTATACCTATAACGCCCAAGGCGACATCACCCAAAAAACCGTCAAAGACCTGACCGCCAACACCGCACGCACTTGGAACACCGCCTACACCTATTCCGCCTCCGTTCCCGGCGTCCTCGTGCAAAAAGTCGAAGACGGCCCGCGCGCCGACGTGTCCGACCTGACCACCTACGACTATTACCCGGCCGATGCCGCTTGCCCAGGCGGGAACCTGGGCTGCCGGGGCCAACTCAAACAAATCACCGACGCCCTCGGCCATAGCACCCAATTGACCCGCTACTCCGCGCACGGCCAGCTGGAACAAGTCACCGACCCCAACGGCCTGGTCACCACCCTGAGTTACGACCTGCGCCAGCGGCTCGCCTCGCTGGATGCCGGCGGCGAAACCACGACCTACAGTTACGATCCCGCCGGCCAGGTCACCCGCGTCACCCGTCCAGACGGCGCCTATCTAGCCTATAGCTACGACGCGGCCCATCGCCTGATCAAGACCCAGGACAACCTGGGCAACACCCTGAGCTATACCCTGGATGCCCTGGGCAACCGAACCAAGGAAGAGGCCTACGATCCCGGCGGCCAACTGGCGCGCAGCCAAAGCCGAGTCTACGACGCGCTGTCGCGTCTGCAAAACCTGATCTTGCCGCAATAAGGGAGCCGTCATGAAATCAATTATAAAAAATATTTTCGTGCTGGTTTCCTTACTGCTGGCAATCGTGTTCGCAACCGGACTCGCCCAGGCGGATGACAAGACTCATCGTTCAAAAAAGAATGACAAAACGTCCGAACTAAAAATAACCAAGGCCGGAGCAGGCAACGCAACCATCACCAGCACGCCGGCCGGCATCGACTGCGGCGACACCTGCCGCGCCGAATTCAAGCGCCAAAGTACGGTCACCTTGACCGCAACGGCCTTAGTCGGGTCCGCCTTCAAAAGCTGGGGCGGCGCTTGCCAGGGCAGCGCGCCCGCCTGCACCGTCACCCTGAAAGAAGCGCAAAACGTTGTCGCCATCGCCGAACAATTGCCGATCACCCTGAACGTCGTCAAAACAGGCCGAGGCGCCGTCACCAGCTCGCCGGCAGGGATCGACTGCGGCACCCTTTGTAGCACGACCTATTCGCCGAAATTTGCCGCCCATCATGACGATTCGGGAAAAAGCGGCGACAAAACGCACGGTCGTGAACATGAAGACCGTGCGGACGACGATGACCACAGCCATAAACCGGTCGCCTTAGTCACCCTGACCGCCACCCCAGCCACCGGTTCGACCTTCAACGGCTGGTCTGGCGCCTGTACCGGCGCCACGGCCACCTGCACCGTGACCATGAACCAAAGCCAAAACGTCAGCGCCGACTTTACGCCGATACCGATACCGTTGACCGTCGCCAAAACCGGCAGCGGAACCGGCACCATCACCAGTCAACCCGCAGGAATCGACTGCGGCGCAACCTGTAGCGGCATTTACGACTGGAGCACAGCAGTCACCCTGACCGCCACAGCCGCAACCGGCTCGACCTTCAAAGGCTGGACAGGCGCTTGCACCGGCACCGCGACTACCTGTGCCGTCACCCTGGATCAGGCACAAAACGTCAGCGCCGACTTTGCACCGGCATTTAAGACCTTAAGCCTTTCCACAGCCGGATCGGGAGCCGGAACCATCACCAGTTCACCGGCTGGAATCGATTGTGGCGCAACCTGTAGCGCTGATTTCGCAACAAATACCCAAGTCACCCTAACAGCAACATCCGCAACCGGCACAACCTTCGGCGGCTGGTTCGGCGCATGCACAGGCACCGCAACCACCTGTACCGTCACCCTGAATCAAGCAAAATCAGTCAACGCCACCTTCTCGGCACCGGCGATCACCACCTATCAATATGACGCCAATGGCAACCTGACCCAGATCACCGACCCGCTGGGACGCATCCGCAAATATCAGTTCGACGCCCTAAACCAACCGGTACGCCAGCTCGAACCGCACCCAAGCATCATCGGCAGCACCCTAGGCCAGATCGACACCCGCTACGACAGCCTGGGACAAGTCACCGGCGTTACCGACCCGCGTAACCTCACTACCAGTTACAACATCGATAGCATCGGCAACCTGAGCCAACAAACCAGCCCCGACACCGGCGTCACCACAGCCGACCACGACCCCGCTGGCAACCTCAAAACCCGAACCGATGCCCGCGGCAAGACTGCCCACTACAGCTACGATAGCCTCAACCGCATCAACAAGATTGCCTATGACGACCAAACCATCAACTACACCTGGGACAACTGCACTAACGGCATCAGCCATCTGTGCAGCCTAGCCAATAACAACAGCAGTATCAGCTACAGCTACGACAGCCACGGCCGTATCACCCAAAAAAGCCAAACACAAAGCGCAGTCGCAAACCCGCTGACCGTCAGCCACAGCTACAACGCCGCAGGACAACGCACCGCCAGCCTCAGCCCCGGCGGACAAAGTCTCGAATACCAGTGGACAGGCAACCGCATCACCGCCATCACTAGCAACGGCCAGCCCGTCATCAGCCAAATCGGCTACGACCCCGACGGCCAAGTCAACGGCTGGAACTGGGGCAACAACCAACAGAACGAACGCTTCTACGACCTCGCCGGACGCAACATCATCGTCAGCCTGGGTTTCGATGCCCAAAGCCAACTGCCCGACAGCCGCTACTACGGTTACGACGCCGCCGGACGGCTGACCGGTGTCATCGACGACCTAGATCCCAAGCTAAACCAACAGCACCAATACGACCAACTCGACCGCCTGACCTCCAGCCGGCGCGGCGAACCCGAACTCAGCCGGATCGACTACAGCTACGACCTGAGCGGCAACCGCACCGAAAAAATAAAAAACACCACCACGCAAAACAGCTACAGCACCGATGCCAACAGCAACCGCCTGCAAAGCCAGGGTGGCGCGCAGACCGTCAATTACAGCTACGACGCGGCCGGCAACCTGACCGGCGACGGTACCTTCAGCTACAGCTACAACGCGGCTGGGAGGCGCATCGCCGCGACCCACACCGCAACCGGGCAAACCGTCGGCTACGGCTACGACGCGCTCGGCCAGCGCGTGACCAAAACCGTAGCAGGCAACACCACCCAGTATTTCTACGACGAACAGAGCCACCTGACCGGCGAATACGACGGCTCAGGCCAACTAATTCAGGAAATCATCTGGCTCGGCGACTTGCCGGTGGCGGTGCTGAAACCTTCGGCAACAGCGGCAACACCGGATATTTACTACATCCATGCCGATCATTTGGGTACGCCGAGAAAAATCACCCGGCCGAATGACAACCGGGTCGTCTGGAGCTGGGAGTCCGAAGCCTTCGGCAACAGCCTGCCGGATCAAAACCCGTCCGGCCTGGGCGACTTCGTCTTTAACCTGCGTTTTCCGGGACAATATTACGATGCGGAAACCGGGCTGCATTACAATATGGCAAGGTATTACAACCCAAAGACAGGACGATACGATGAGAGCGATCCGATTGGGCTAGCCGGAGGCATTAATACTTATGGGTATGTTGGCGGCAATCCGATTAATTTCATAGATTCAAATGGATTGAACCCAATAGCCAAAGGTGTTATTCAATGCACCAAAGACTTAAAAGCATGTGGTGTAGTACTCAAGAAAGTCTGGGATGGGTGTAAGTGGATTTGGAAAAAAGTACAAAATGAAGATGATATTTTTAACTCAAAAGCTCCAGCGCAGACTACACCTGGTACCGATAAATTAGAAGGTCAGCGTATTAATGACAGAGGAAGAGTTGAACCGTGGGAAGCTCGTTATGATGAGTATGGGCGACAAATAGGACGGACTGACTACAATGCAGGGAACAAATCACAAGATATTCCAGATACTCATTATCATACGAGAGAATATAATGGACAATTTCCCGATGGTAGAAGCACGGGAGACCACTTGCCAGGTGAGTACTTACCATGACTCTAGTATTTAATAACATTAATGCATTCATTGCATTAGAACCACGACATTACAAATTCTTAAAAACTATAAACTTGACCAGAAATATTAGCCAAGAAAGTTGCTCGAAATACGACGTTGAATTGATCTTAAGCCAACTTACAAGCAGCGAACATGAGTTGCACATAAGGTTCGCAAATGTATTTGATATACAGATAGGTCATCTAGAAGGCCTGTTTGGCCTGTTTATAGACATTGAAGATGTTAGTGATATGCAGCTTGAAGATGGTAAATATCGAGTAGTAGAACAAGAAGAACAAGCTTTTTCTTTCTACTGCAAAGATTTCTTTGCAGAATTAGTCGTTCCTGAAAACGGTAGGAGAAAGACTTGACATTGATAGTAATGTGGTTCCACCGGAATCTCCAGGAGAAAATGGGGACGTAGCCCAAAAAATTCCGGCTCTACTTTCGAGGCGGCTGGTTCGACGCCTGCACCGGCGCCGCACCCACCTGCACCGTCACCCTGAGCCAAGAACAATCGGTCAGCGCCGGCTTCTCGGCACCGGCCGTCACCACCTACGCCTACGACGCCAACGGCAACCTGGCCCAGATCACCGACCCGCTCGGCCGCATCCGCCAAGTCCAATACGACGCCCTGAACCAACCGGTCCGCCAGCTCGAACCGCATCCCAGCGTCATCGGCAGCACCCTGGGCCAGATCGACACCACCTACGACAACCTCGGACAAGTCACCGGCATCACCGATCCCCGAAACCTCGGCACCACTTACACCGTGGACAGCCTCGGCGACCTGAACCGACAAACCAGCCCCGACACCGGCAACACCGAGGCCGTCCACGACGAAGCCGGCAACCTCACGACCCGCACCGACGCCCGCGGCAAAACCGCCACCTACAGTTACGACAGCCTGGACCGCCTCAGCAAGATCGTCTACGACGACCAGACCGTCAACTACACCTGGGACAGTTGCGCCAACGGCATCCACCGCCTGTGCAGCCTGAGCAACAACACCGGCAGCGTCAGTTACAGCTACGACAGCCACGGCCGCCTCACCGGCAAAAGCCAAAGCGCAGCCGCAACCCCGCTGACCGTCAGCCACAGCTACAATGCCGCAGGGCATCGCACCCGTAGCCTCAGCCCCGGCGGACAAACCCTCGACTACCAATGGACCGGCAACCGCCTCACCGCCCTGAGCGTCAACGGCCAGCCTGTCATCGGCCAGATCACCTACGAAGCGGACGGCCAAATCAACGGCTGGACCTGGGGCAACACCCAGCCGAACGAACGCTTTTACGACCTCGCCGGCCGTGCCGTGATCGTCAGCCTGGGCTTCTATGCAACAAGCCAACTGCCCGACAGCCGCTACTACGGCTACGACGCCGCCGGACGGCTGACCAGTGCCATTGATGAGATCGATCCCCAGTTCAACCAACACTATGCCTACGACGAACTCGACCGCCTGACCGGCAGCCGGCGCGGCGAGCCGGAACTCAGCCGGATCGACTACAGCTACGACCTGAGCGGCAACCGCACCGAAAAAATAAAGAACAGCACCACGCAAAACAGCTACAGCACCGATGTCAACAGCAACCGGCTGCAAAGCCAGGGCGGCGCGCAAACCGTCAGTTACAGCTACGATGCCGCCGGCAACCTGACCGGAGACGGCACCTTTAGCTACAGCTACAACGCGGCCGGGCGGCGCATCGCCGCGACCCACACCACAACCGGGCAAACTACCAGCTACGGCTACGACGGACTCGGTCAGAGGATAACCAAAACCGTAGCTGGTAACACCACCCAGTATTTCTACGACGAACAGGGTCATTTGACCGGCGAATACGACGGCTCAGGCCAACTAATCCAGGAAATCATCTGGTTCGGCGATCTGCCGGTGGCGGTGCTGAAACCTTCGGCCTCCGCCGCAATGCCGGACCTCTACTATATCCATGCCGATCATTTAGGCACGCCGAGAAAGATTACCCGGTCGAATGACAACCGGGTGGTCTGGAGCTGGGAGTCCGAAGCCTTCGGCAACAGCCTGCCGGATCAAAATCCGTCCGGTCTGGGCGACTTTGTTTTCAATTTGCGCTTTCCGGGGCAGTATTACGACGCGGAAACCGGACTGCATTACAATATGGCAAGATATTACAACCCAAAGACAGGACGATACGATGAGAGCGATCCGATTGGCCTCAAAGGAGGCATTAATACCTACGCCTATGTCGGCGGAAATCCTCTTAACCTTATCGATCCAACGGGCGAGAATCCCCTTGTTACCCAATGTCTTAATAACCTAAGAACATGCGGATTGGTACTGAAAAAAGTCTGGGATGGTTGCAAATGGGTTTTAAAGCAAGTAAAAGAAGGTGCTGACGATGTGGAAAATTCCGCACAAAACTCGCAAAATAATCCTGCTAACTTGCAGAAAGAACTTGAGCACCTACGAAATGTTCAAAATGAGTTGCGCGCACAGTTAGACAACGGTCGCGCTCAAGCTGCTAGGGAATTAGCAGAGGGCAGAATACCCAATCCTCATGGATTAGGTAGAGAGATAAACACAACTCTTCCAAATGAGATAAGAGATGTTCAGCAGAGAATTAACGAAATAAATAGTCAACTAGGGAAATAGAGAAATGCGTTTAGTTGATTTTTTATCTGAATACTTTCGGGATGGGATTCAATACGAAGATGCTGTTCAATTATGTCTTGCTATATACTCTAGCAGTGATATTTTGCCTTTATTGGTACAGCAAGATGATTTGTCCATGGACAAGATAGCCGAGGCATTTGCTAATATAGCTAAACTTGGATTGATAAAAAATTATATTCCCTATAAAGCTACATTCTATGGTGCAACTTATCATGCCATTGAGGACAAAGGACATTGGATTGAAACTCAAGCATCAATATTTAAACTAAATACTACGCAGGATTTAAATACAGTAAAGGCGCTTTTGGGTAGTAAAAGCTCATGCGTGGACAACAAATGAGCTACCAATACCTTAACTTTGGAGTGTGCGTCATTTGTATTGGGTCGTTGAAGGATGAGCCGCCCATTGTCGAGGTCTACCGGATGGAACTCAAGTAGATATTATCGTCAAGTAAATCAGGATATATAGATGACAACCTCCCCTAAACTATATGTGACTTATCAGCAAGTTTCGTTATTTGATCCTACGTTGCCCCAGCCGTTTAATTCGTGGGAAGACAAGCATGTTGCCCAAGGGTTTTCATGGAGGAACGGAAGTGTTTCATTTGGAACGCTTAATCCAGATGGTGAAATCGTGATTGAAATAGCGACTAGCAATGAACCGAAACTATCCAATGGTGTGATCAGAGCAATTGTAATTCCATTCGAAATACCAGAGAGTGGAATACTGGAACTTGCAACTATCACTGAGAGCTGTCAACTAGCCCCTCCACGCTGGGCCACCGTTCGCGGCAGCTGAGCTATGACGCCGCCGGCCGCATCACCGACTATTTGGATTCCGACCTCAACTACGACCAAAGCTTCCACTACGACGCCGTGGATCGGCGGACCGGAGCTAGCGGTCCGCTCGGACAAACCGGCTACCGCACTCAACAAAGCGACGGCCAGCACAGTCAGAACTACAGTTCGGCGCCTCGGTCGAGCATGAAGATCCGGACGGCCGTTCGGCCGTTGCCGAGCACCAGGCCGATGAAGATCCCGACCGCGACGGTCAACGCTTCGTCTATCACCTGCGCTTTCCGGGCCAGTATTACGACCGGGAAACCCGGTTGCACTATAATCTCTTCCGGGATTACGACCGCCCGTAACATTACCATGAGGTTCCGTTCAAACAGGAAGTGGCTACTGAGCATGTTTTAGTGCCCGTGCTGGTCAGAGTCAAATTGCCATCAGAAGCTTGACTGCCTACTGCCGTTGCTGTCAAGGTATAAGTCGTTGCAGTAGCATCAATGGTCAAGTTATAAGTTGTTGTTCCGCCTGAAATAGGGACAACAGTCGAAAAAATGGTTGGCGCCCCTGTATTAGCCCCCCCTGCTGCCGCCCCTAAATAAGTTCCATTTTGCAACCGCCATTGCTCCATCGCGTTAGCAAGCGCCACTAAAGCGCCTTGCGCCTCTGACCGATGACCTTTGCGAATATAAGAAAGATAACTTGGAACGGCAACACTCGCCAGAATGCCAACAATCGCAACGGCAATCATTAATTCAATCAACGTAAAACCTTTTATCCTAGTTTTCATAATTAACCATAATTTCTTATTATTTGTTGATAAGCTTCGGCATAACGCTCGGAGCTGGGTTCCAATTGATGCGCTTTACGATAGCATTGGAAAGGCTCCTGCCGACGGTTAGTTTGCTCGCAAGCTTTAGACAACCAATACGCCCAGTAGGAGTTATTCGGTTCCGCTTGCTGCTTTGTCTGAGCAAGACTATAAGCTCTTTCGTCATAGAGAGCCATCTCACTGTAGTCGCCCAGTTTACGATAACTTTTAGCTATATCCAACGCGGGCACAGGTTGCGGCTTTTGTCTCCCTCTCCCTTCGGGAGAGGGTTGGGGTGAGGGAATTCAAAAAAGCGCAAATCGTGACCGTTCGCAGTATAACTGAAGAAAGAGTTGAAAGAAAACGAAGAATACCTAGATAGTCGTATGAAACGTCTGGCTTTAGAATTAAAAAAATTGGGCTATAACCACGAGAAATGCTATTGGACTAATTTTTCTCCAGCGAACAGACTTCGCCTAACGGGTGTTATGTTAAAAAATATGGCATTGCCAACTTTACTACCCAATCAGGCTGGTTAGCGAGTAAAGGTCGGACATCATCTGTCATGCAATTTATGAATAATAGTCAAGCATATATCGCGCCCTTATAGCTATACAAAACATCATAAGGCACCAGCTAAATAGTGCAATATTTCGTCAAACGAATACTGGAAAAAGTTGGACGCCGATTGATACCGTTGCCGCCTTTCAGGTGTGATATTGGTCATATTTTTAAGAATAAATCTAAATCAGATTATTCTGTGTGTTAGGATAGACGCGAAAGAGATTAATCCTGCCGATTAACAAAAACAGAGCAACTAAATGGAAATCCGAAATAAATTAGCACAAGAAATATGGTCAGTCGCCTGTAGCATCCATCATAAGTCGGGCGCAATATGCTTGGGACCGATATTGTCTGATGGTGGAAGAGACGAAAAAGCATTTCCGTCATTTCTGATTAAACCGTACCTAGGCTTATTCGATAACACTAAATATATAATATTGATCTTTTTAGTTGTTTTTTCTTATTGTTCAAGTAGTTCCTTTGCATGTCAAATTTTAGATGGCGATAAGACCACTACGGTATTCTATGCAGGGGGATTAGCAAATCAAAGAAAATTATTATCGGGGTGCCAAGCGGAATATAATGCTTCGCCAGCCCCTGATTCTAGTTCTAATCCTTGCATAATAAATAATCTTATACGCGATACGCATAATAGATGTGGTGTAGGAGGCACAAATAATTACATATTAGAGTATGGGTATCTCTATAATTACTGGAACGATTCGAATAATTGTACACATTATAGTAATTATAGTGCCCAGCACTGCTTGCTGGCCGGCCCATGTCCTGAAGGCACAACTCTTTCTGCATCAACTGGTATTTGTGAAAAAACTACTTGTATTTCACCCGCCGTGCCTAATGCAACTAATACCGGTTGCGTAATCCCACCGTCTAAAAGCAATCCCGTCAAAAATAACGGAATGCCTTCATGTGGTTTAAGCGCCGGCAACCCGATCAACATCGGTACCGGCAACAAATACGAAGTCGAAAGCGATTACCAGGGCGCGGGCCATTTCCCGCTTGCCTTTGAGCGTTACTACAACAGCGATCCCTCGGCCGTCAGCGCCGGTTTTGGCGCCGGCAGCGGTTGGCGGCATAGCTACGAACGTTCGCTGACCCTCAGCAGCGCCAGCGCCGTGATCGCCCAGCGTGCCGACGGCAAAGCCTATAATTTCAATTTAGCCGGTACGCAATGGCAGGCGAGTGCCGACGTCAACCTGCAACTGAGCGCTATTGCCAGCGGCTGGCAGCTCACCCTGGAAGACGATAGCATCGAGCGCTACGACAGCAGTGGCAAATTGTCGGTGATCCAAAGCCGTGCGGGCGATACTCAAACCCTAGCTTACAATGCCAACGGCCGGTTAGCGTCCGTCACCCACGGCAACGGCCGGACCCTGAAGTTGAGCTATGATAGCCAAGGCCGGCTGTCCAGCCTGCAAGACCCGGCCGGCGGGACGTATCAATACCGTTACGACAGCAACGGCAACCTGGTGTCGGCGACTTATCCGGATCAAACAACCCGCACCTATGTCTACAACGAAACCGCCAACGTTGCCGTCAGTCTTCCCCATGCGCTAACCGGCTTGATCGACGAGAATAACCAACGCTACGCCACCTGGCGTTACGACAGCCAGGGCCGGGCCATTGCCTCCGAACATGCCGGCGGCGCCGACGCGACCCAAGTCAGTTACGGCACCGACAGCACCACCGTCACCGACGCTCTGGGCGCCGCCCGCACCAGCAAACTGCAATTCGTCCAAGGCGTCGTCAAAAGCGGCGGCAGCTCGCAACCGGCCGGCGCCGGTTGCAGCGCTTCAGCCTCAGCGCTGACCTACGACGCCAACGGCAACGTCGCCAGCCGCACCGATTTCAACGGCAACCGCACCGATTACAGCTACGACTTAAGCCTCAACCTGGAAACCAGCCGTACCGAAGGCTTAACCGCAACCGGAGCGACCACCTCCGCCACCCGAACCATCACCACCGCATGGCACCCGACCCTGCGCCTGCCGGTGCAAATCACCAACGGCAACCGGCAAACCCGCTATACCTATAACGCCCAAGGCGACATCACCCAAAAAACCGTCAAAGACCTGACCGCCAACACCGCACGCACTTGGAACACCGCCTACACCTATTCCGCCTCCGTTCCCGGCGTCCTCGTGCAAAAAGTCGAAGACGGCCCGCGCGCCGACGTGTCCGACCTGACCACCTACGACTATTACCCGGCCGATGCCGCTTGCCCAGGCGGGAACCTGGGCTGCCGGGGCCAACTCAAACAAATCACCGACGCCCTCGGCCATAGCACCCAATTGACCCGCTACTCCGCGCACGGCCAGCTGGAACAAGTCACCGACCCCAACGGCCTGGTCACCACCCTGAGTTACGACCTGCGCCAGCGGCTCGCCTCGCTGGATGCCGGCGGCGAAACCACGACCTACAGTTACGATCCCGCCGGCCAGGTCACCCGCGTCACCCGTCCAGACGGCGCCTATCTAGCCTATAGCTACGACGCGGCCCATCGCCTGATCAAGACCCAGGACAACCTGGGCAACACCCTGAGCTATACCCTGGATGCCCTGGGCAACCGAACCAAGGAAGAGGCCTACGATCCCGGCGGCCAACTGGCGCGCAGCCAAAGCCGAGTCTACGACGCGCTGTCGCGTCTACAAAACCTGATCTTGCCGCAATAAGGGAGCCGTCATGAAATCTATGCTATTTATCGCGCGTCAAAAGTCGGCTCCTCTGCTCCCTCTCCTGCTGGACGACTGCACGGATGCAGGAGGTAGTGCAACGCAGGAGCAGTTGCCGAGAGAGGCTGGGGTGAGGAGATTTAAAAACCGACTGTTGGAATACAAACACTCTATGAGAAATATTTACCCGCTGATTGTTTTACTGCTGGCAACCCTATTTACAACCGGACTCGCCCAAGCCGATGACAAGACGCACGCGGTAAAAAAGAACGACAAAACCGCCGCACTGAAAATCACCCAGGCCGGAACCGGCAAGGCGACGATCACCAGCACGCCGGCCGGCATCGATTGCGGCGACACCTGCCGCGCCGAGTTCAAGCGCCAAAGTACGGTCACCCTGACCGCAACGGCCTCAGTCGGGTCCGCCTTCAAAAGCTGGGGCGGCGCTTGCCAGGGCAGCGCACCCGCCTGCACCGTCACCTTGAAAGAAGCGCAAAACGTTGTCGCCATCACCGACCGGTTGCCGATCACCCTGAACGTCGTCAAAACAGGCCGAGGCGCCGGCGCGGTCGCCAGCGTACCGGCAGGAATCGACTGCGGCAGCGTCTGTAGCACCACCTATTCACCGAAATTCGCCGCCCATCCTGACGATTCGGGAAAAGGCGGCGACAAAACGCACGGCCACGAGCATGAAGACCCTGCGGACGACGATGACCACGGTCATAAACCGCTCACCTTAGTCACCCTGACCGCCACCCCAGCCACCGGCTCGACCTTCAACGGCTGGTCCGGCGCCTGCACCGGCAGCGCGGCCACCTGCACCGTGACCATGGACCAAAGCCAAAACGTCAGCGCCGATTTTACGCCGATGCAGATACCGTTGACCGTCGCCAAAACCGGCAGCGGAACCGGAGGCACGATCACCAGCACACCCGCCGGCATCGATTGCGGCCCGGCCTGTAACGGCAGCTACGATTGGAACACCGTCGTGACCCTGACCGTAACCCCGGCCACAGGCTCGGTTTTCAACGGTTGGTCCGGCGCCTGCACCGGCACCGCGGCCACTTGCACCGTGACCCTGGACCAAGCGCAAAACGTCAGCGCCGACTTTGCCCCGATGCAGATGGCATTGACCGTCGCCAAAACCGGCAGCGGAACCGGCGGCACTGTCGCCAGCCTGCAAACCGGCATCGATTGCGGCCCGGCCTGTAACGGCAGCTACGATTGGAACACTGTCGTGACCCTGACCGTAACCCCGGCCACCGGCTCGGTTTTTAACGGCTGGTCCGGTGCCTGTCTCGGTACAGCAAGCACTTGCACCGTGACCCTGGACCAAGCCCAAAACGTCAGCGCCGCCTTTGCCCCGCTGCAAATACCGTTGACCATGACCAAAACCGGCTCCGGAACCGGCACACTCAGCAGCTCGCCGGCCGGCATCGACTGCGGCCCGACCTGTAGCGCCAGCTACGACTGGAGCACAGTAGTCACCCTGACCGCGACCCCGGCCGCAGGCTCGACCTTCAAAGGCTGGTCCGGCGCCTGCACCGGCACCGCGGCGACCTGCACCGTGACCCTGGACCAAGCGCAAAACGCCAGCGCCGACTTTGCCCCGGCGCTAAAAACCCTCAGCCTGAGCAAAACCGGCTCGGGAACCGGCACCATCGCCAGCACCCCGGCCGGCATCGATTGCGGAGCCACCTGTCGCTTTGATTTCGCTCCCGATACCGCCGTCACCCTGACCGCCAGCCCGGCCAGCGGCTCGACTTTCGGCGGCTGGTTCGGCGCCTGCACCGGCACCGCGTCCACCTGCACCGTCACCCTGAGCCAGGAACAATCGGTCAGCGCCAGCTTCACAGCCCCGGCCGTCACCACCTACGAATACGACGCCAACGGCAACCTGAGCCAAATCACCGACCCGCTCGGCCGCATCCGCCAGGTCCAATACGACGCCCTCAACCAACCGGTCCGCCAACTCGAACCGCATCCCAGCCTCATCGGCAGCACCCTGGGCCAGATCGATACGACCTACGACAACCTCGGACACATCACCGGCATTACCGATCCCCGGAACCTCGGCACCACTTACACCGTGGACAGCCTGGGCAACCTGAACCGGCAAACCAGCCCCGACACCGGCCCCACCGAGGCCGTCCACGACGAAGCCGGCAACCTCACGACCCGCACCGACGCCCGCGGCAAAACCGCCGCCTACAGCTACGACAGCCTGGACCGCCTCAGCAAGATCGTCTACGACGACCAGACCATCAACTACACCTGGGACAGTTGCGCCAACGGCATCCACCGCCTGTGCAGCCTGAGCAACAACACCGGCAGCGTCAGTTACAGCTACGACAGCCACGGCCGCCTCACCGGCAAAAGCCAAAGCGCAACGGCAACCCCGCTGACCGTCAGCCACAGCTACAATGCCGCAGGGCATCGCGTCCGCAGCCTCAGCCCCGGCGGACAAACCCTCGACTACCAGTGGACCGGCAACCGCATCACCGCCCTGAGCGTCAACGGCCACCCCGTCATCGGCCAGATCACCTACGAACCGGACGGCCAAGTCAACGGCTGGACCTGGGGCAACACCCAGCCGAACGAACGCTTTTACGACCTCGCCGGACGCGCCGCGATCGTCAGCCTGGGGTTCGATGCCAAAACCCAACTGCAAGGCAGCCGCTATTACGGCTACGACGCCGCCGGACGGCTGACCGGCGTGATCGATGAGATCGATCCCCAGCTCAACCAGCACTATGCCTACGACGAACTCGACCGCTTGACCGGCAGCCAACGCGGCGAACCCGAACTCAGCCGGATCGACTACAGTTACGACCTGAGCGGCAACCGCACCGAAAAAATAAAGAACAGCACCACACACAACAGCTACAGCACCGATACCAACAGCAACCGCCTGCAAAGCCAGGGCGGCGCGCAAACCGTCAATTACAGCTACGATGCGGCCGGCAACCTGACAAGTGACGGCACCTTCAGCTACAGTTACAACGCAGCGGGGAGGCGCATCGCCGCGACCAACGCCGGGCAAACCGTCGGCTACGACTACGACGCACTCGGCCAGAGGATAACCAAAACTAATTCAGGCCATACCAGCCAGTATTTCTACGACGAGCAAGGCCACCTGACCGGCGAATACGACGGCTCAGGCCAACTCATCCAGGAAATCATCTGGCTCGGCGACCTGCCGGTGGCGGTGTTGAAACCTTCGGCAACAGCGGCAACGCCGGATATTTACTACATCCATGCCGATCATTTAGGTACGCCACGAAAGATCACCCGCTCGAATGACAACCGGGTCGTCTGGAGCTGGGAATCGGAAGCGTTCGGCAACAGCCTGCCGGATCAAAACCCATCCGGTCTGGGCGACTTCGTGTTCAATTTGCGCTTTCCGGGACAATATTACGATGCGGAAACGGGGCTGCATTACAATATGGCAAGATATTACAACCCAAAGACAGGACGATACGATGAGAGCGATCCGATTGGGCTAAGAGGCGGCATTAATACTTATGGGTATGTCGGCGGAAATCCAGTTAATTGGGTTGATCCGCGTGGTCTTGATGTAACAGTCATAGTAAATAATAACACCCCAATTATTGGTACGCATGTTGGTGTATATGATAGTGGGTCAAACGGTAGTGTTTTATATGATCCAGGCGGAGGTTATAGAGTGCAAGAAAAAGGCTCTGGAGATGCACTCTATGATGAGAATGCTAATCTTCCAGACTACATAAGACACCAAGAAGAAGATGGTTCTAATGTTGAGACATACCACTTTCCAACTACACCTGAGGAAGATGCTGAAATACAGAAAAGAATTGAGGGGGGCGGTTGCTCGCCTGGGTTATGTTCAGCTTGTTCAGGAAATGTATTGCGAGGTATTGGACCATTCAAAAATTTAGGGACTACATTTCTCCCCTCTAGTATGGCTCGTGAGCTAAGTAGACTTCAAGGGCGGTAATTTTGAAAAATATTTTTTTCCAATACCGTTTTTTTATAGTCAGCGTTGTGACTATATTAGGATATCTTTTTGTTTTTGATGATTATTTTGAAAAGCACTTTCACAAATATTATTATGCTTATTTTACGGTAGTTACGCTGGTAATTCTTCTTTCTGGATTTATTTTGCAGATTCGCCGACTTGCCGTCTGTGTTTGTTGGTCACTATTTTCGCCAATGGCGGCTTCCTTTTTAGGAAGTTGTGCTATGGAGGTACAGATGCTTATAAATAATGGGCATTTTTCAAGAGTGACGCTGGGGCAGTGGCTACTTAGTGCTCCATTTTTTGGCTATCTTCTTTCTAGGCTCTTCGCTGTGTCATTCGCATTATTGGCCTTTTGCGGCATTGATTATTGTTTATTTCGACGTGGCCCGTAGATGCGGTGAACGCAGTGAACCGCATCAATCGAGGAGAAAATGGGGACGAGAAAATGGGGACGTAGCCCGAAAAATTTTCCGGCTCGACCTTCGGCGCCTGCACCGTCGCCCTGAACCAGGAACAATCGGTCAGCGCCAGCTTCTCGGCACCGGCCGTCACCACCTACGAATACGACGCCAACGGCAACCTGACCCAAACCACCGACCCGCTCGGCCGCATCCGCCAAGTCCAATACGACGCCCTGAACCAACCCATTCGCCAGCTCGAACCGCATCCCAGCGTCATCGGCAGCACCCTAGGCCAGATCGACACCACCTACGACAGCCTGAGCCACATCACCGGCATTACCGACCCGCGAAACCTCAGCACCACTTACACGACAGACAGCCTGGGCAACCTGAAACAACAAACCAACCCCGACACCGGCAACACCGAGGCCGTCCACGACGACGCCGGCAACCTCACGACCCGCACCGACGCCCGCGGCAAAACCGCCAGCTACAGTTACGACAGCCTGGACCGCCTCAGCAAGATCGTCTACGACGACCAGACCGTCAACTACACTTGGGACAGTTGCGCCAACGGCATCCACCGCCTGTGCAGCCTGAGCAACAACACCGGCAGCGTCAGTTATCGCTACGACAGCCACGGCCGCCTCACCGGCAAAAGCCAAAGCGCAACGGCAACTCCGCTGACCGTCAGCCACAGCTACAACGCCGCCGGGCATCGCACCCGCAGCCTCAGCCCCGGCGGACAAACACTCGACTACCAATGGACCGGCAACCGGATCACCGCCCTGAGCGTCAACGGCCAGCCCGTCATAAGCCAGATCACCTACGAGCCGGACGGCCAAGTCAACGGCTGGACCTGGGGCAACAGCCAGCCGAACGAACGCTTTTACGACCTCGCCGGCCGCACCGTGATCGTCAGCATGGGTTTCGATGCACAAACCCAACTGCCCGACAGCCGCTATTACGGCTACGATGCCGCCGGACGGATGACCGGCGTGATCGATGAGATCGATCCCCAGTTCAACCAGCGCTACGCCTTCGACGAACTCGACCGCCTGACCGGCAGCCGGCGCGGCGAACCCGAACTCAGCCGGATCGACTATAGCTACGACCTGAGCGGCAACCGTACCGAAAAAATAAAGAACACCTCCACGCTCAACAGCTACAGCACCGACGCCAACAGCAACCGGCTGCAAAGCCAGGGCGGTGTGCAAACCGTCAATTACAGCTACGACGCGGCCGGCAACCTGACCAGTGACGGCACCTTCAGCTACAGCTACAACGCAGATGGGAGACGCATCGCCGCGACCTCCGCCGGGCAAACCGTCAGCTACGGCTACGACGCGCTCGGTCAGCGCGTGACTAAAACTAATTCGGGAAATACCACACAGTTTTTCTATGACGAGCAGGGGCATTTGACCGGCGAATACGATGGCTCAGGCCAACTAATCCAGGAAATCATCTGGCTCGGCGACCTGCCGGTGGCGGTGCTGAAACCTTCGGCCTCCGCCGCAACGCCGGACCTCTACTACATCCATGCCGATCATCTGGGTACGCCGAGAAAGATCACCCGGTCGAATGATAACCGGGTCGTCTGGAACTGGGAGTCCGAAGCCTTCGGCAACAGCCTGCCGGATCAAAACCCGTCAGGCCTGGGCGACTTCGTGTTTAACCTGCGCTTTCCGGGGCAATATTACGACGCGGAAACCGGGCTGCATTACAATATGGCGAGGTATTACAATCCAAGGGTAGGAGGATATGATCAGAGTGATCCGATTGGGCTAGCCGGAGGCATTAATACTTATGGCTATGTCCGGGGGAATCCGACTAACTTGATTGATCCAAGAGGTGAAGACGCTGTTGCTGTTCTTTTTGGATTAGCGGGAAGTACTGCCATGTCAATGGCAATAATGGCCTCATCGCCAGTAGGGCAAAATGCATTTAAAGCCGCCAGTAATGCGGTTTCTGATGCAATGAATAGTCGCTCAGCATCGTCTGAGAAAGAAGATGATTGTGGTTGTCACAAAATTCTTGAAGAACGAAATAGTTGGTGGCAAGGAGACAGTATTACGTACAGATACCTCAAATGTATAGAAGACTGTAAAAAAAGTAAATCTTGCAAATAAGGAAAATTATTTTATTTATGAATGAAGAATTAGCTGAGTATGTTGCAATTTGCACATTTAAAAGTTTGTCTGAATTGGGCAGGGTTCTATCGATTCTGAAAGAGCAACTCTCTGAAGAGGAATATGAACCTTACAGGCAATCATTAGCTCGCATTTGTGCTTTAATTTCTGAAGAAATATTGATAAAAATATTTTCAACCCACCCTGAGCTAGAACTGAAAATAAGTTATTTAATAGATAAATATGGGAAATTACCTTGAGGTTTGAATTCTTAAAATGAAGCTAACAGACAGACCATATCTGCGAAGCATTGAGCTAAAGAAAGGAGAAACTGTTGACTTGAATAGCTATCCATTTCTTATTCCATCTATTAAGACACTGGATATCTTAGATTTTCACCCTGATGTAACGTTTTTCGTAGGTGATAACGGTTCAGGAAAATCTACGCTTATTGAAGCAATTGCAATTTCTCTAGGCTTTAACGCTGAAGGCGGTACAAAAAGTTCTTTATTTTCAACAAAGTCTTCTCATTCTGAATTGCATAAATATTTAAGAACGATAAAGAGTTTTAAGCAGCCTAGAGATGGTTATTTTTTGAGAGCCGAAAGTTTTTACAACTTAGCCTCATTAATGGATGAAGTCGGATATTTACAGATGTATGGGGGAAAATCTTTGCATCACCAATCCCATGGAGAATCTTTTATGGCAACCTTGGTGAATAAGTTACAAGGTAATGGTTTGTATATCATGGATGAGCCCGAAGCCGCTTTATCACCAATTAGACAAATGGCTGCTTTATCAGCAATAAATAAGTTAGTAGAAAATAACTCACAATTCATTATTGCTACACACTCACCGATTTTACTTGCCTATCCTAGGAGTAAAATTTATCTGTTTTCAGATACAGGTATTAGTAAGGTTTCGTATGAGGAAACTGAGCATTACATAGCATATAAAGATTTTTTAAATAATCATGAGAAAATGGTGCGCTACTTAATCGAGTCTGAACAATAGAAAGACAGGTACGAGAAAATAGGGACGTAGCCCGAAAAACTCCGGCTCGACTTTCGGCGGCTGGTTCGGCGCCCGCATCTACACCGTTCCCCTGAGCTAGGAACAATCGGTCAGCGCCAGCTTCACAGCCCCGGCCGTCACCACCTACGCCTACGACGCCAACGGCAACCTGACCCAAATCACCGAACCGCATCCCAGCCTCATCGGCAGCACCCTGGGCCAGATCGATACGACCTACGACAACCTCGGACAAATCACCGGCATCACCGATCCCCGAAACCTCGGCACCACTTACACGACAGATAGCCTCGGCGACCTCAAACAACAGACCAGCCTCGACACGGGTGTCACCGAATCCGTCCACGACGAAGCCGGCAACCTCACGACCCGCACCGACGCCCGCGGCAAAACCGCCGCCTACAGCTACGACAGCCTGGACCGCCTCAGCAAGATCGTCTACGACGACCAGACCGTCAACTACACCTGGGACCGTTGCGCCAACGGCATCCACCGCCTGTGCAGCGTCAGCAACAACACCGGCAGCGTCAGCTATAGTTACGACAGCCATGGCCGCCTCACCGGCAAAAGCCAAAGCGCAACGACAGCCCCGCTGACTGTAAGCCACAGCTACAACGCCGTAGGGCAACGCACCCGCAGCCTCAGCCCCGGCGGACAAAGCCTCGACTACCAATGGACCGGCAACCGGATCACCGCCCTGAGCGTCAACGGCCAGCCCGTCATCAGCCAGATCACCTACGAGCCGGACGGCCAAGTCAACGGCTGGACCTGGGGCAACACCCAGCCGAACGAACGCTTTTACGACCTCGCCGGCCGCGCCGCGATCGTCAGCCTGGGCTTCGATGCCAAAACCCAACTGCCCGACAGCCGCTACTACGGCTACGACGCCGCCGGACGACTGACCGGCGTGATCGATGAAATCGATCCCCAGTTCAACCAGCACTATGCCTACGACGAACTCGACCGTCTGACCGGCAGCCGGCGCGGCGAACCCGAACTCAGCCGGATCGACTACAGTTACGACCTGAGCGGCAACCGCACCGAAAAAATAAAGAACAGCGCCACGCAAAACAGCTACAGCACCGATGCCAACAGCAACCGGCTGCAAAGCTAGGGCGGCGCGCAAACCGTCAATTACAGCTATGACGCAGCCGGCAACCTGACGAGTGACGGCACCTTCAGCTACGGCTATAACGCGTTCGGTCAGCGCGTGACTAAAACCGTAGCAGGCAACACCACCCAGTATTTCTACGACGAGCAAGGGCATCTGACCGGCGAATACGATGGCGCAGGCCAACTGATCCAGGAAATCATCTGGCTGGGCGACCTACCGGTGGCGGTGCTGAGAACTTCGGCACCAGCCGCGACACCGGACCTCTACTATATCCATGCCGATCATTTGGGTACGCCGAGAAAAATCACCCGGCCGAATGACAACCGGGTGGTCTGGAGCTGGGAGTCCGAAGCCTTCGGCAACAGCCTGCCGGATCAGAATCCGTCCGGTCTGGGCGAGTTTGTCTTCAATTTGAGGTTTCCGGGGCAGTATTACGATGCGGAAACCGGGCTGCATTACAATATGGCAAGGTCTTACAACCCAAAAACAGGACGATACGATGAGAACGACCCGATTGGGCTAGCCGGAGGCATTAATACTTATGGGTATGCTGGGGATAACCCGTTACGGTATATCGACCCGTTGGGTTTGACGCAATATGATATTAACGTAGCCAGAGAATTAGCAATTGAAACCCAGGCTGATCTTAGCTTTCCAGATGGTTATAAGATAATGGATCTAGGAAAGACAGAGGATGGAGGTGAAATTCACGGAAATACAATTCCTGGTGTTGGTACGCAGCTTGATGATCGATACCTAAAGCCGCTTACAGATTCAGAGGCTGCCGAACTTTTGGATACAGTCGTTCATGAGGCCGTTCATTTCAGTCTCGACCGCCATGATCCACGTCAGGCAGATGGAAAAAGAAGCGGATATCCATATGACCAAGCAAAGAAACGGACAACTAAAGAGTTAGTTAGAAAATACAATAGAACTAGAAAACTGCCGGATTGTGACAAGATGTGTTGTAAATAGGACTAAATATGAATGTCATCCAAATGTTCAAAATTTCTCTTGCAATTATATTTGTAAACCTTGCCGTGTTAAGTTACTCAGGATTAGCACTTGCTAAGTTACAGCCTAATAGCAAAACGAGTATCAAGGGAATTAATACACCAATACAAATTCAGATTGCAACATCAATTCTTGACGATAATAAATTAGAGCGCGGAATATACCTTTTTAATATTCATTGTGCTTTAGATAGTTGCAGTCTTGAACGTATATCTTTAAATGAGTGTGCTAAGGATAAAGAAGGTAAATCAAGTTTTAGTCCAAGTGTTTATACTTGGACTTCCTGGGCGGGATTTTTAGAAGCCACCCTTTCAGGTAATATTCTCGAACTTGTTGTGTTTCAAGGCACACATCACCAATCACCTGCAAGGATGATTTTAAATTTAGATTTTTCAGATGCGCATTCAATTCAACTAAAGTCTTTTAAAGCAACTGGATTTATTGATTTCAGAAAATGGCCTGAAAAGGACTTACGTATCGAATATACTCCATTGCGGGGTAATCAATTTAAACAATTAGATTGCCCCGTTTTTTTACCTGGAATAACGTTGAACGGGTCGGAATAACTAAGGGCTGCCCGATCGGGTGGAGATGACGGGATTGCGCCCGTCATCCCTCCCACACCACCGGACATGCGGTTTTCCGCATCCGGCGGTTGAACCCAGCGACTTATCTCGCCGCAAAATCTGACGGCACCCACAACCCC
>Ga0208789_1000741_pt1 | contig 25302 bp, 20 predicted proteins | sample Methanotroph_Enr_FD_187368 | JGI IMG/M metagenome (GOLD analysis project Ga0208789, IMG submission 187368) | Enriched soil microbial communities from Old Woman Creek wetland in Ohio, USA - Methanotroph_Enrichment_5 (SPAdes) (version 2) | ecosystem: Environmental > Terrestrial > Soil > Wetlands...
TCTTAAGAATTTTAATTCTCAGGGTTCTTACAAATTGAAAACTGTTATCCGTAAAATACCCATAGTCGCATAAAACCACTGCAGGAGCGCTGGTGTCGGGGGCATAAACATTGTTAAGGAGATCGGCTTTACTGATATCACCGAATTTAATTGGGGCTTTTTCTGCATTGGCTATTCCAAGGAATCCAACGAGCAGTATGAGAATCAGAAGATGTTTATTCATAAAGAAAGTTTAAAAATGTATAATTAAAACACTGAAGGTGAGGTATTAAATTTAATCAATCCTTGATGCGTATTATAAAAGCGAAAGCAAATAAACAGGTAAATCAAAATAATAAATGTAAGAAAGCGGATTAGAACCCGCTTTCTCTGACTTGTTTTTTCTGTGCACCTATCTTTGCTCCCAGGAACTCGCGGTTCATGCGGGCAATATTATCAATTGATATTTCCTTAGGGCATTCAGCTTCACAGGCACCCGTATTGGTACAGTTGCCGAAACCCAGTTCGTCCATCTTGGCCACCATGGCCTGCACCCTGCGGGTAGCTTCGGCTTTGCCCTGCGGTAATAATGCCAGGTGCGAAACTTTGGCTGCTACAAACAGCATGGCCGACGCATTTTTGCACGCAGCTACACAAGCACCGCATCCTATACATGCTGCTGCATCCATCGACGAATCCGCATTTTCTTTTGGAATCAGGATGGAATTAGCATCGGGAATACCACCCGTATTTACTGAAATAAATCCCCCGGCCTGGATAATTTTATCAAAAGCCTGGCGGTCGACCATCAGGTCGCGTATGACAGGGAAAGCTTTTGAACGCCATGGCTCGATCACAATAGTGTCGCCATCCTTGAACTTACGCATATGCAACTGGCAGGTGGTAATGGCTTCATCGGGCCCGTGCGGCCGACCGTTGATATACAGGCTGCAAGCCCCGCAAATGCCTTCGCGGCAATCATGATCGAATACAACCGGATCCTCTCCTTTTATAACCTGCTGGTCGTTGAATACATCCAGCATTTCGAGAAATGAACTGCTATCGCTGATTCCGTTAATTTTATAGGTAAAAAACTTGCCTTTGGCTTTGGCATTCTTCTGGCGCCATATTTTGAGAGTGAAATCCATAGTTGAAGGTGTTAGGGTTTTGGGTTAGGCTTTAGGGATGGTGTTTAAAAAAGATGTTTTCCTTAAATCGGAACCACATGTCCTTTATTTTGATTTTTCTGATTTAGAAATTAACGTAGTATGCATTCTTCCTGTTTCATTGATTTATTACTGATTTCAGTGGGTGTTTACTGGAATTTAATATTTCATGAGTTGGAAACCCAATACCTGTTTCCTTAAACACACCACTTTTTACTTGTAATTTCTTTGCTTTACCTCAATCGCCTCGTATTCGAGTGATTCCTTGTTTAGTTTAGGTTCTTTATCGTCACCTGTGTATTCCCAGGCAGCCACGTACATGAAATCATCATCATTACGTAAGGCTTCTCCTTCCGGAGTTTGGTATTCCTCACGGAAATGGCCACCGCAGGATTCTTCCCTGTTCAAAGCGTCCAAAGCCATAAGTTCTCCTAATTCGAGGAAATCGGCAACCCGGCCTGCTTTCTCCAGTTCGGGATTTACTTCATTGAATTCACCGGTTATCTTTACATCTTTCCAGAATTCAGCTCTGACTGCACGGATGAGCTTTATCCCTTCCTGGAGTCCTTCTTTGTTTCGGGCCATTCCTACATGCTCCCACATAATTTTGCCGAGCTGCCGGTGGAAATGATCAACCGGCTTGCTTCCCTTTATATCGAAAAGCTTTTGCAGACGTGATTTCACCTGTTTTTCCGACTCATCAAACTCCGGCAAATCCGTTTTGAAACGAGGCACGTTGATCTGGTCAGCAAGGTAATTCTGAATGGTATAAGGCAAAACAAAATACCCGTCAGCCAATCCCTGCATCAGTGCCGAGGCTCCCAGGCGATTTGCCCCATGGTCGGAGAAATTGGCTTCGCCGGCAACAAACAATCCCGGAACCGTTGACATAAGTTCGTAATCGACCCAAAGCCCGCCCATGGTGTAATGTGCAGCCGGATAGATCATCATTGGATTTTCGTATGGATTTTCGTCCACAATTTTCTGGTACATCTGGAAAAGATTTCCATACCGTTCTTCGATAACGTTGCGGCCGAGTCGTTTAATAGAGTCTGCAAAATCCAGGTAAACTGCCAGGCCTGTTTCCCCGACGCCAAAGCCGGCATCACAGCGTTCCTTGGCAGCACGTGAAGCTACGTCGCGGGGAACCAGGTTTCCAAAGGCCGGATACCGCCGTTCGAGATAATAATCACGGTTTTCTTCGGCAACATCTTTGGGTTTTAATGTATTATGGCGAAGCGGTTCAACATCTTCCTTGCGTTTCGGCACCCAGATACGACCATCGTTACGAAGGCTTTCACTCATCAGGGTCAGTTTCGACTGCGCTTCACCATGAACAGGTATGCAGGTTGGATGTATCTGGGTAAAGCAGGGATTTCCGAAAAAAGCTCCTTTTTTATAGGCTTTCCAAATGGCTGTTGTGTTGCTGCCCATGGCGTTGGTCGAAAGGAAGAAAACATTTCCGTAACCACCGGTAGCCAGTACCACGGCATGCGCCGAATGCCTTTCGATTTCACCGGTAACCAGATTACGGGCAATAATTCCCCGTGCGCGGCCATCGACCAGAACTACGTCGAGCATTTCGTGCCTGGTAAATGATTCAACATTACCGAGGCTGACCTGCCGGCTCATGGCACTGTATGCGCCTAGTAATAACTGTTGCCCGGTTTGTCCGCGGGCATAAAAAGTACGCGAAACCTGGGCACCGCCAAACGAGCGGTTATCAAGCAGTCCGCCATACTCACGTGCAAACGGCACTCCAAGCGCAACCGACTGGTCAATAATATTTCCGCTTACTTCAGCCAGGCGGTAAACGTTGCCTTCGCGTGCCCGGTAGTCGCCACCTTTAATAGTGTCGTAAAACAAACGGTACACGCTGTCGCCATCATTCTGGTAATTTTTTGAGGCGTTGATTCCGCCCTGCGCTGCAATACTGTGAGCGCGCCTCGGGCTATCCTGGTAACAAAATGCTTTTACCTTAAATCCTAAAGCACCAAGCGAAGCTGCTGCTGATGCCCCGGCAAGTCCGGTACCTACGACAATGATATCGAGTTTCCTTTTATTTGAAGGGTTTACAAGGGCAATGTGATCTTTATAATTGCCCCATTTTGTTGCAACCGGCCCCTGTGGTATTTTTGAATTGAGTTTTGTCATACAAATTATGCTTTTATAAACTGGCAATCAGCTATTTTATGTGCCTTTTACTTGATAAACATGAAGAACAAGGGGATACTTGCAAATCCAAGCGGAACAACAATTGAATAAATTGTACTGACCGCTTTGATGAATGGTGTGTATTTGGTGTGATTAAGCCCCAGTGTTTGAAATGCCGACTGAAAGGCATGGTGCAGGTGAAAGCCAAGGAAAATCATAAGCACAACATACAGAATGGCATAAAATTTATCAGCGAAAAGCAAGGTTGCCATCTGGTAAAAATCATGTTGGCTAATGCCTGCGGGAGGATTTACCCACCCCAGTTTTACAAAATAGAAATTGAAGAAATGTACGGACAGGAAAATGAAAATGATCGCGCCCGTGTGAATCATGTATTTTGAAAAAAACGAAAGGTGAGAAAATCCTTCCACTTTGTAACGCACTGGTCTTGCCATCCAGTTCTGAATCTGGATTGTTACCCCGATTATGATATGAATTGCGAAGCCGCCGAACAGGAAAATCTCCATAATTTTTATCAAAGGATTGGTGGTCATAAATTCCACGGCTACCGAATAGGCTGCACCATCATCATTGTTCAGAAGCAGTAAGTTGATGGCCAGGTGGATAACCAGGAAAGTGATTAAAAAAAGGCCTGCGAGGGCCATGACCACTTTTTTAGTGATTGAGGAGTAAGATAATAATTTATTGCCCATACGATTATTGATTTGATATTTTTACCGGCATCCGTAAGTCCGACATTGAAAATTATTCATACTTTTGGTTGCCTGTGAGAGGAACAAATATAGAAACAATACTATTTGATTTCCGTACACAGGGTATAAAAAAAATATTTTTTTCAAAGAAAACAGAAGAAATTTGCCAACTAATTAAATACCAGCAGTATGCGTTATCAGCCCATAAATAAAAAAATGTATATTCGAAACCGTGCTAAACTTGTTGACAAGTTAAAGCCCGGCTCTCTTGCTATTGTTAACTCCAATGATGAGATGCCCCGTTCGGGAGACCAGACATTTATCTTCCGGCAGAATTCGGATATGTTTTACCTCACCGGCCTTGACCAGGAAAAATGCATTTTGACGCTTTGCCCCAGCCATCCTGTTTCAACTATGCGCGAAATGCTGTTCACAATGAAAACCAGCGATATGATGGTAATCTGGAACGGGCATAAATACACACTTGAGGAAGTGCGGGAGGTTTCCGGCATTCCGAATGTAAAATGGCTCGATGATTTTGAAATTACACTCCGTGATCTGATGTCGAGGGTGCAGGTAGTTTACCTGAATCAGAATGAGTATCCCAAATTCATGACCGATGTTCCCGTGCTTGATGCCCGGTTTGCCGGTAAAATGAGGCAGGATTTCCCGGTGCATACATACGAAAGGCTCGCTCCGATCCTCACGGATCTTCGTATGGTTAAAGAGCCCGAAGAAATTGTGCAGATACAAAAAGCATGCGATCTCACCAATGACGGATTTCGCCGTATACTTAAATTTGTAAAACCGGGACTGAAAGAATATGAAATAGAAGCCGAATTCACCCATGAGTTTATGCGTAAAGGAGGTACCGGTCATGCATATACACCAATCATTGCTTCGGGAGCCAATGCTTGTATCCTGCATTACACCACCAACTTTAATATCTGTAATGACGGCGATCTTTTGCTTATGGATGTGGGTGCTGAGTATGGGAATTATGCAGCAGACATGACCCGCACTATTCCTGTCAACGGGAAATTTAACCCCCGTCAAAGGCAGGTATACGATGCTGTATTGCGCATTCTGAAAGCAGCTACTATCATGTTAAAACCCGGAACAACTATCGAAAAATGGCATGCCGATGTTTGTAAACTGATGGAAAAAGAGCTTGTCGGTTTAGGGCTGATCAGTAAGGAGGATTTAAAGAATCAAACCGCTGATTCACCTGCTTATTTCAGGTATTATATGCACGGAACAGGCCATTTTCTTGGCCTGGATGTACATGATGTCGGATCGCGCCAGGATATTTTTAAAAATGGTATGGTTATGACCTGTGAACCGGGTATTTATATCCCTGAAGAAGGCATTGGCATACGTCTCGAAAATGATGTTATGGTTGCAGAAGAACCGGTAAATCTGATGGCTCATATCCCGGTTGAACCGGAAGAAATAGAGATGCTGATGGCAAATAGGTAGGAATTGCGATTTACAAGGTAAGATCTAAGATTGGGTTACGGGATTTACAGATAGCAGATACTCTTTTTGAGTCATTACCAATTTTACACATTCTTACCTCATCATTCATCCATAAACGATCAACCGTTTTCCATCAGCCTTTAACTCCATTTCCTTACAAACATCCGAATTTTTTCATCGTTGCTTCTTTCACTTTGAAACCAAGTTCTTTGGCTTTCTTCAGGTCATTGCAGCCATCGGTATTCGGGTAAGTATTGGCGGGCAGCTCGAACCAGACTGTTGCACGGTTATAATAGGCCTCGGCAAAATCAGCCTTAAGTTCAATTGCTTTTGTGAAGCATTCGTAGGCTTGTTTGTATTCATATTTCTTTGAATGGTCAACACCTTGTTTATTCCATTCGGATGCGGTTTGGGCAAACGTTGCGGCAGATAACGCCAGGAATAATCCGGCAAGTAATAGTATCTTTTTCATCTTCAGTTGTTTTAATTCTACAAATTTAACTCAATTTTTAACATTTGGGTATAGAAACTGTTATACAACTGATGTGCCAAAACCCTAACTTTGCAAATATTAATAATACTTCTTCAAAATTTAAAAATTTTATAACCATGTTTAATTCTGAAGTTTATACCGAACGGCGTAATTTATTACGTAAACTAATACCATCCGGAATTATCCTATTGCCAGGCAATCCGGAAGCGGCTTATAATTATGCGGCCAACACCTACACTTTCAGGCAGGATAGTAATTTCTCCTATTTCTTCGGACTCGAAAATCCTGATTTTGCAGGTATTATTGATGTGGATAATGGAATTGATTATATTTTCGGAAACGACTTCGAGATTGATGATATCATCTGGATGGGACCTCAACCTAAATTGGTTGATCTTGCTGTAAAAGTTGGTGTTAAAAACACGGCATCTCTGAACGAACTTACTGTTTTTATAAATAATGCTATTCAGAAGGGGCGGCCGGTTCATTTTGCCCCGACCTATCGTGCCGAAACTACGTTGCAGGTCTCCGGACTCCTTGGTATTAATCCGCTGCGCATCAGTGATTATGCTTCATTGTCTTTGATCCGGGGTATTGTGAAACTTCGCTCGATAAAATCAGATCTTGAAGTAGCCGAAATTGAAACTGCTATTGAAACTGCCTGGCTTATGTTTACGACCGGTATGCGCATGGCATACCCGGGACGAAAAGAACAGGAAATTGCAGGTGCCATGGAAGGCATCTCAATTGCCCAGGGCAGACCGGTTTCATTTCCCGTCATTCTGAGTACTAACGGGCAGATACTGCATAACCATCACCACGAAAACATCCTTCAGCAAGGTCGGATGATGGTAATGGATGCCGGATCCGAAACCGTGTTGAATTATGCCAGCGATATTACCCGCACCGTTCCGGTAGGAGGGAAATTCAGCCAGAAACAGCGTGAAATCTATGAAATTGTGCTCAATGCCCAATTGAACAGCATAGCAGCAACAAAACCCGGTACTTTTTACCGCGATTGCCATTCAGTTGCCTGCGAAACCATTGCCACCGGTTTAAAGGACCTGGGACTGATGAAAGGAAATGTAAAAGAAGCTGTTGCTGCCGGAGCTCATGCGCTTTTCCTCCCTCACGGTTTAGGACATATGCTGGGCATGGATGTACACGACATGGAAGGTCTCGGGCAGATTCATGTGGGTTACGATGACGAAATACAGCCCAGCAAACAGTTTGGTACAGCATACCTGCGCCTGGGCCGCCGCCTGCAGCCCGGTTTCGTGCTTACCAATGAACCTGGAATTTATTTTATTCCTGAACTTACCGATATGTGGAAAGCCGAAAACAAATACCGGGAATTCCTTAATTATGATAAAATTGAAGAATACCGTGATTTCGGCGGTATCAGAATTGAGGATGATATCCTGGTAACCGCTGACGGACATCGCGTTCTTGGCAAACCTATTCCCAAAACAGTAGCCGAAGTTGAAGCAACTATGGCGGATAAATTGTAATGTGTATAACACATTAAGTTTTGAATATCAGCTAATTACAAAATTTATTTTGGTTTAAAGCATGAGAAAAACGATTGTTTACCAGCATAAAAATATAGTTTATAAAATAAAAGGAAGTGGCCCGGCCCTGGTTCTCCTCCATGGATTCCTGGAATCAAAAGCAATATGGGATGATTTTACGGATACACTTCAACATGGCTTTACTGTTGTGGCAATTGATCTGCCGGGACACGGCGAAAGCGAACTGTTAGCCGAAATGCATAGTATGCAACTCATGGCTGGAGCGGTAAAAGAAGTGCTTAAGGCTGAAAATATTGAGAAGGCTGTGATAGTTGGGCATTCGATGGGTGGTTATGTGGCATTGCAGTTTGCAGTTGAAAATGAAGAAATGATAAAAGGATTGGTGCTTTTCCATTCGAATGCCAATGCCGACACCGAAGAAGCAAAGGAAAACCGTCGCCGCACCATAAATATTGTTAAGCAGAACCGCGTTGGGTTTATCAGGCAATTTATACCTGATCTTTTTGACCAGAAACATGTGGCAAAATATACGGATGCCATTCAAAAATTGCAGGATCAGGCTGTTCTTATGACTCCTGAGGCAATCATAGCGTCACTTTCAGGCATGCGCGAACGTTCCAGCCAGTTGCAATACCTTTTGATAACCGAAATTCCGGTTTTGTTTATTATCGGTAAGCAGGACAGCCGTATGCCATATAACCAGTTGCTGGCGCAGGCAGTGATTCCTTCGCACAGCGAAATCCTGTTGCTCGAAGACGTGGGTCATATGGGATATATTGAAGCGCCCGGCAAAACTTTGCAGGCGCTGAAACATTTCGCGATACGGTGTTTTGAGGAATAAATTTCACCTTAATCTTACATGCGGATAAAGCAGGGATGTCGTTTTTGAAAAGTATGCTTTTACATCAAAGAGAGGATCATTTTATAATAACCATCTTTGTAACCAGTATCTCTGCATTTGTAATTATCTTCACAAAGTAAGTGCCTTGTGGTGATTTGCCCAGATCGAAAAAATATTCGGATTCGCCTTTGCATTCGCGGCTGATAACAGTTGTTCCGTTTACATTCGTAATAATTACCTGCATTGAAGGGTATTTAAACCTATCCACAACAATACTGAACATCCCTATGGCCGGATTGGGATAAATGGCCAGACCTTTTAATCCATATCCAGGAACTGAAAGGAATGGATCTGTAAATGTGGTGGCATTAGATGTAACACCGATCGAATACGCCGGATCGGCATCGTAGGAAAACACTTTGTAAAAATAGGTTGTTGCAGCGTTAAGGCCGGTATGAATAAAGCTTGTTTCATTTCCGTCGGAAAGTATAGTGCCGCCGCCGGGAATTACTTCATCAACGGCATATGAAATCCCGTTTACCGGGTTTCCAAATACTCCGTCGGGCGACCAGGCGAGAATCACGTTATTATTGTCAGGGTTTTTAGTCCATTCGAGGTTAATATGGGAACTGCTTACCGGTACAGCGGTTAACGATGCAGGGTTTACAGCCCGGTCAGGAATACAGCTAATATTAGCTGACCACCCGGGTTGTGTTATGTTGGCATTGCTGTGAAACATAAAAAGTAAAGCTCCCGATTGGTTAGTTGCCTTAACAATGCCGGGAGAACTTGTTCCGCAGAAAGTTCCGATGATTGGCGAAAACCTGGTGGTTCCATCAAATATTCTTAAATAATCACTGGTGCAGGTAGCTTGTGTTTCAAGACTGAAGCTATTGAAATCAAACTGTAATTTATTTCCCGCTATTGTGGGGTAGAATAGCATGGAATAATCCTGGCTGTTTTTATAATTGGCCAAAGGACCGCCCGGATCATAGAAACTGCCGTTGCAGGCCGCCAGAGTAACTGAGGACATGCTCATGTCTGGTTCTATCACATTTATAAATCCGGTTTTTGTTACTGTAGAATTACCATTAACAGAGAGACTGACAGTTTTTAGTCCGGTAGTGCTATATGATACATAATGAGGCCCCTGTATGTTTGCAGTTGCAGGTGAAGCGCCTTCTCCAAAGTTCCAGTGCCATTCAGTGGCAACACAGGTTGAAGCATCAATGAAAGTGGTATAATTATTTACTAACACGGTGGTAAAGGGAGCTGTGAAATACGCATTTGCTTCATTTACATGGATATAATCTGTCCTGGTAGTGGTTTTCTCGCCACCGTCACCTGTTAATGTTAAAGCAACAGTATAGGTGCCTAAAGTATTAAAAATCACTTTCGGATTTACGGATGAATCGCTTGTACTATCCGCATAAGTAATAGTTGAAGGTGAAAATGCCCATGAATAGTGATTCGGATTACCGGTTGCCTGGCTTGTAAAAGTAACGATGGTATTGTTAATGCATGGCAACGTTTTATCAGTGGTAAAATAGGCTGTAGGAAGAACCGGACTAACCTGGAAGGAAGTGATTCTGGTTTTCCGGTTGCTGGCACCGGCATATTCTGTTGTAAACCAGAACGTGCCGTCATCGGCAGGATCGACTGACATTTGAGAATAATCACCCCATCGCTCGGCACCGGTTTGAGATACTGATCCCGCCTGCACAATCTCCTCCGGGAAATCGAGTATGCCGCTGGCATTATTATATTCAGCTTCAGTTTGTCCGCAGTAACGAATACCGGGATGGAGCGAAGTACTTGAAGCAGAATAGCCCAACCCCAGTTCGTTATTCGCATTAAGCATGATACTTCCCATCCACCGGGAATGAAGATCAGGTGCAAATGTACCTTGCTGGCGTACTGTCCAAATGGTTGATGGCGGAGTTTTGCGGAGTTCGTACCAGCGGATACCTGCATGGTCGGTTTTATCCACATCCACGGTATGGCAGCAAACAATGGTCTGATATGTGCCAAAGTTCCTGTACTGTGGTACATTCATAATTACCTGGGGAATGGCATCAAGTTCCTGGGTTGTTCCCAATTGTTTGATATTCAGCCAGTCATTACCGAAATCACTGTCAAAAGGCGCAACATCCAGTTGTTGAATACGGTTAAAGGTTGAAGCTGAGGGATAGGCCCAGTCAACAGCCAGTTCGTAAATCCATAGCTGATCTGTTCCGTTGTTGAAAGCATCGTCGCTCATTGCAATAAAAAGACCGGGTGATCCGGCAGGTGCGAAAACACCATCATTATCAACTGGTGGCACACACATAAACCCATCTGCTGAACCCGGGCGCCAGGCATTTTTAAACCCAACGAATTTGGGATTAGCCGCTCCGGTCAGCATCTGCGAACGCTCAAAAACATAAATGTCATTATCGGCATCGTTGTTGTCTCCCATGTAGTAGCCATCTTGCCAAACACTGAATTTGGGGTAGTCAGGCACGTCGGCTACATCAAAGGAATAGGCATTCCAGGCACCTGTCGGATCATTGGTAGCCGAGACTGAGATCAGCATCCGGTCATTTGTTCCGCAAACCGAAAATTCACAGGCTACCCACCTGTCAGCCTGTTCGTCATAAAGAACAACCGGGTCGCCATCGTCGCAGCTCGCCCCGGGAACACTATTGAATAACAGGGAAAGGCTGGAAGGACCGGCTAGTTTCGTGCCTGATTTATCATAAATGGCATAGGTTGTGTTAACGAGCTGCATAAAGTGGTTGGGACCTGCTGTTCCATTACAATCTGGCGGATAGGATGAAGTGGTCTGACCTTCGAAATTGCGATCGGGTGCTTTGCCCGAAGCGGCTTTGCCCATTTTTTTTTGCCAAACAGGATCAACTCCTTTAGGCAGGGCAATAGCTGCAAACGGATATTCCCTGGTACTAAGCGCTTTATTAAACTGTTTTGCTGCGGCTTTTGATTTAAGAAGCTGGCTTTCCTCGGCTGTAAGTTCAGGAATATCGCGCAGGGGTTTTGTTTTTCCTAAAAAGGAGCCAGCCCCGGTTTCGGTTGGTGTAACAGGAATATTTTGCGCACTAAGCTTGACCATGAAGCCAAAAACCATAAGTGTTATAAACAAACTTCGGATATTCATAGACAAACTTCTGATAGTAATGTCCCACGTGTGGGAATAAGGTGAGATATGTTAAGAGCTATATGGACAAAAATAGGACAATATTCAACATAGGTGCAATAAATGTTTTTACCCGATCATTATGAAATTCCATTACAGGAGCTGACTTTCATCTTTTTTTGTGCGCCCAAAAGGTGATTCAATATATCTTTTATTTTTTAATTGGAAAACAATTGATTCTGGTTATTATTCAATAATCCGGCAATTATTTTCCGTAAAAGTGCATTTCCTGTATATACCTGTATGTTTTTTCAGGTAGGAAATAGGACATATTTTTTCCATTGCGGATGGCTTCCCGGATAAAACTGGCTGAAATTTCAACCATGGGCGCATCAAACACTTTTACTGAAGGATGCCTGGTGAGCTCATGGTCCTGCGAACCGGTACGCGGGTAAACATAAAATGTATAAAATTGAAGCAATTGCTCCCAGTTTTTCCATTTGTGAAAGGTGGGGAAAATATCTGTGCCGGAAATAATTACAAATTCGCGATCCGGATACTTATCATGCAGGTAGGTGAGTGTATGTATTGTAAATGAAGGCTTTGGCAATTTAAATTCAATATTGCAGGATCTGAAGCGATTGTCATCATATATAGCCAGGTTAACCATTTCCAACCGATGGTGATCAGCCAGCAGGGATTGCTTTCCCTTTAACGGGTTAAGCGGTGAAACCACAAACCACAATTCATCGAGGTCGCTGAACTCGCACATATAGCCGGCAATCATGAGGTGACCGATGTGTATGGGATTGAATGAGCCAAATAAGAGTCCTGTCTTTTTCATTACCTGCCTGCGTTACACGGTTAATCCAAGGAAATCTTTAACAATGGTTTCAGCCTCACGAAAGGAATCTTCCAGGATGTCATTCACGATTACATGGTCGAAATCTTTTTCAAACGATAGTTCCCATTTCACTTTGTTAAGTCTTTTCTGCAGGCTTTCAGGACTGTCAGTTGCTCTTGAACGCAGGCGCGATTCGAGAATTTCGTATGAAGGTGGCCGTATGAAAATGGCCAGCGCTCTATCTTTATACATCTTCTTGATATTCAGCCCGCCAACTACATCCACATCAAAAATCGGGAACTGTTCGTTTTTGGTGATTCGCTCTACTTCCGAAACCTGAGTTCCATAAAAACTGCCCGGGTAAACTTCCTGCCATTCGAGCAGTTTTCCCTGGCTGATCATCGACCGGAACTCATCCGACGATATAAAATAATACTCTCTTCCCTCTTTTTCACCTTCGCGTATCCTGCGGCTGGTGGCCGAGACAGAGAATCCCAGTTGAGGAAATGTGTGCAGCAGATGTTTTACGATGGTGGTTTTTCCTGCGCCGGAAGGAGCGGATACGACGATCATTTTATCTTCCTTATTGTTCAATGGGATTAACTTTATTATAATGTTTCGCGTTGTACCTGTTCTGGGTTCTGGGTCAGAATTATGCCGGATTGAACTCTTCAAACCAGAAACTCTTCAAGCTTCTTAAAACAAGGCATTACAACACGTTACTCACTTGTTCTTTTATCTTCTCCAGTTCATCTTTCATCTGCACCACGATCATCTGTATTTCGGCATCATACGCTTTTGATCCCAGCGTATTGATTTCACGACCGATTTCCTGGGTGATAAATCCTAATTTGCGCCCGTTGGATTCAGAAGAATGCAGTGTATTGATAAAATAATCACAATGTTTACGCAAGCGAAGTTTTTCTTCGGTAATATCAAGTTTTTCGAGGTACCAGAATATCTCCTGTTCAAAACGGTTTTCGTCAAATTTATCCACCTTGGTGGTCTTTTCAAGGAATTCATCCTGGTTGCGTTGAAAACGATCGCGCAGGTTCCCGATGCGTGCACCTTCCAGCGGCTCAACTTTCAGCAGCAGGTCAAGGATAAGCTGAATGCGCGCACTCATATCCCTGCCTAATAATTCGCCTTCAGCTGCCCGGAAAGCCTCTGTCAATGCCAGGGCGTCAGATATGGCAGTTTTAACCTGAGCCCACTCGCTTTCATCGGGTGCTTCGCGGCCGGCCTTCAATACATCGGGCATTTTAAGGATATCTGAAATAATATTATTCCCGGCAGCTTCGCCTAATTCTTCAGCCATCCGCACGATTTCGGTATAATACCTTTGTGCTAACGGGCGGTTAATTGCAAAATCATTGGTGTCGGAATCGCTGTCAACCGTGATCATAAAATCTATTTTCCCGCGTTCGAGCACCCGGTTGATTTCAGCACGTATCTCGGATTCTTTGTCGCGATAAAGCAAAGGAATGCGGGTATTTACGTCAAGCTGTTTGCTGTTGAGTGTGCGGATTTCAATATTTACAGTATGTCCTCCGGCAGTAACCGTAGTTTTGCCGAAGCCTGTCATTGATCTGATCATAGTTCTGATTTGAATGAACAAAGATACAATGTTTGGGGGTTGCTGCAGGTGACAGTCATCTAAAAAACAGTACTGTGTATTTTAAAAGAAATATCATACATTTGACTTACTTAATTTTCAACCAGCCATGAACCGCCCGGCAGCAAATCTGACAAGTCACAAGTTATACAGTGAACCGCCCAGGTTTTATGAAGCTATGCTGCATGATATTGAACTGGCTGAGCGGTATATCTATCTCGAAGTATATAAATTCGGGAACGATGAAGTAGGTCTGCAATTCCGCGAGGCCCTTACAAAAGCTGCATCAAAAGGCGTTCATGTAAAATTACTCCTCGATTCGTGGGGCGTTTCCTATAACGAAACTTTTTTCAGTGAACTGATATCGCTTGGTGGGGAAGTCCGGTTTTTCAGAAAAATCCTTTACACTTTCGATTTCTTTACGAAAAATCACAGGCGCAACCATCGTAAATTCCTGCTGATTGATGATCATATCAGTTACATGGGGTCGGCCAATATAACCGGCTATTCGCTTCAATGGCGCGAATCGATGATCAGGCTGACAGGTGGCATTACGTTAATGTTTAAACGCTCCTTCCTTGAGAGTTATAAAATTTACAATAAATATATCTTTAATAAATTCACCTATAAAAAATCCAGATTCCTGGATCAGTTCGAACTGGTAGAGGATATGCCATCCATATATCGTCAGCGTATAAAAACCAAGCTTGAGAAACTGATCAGCAAGGCAAAAAAGGAGATAATAATTGAAACGCCCTATTTCCTGCCCGGGCATAAAATCCGCAAAATCCTTGCTGATGCTGCAAAACGCGGTGTAAGTGTTAAAATAATCTTACCGATGCATTCCGATGTAAGATCTATTGATTTACTCAGTAGTAAGTACCTGGGATTTTATTACACGAATAGGATCAGCCTCGTCTTTTATACGCTCAACAACCTACATGCTAAGATTTTACTTATTGACGGTGAAACCTTCGGGCTGGGATCGCCTAATATTGATTACCGGAGTTTTCGATATCAGCATGAGGTTATGCTTTTCGGAACACACAAGGGAATTATTCAGGAAGTCAGAAGCCATATTGATGAAACATTGCTTAACTGCCAGGGTTTTGACCACCATAACTGGATGCGCCGTCCAAGGATTGAAAAGGTTTTTGGCTGGCTGCTGCTGCCCTTCAGGCATATGTTTTAAAGGGAACTGGATTTTAGTATTCCGTATTTATGGAATGTGATTTCAGGTATGGCGAAATGTTTATGCTCTTTTTCTTTTTGTCACAAAATATATCCCTGCAAAAATTAAAAGCCCGCTTACAATCTTTACCCATGAAATTCTTTCGGCAAAAACCAGAATGCCGATAACCGCAACTATAACAGGTTGAATATACGTATAATAAGCCACAACTGAGGCGGATAGCCGCTTCAATGAATAGGTGATAAAGAAATAAGCCAAAAAAGTTGTTCCGATAATAATATATAAAATGGAAAACCATGTGAAGGTGTCAAATGAACTGAAGTTAATGTCCATTGCTTGCTTGATGGTAAATGGAAATACTCCAATAAAACCGATTAAAAATACCCACTTCATCATAACCAATGGATTGTATTTCAACATCAGAGGCTTCAATAATACGAGGTAAAGGCTCCATGCAGCTGTATTGACCACAATAAACATATCGCCGGTCAGGTTCCCGCCTTTTAAGGATAGTGGGCTTCCAAGTAAAATCAACATCAAAGCACCTGCTGCTCCTAGCAAAATGCCTCCAAGCTTTGATTTTCCGATACCTTCTTTTATTATCCAGGCTGCGAATACCAGCACCAGTATGGGATTTGCAGAATTGATGATAGCCGCATCCACCGGTGTGGTATGATTAAGACCGGTAAAAAACATCATCTGGTTAATTGAAACTCCCAGCAAACTGCTCAGGATAAGCCGGGGATAATCAGCACGATCAATTCTCAGTACGCGAAGTTCTTTTACGCTTATCTGTATGATCCATGCTATTACCAATGTTCCGAGCACGCGCAGGAAAATAATCTGCATGGGTAAGAGGTGGTCGGGCATCAATCCTTTGGCAATCCAGTAATTGACTCCGAACAGCAGCGTTGCTGCAAGCATGGAAATATGTGCGCGTAAGTTTTGTTTTACCATGCTTAACTGGGGTTGGGCCTAAGATTTGGTGATTTAATAGTGCTATTCAAGTTGCGCAGATGAAAATTGAGCTTAAAATCCGGTCACAAAGGTGCGAAAAATCAAAGTGTAATTTCTGGCCAATAGTTTATTGGCGCACAGAATACAAAAAAACAGCCCTCACAGGCTGCTTCTTCATTCGTTAAAATGCCGATTCACTGATTATCCTATTACGATCTGTTTAACGGCAGGTTTCTGTACTTCTTTTTTAGGAAGAGTTACGAGCAGTATCCCGTTCTCGAATGCGGCATTGATATCATCGGCGTTTACGGTTTCGGGAAGCTGGAAAGAGCGTTCGTACTTGCTTTTAAAACCGAATTCATTCCAGGTGTATTTTGGCCCTTTCACATCTTCTTTAGGCTGGTGGCCCGCTGTAATGGTAAGAACTTCTTCTTCAAATTTGATTGTGATCTCTTCTTTCGAAAAACCAGGAAGCGCCAGTTCGATAGTGTAGTTTTTTTCGTCCTCGCGCACATTGGCAGCAGGTTTGTAGGTTAATTCTTTTTCGTTTGACTGACGTTCAAAAACTTCGTTAAACAAAGCAGGTAAAAACGGGCGGAATGCAAATTGTAAGTTGTTCATGGTATATTCTCCTTTTAATTTTAGTTAGACTTTTTTTGTTAATGAAAGTCTTTTTTCAATTTCTGTGCCAACTGGAGAAAATTTGCTTTTCGAACAAATTATGCGCCTTTATGGCATGATAGGTATAAAATACAAGACAAAATGGCTTATATATGGCTGTTTAACACACAAAAAGCCGGGTCTGCCGGCTTTTAAAATATAATTGAATACAGATTTCTTATCCGCAATGGAAATATTCTTCAACGATCTCCATCAGCCGCTCATCGTTATCTTCGAGTTCTTCGCGAAGGTTTTTGTCGTTAAATAGTTTCAATTTGGCAGCAAAACCTTCCAATACCGATTGCGGGAAAACATTGTATTTCCTATAAATGTCAGCCTGTTCAAGCAACCTGTCGGCTGAATCCCAGCACGAAACAGGAAGCTGACCCAGTTTGGCGCTTTTGTCTTTATGTTCATCGTCAAAGATATTCACATCCACATACGTGTCTTTTGCATATTCAAGCGCATTTTCCATTTCCAGTCCATGGCGGGCTGCAACGGTAAGCCCGGCCAGCAAAAGGTACACATCAGCTGATCCGTCCGGGCAACGGAATTCAACGGTTTGTTTGTTGGTGAAATCTTTAGGCTCAACAGGTTCCTGCGGGTTGGCATGGAAAATCATATCATTGGTTCCTGACCAGCCGAGTGGAACACGAACCAGGACCGAGCGGTTGCGGTCGCCCCAGCAGATATTGGTGGGCGCTTCCTGGTGGGGAACGAGCCTGAAATAGGATGTTGGATTGGTATTGCCGAAAGCGGTAAGCGAGGGTGCCAGGTCAAGATACCCGGCAATAGCCTTACGTGCGGTATCACTCAGTTTGCCATTTTCAACCATGGCATTGTCGCCGTCCTTCATAAGGCGGGTATGGATATGCATCCCGCTGCCGGCTTTGCCCACCGTGATTTTGGGAGCAAATGTTATCGAAACCCCGTATTTGAAGGCAAGCATGCGCAGTATCCATTTGGCGATTACCAGCTGATCGGCAGCATCTTCGAGGGTTACAGGCAGAAATTCAATTTCGTTCTGCTCATATTCCATTCCTTCGAATTTAAAATTTCCTACTTCGGAATGGCCATACTTTATTTTACCACCGGTTTGTGCTATGGCATACATAGCCTCAGCCCTGAGCGCTTCCCATTTGGCAAACGGGAACGATTCGTGATAGCCTTTCTGGTCGACAGCCTGGAAAAGCTTATTTTCCGGGCTGATGACATAATATTCCAGTTCACCCATAACTTCGAACGAATGGCCTGTATGTTCTTTGAGTGCTTTATGTGCTTTGCGCAGAATATATTCAGGCGAACTTTCGAGCGGGTTTCCGTCTTTATCGTAATAGGAACAAAGAATATCGAGTGTCGGGATTTCCGAGAAGGGGTTTACAAACGCTGTTTTATACCTTGGCAATACATATAAATCGCTGGAACTTGCACCAATAAAAGGGAAAAGGCTTGACCCGTCCACACGCTCGCCTGTCGAAAGTACATTATCGAGATGTTCGCGGCTGTTGATCACAAAGTTGAGCGTTTTCAAACGGCCGTCACCACCGGTATAACGGAAATTGATCATGGAAATATTATGATCATCTATATACCTGATCAGATCGGCTTTGGTAAATTCATCACTGGGCTTATTGAGATATTGCACCAGTGAGCTGGGATTCATTTCGGTAAGGCTATTGGCAAAGGGGTTTTTCATGCGGTAGAAGTATGATTCTGATTTAAGAATAATGATTAACGATTTATAATTTTAGATTTTCGTAATTGTAGGATTTAACTTCATAAATCTAAAATCGTTAATCCTTGTTCGTTATTCCTGTTTGTGATTTCAAAACAAATGGATTTTATCTTTTTATTACTCGATAACTTTTTTGTGATTACGCTTTCATGGTTATTTCAGAATTAGATTCCCGAAAAGTGGGGCAAAAGTAGCAACTTTAAATGTGATGAAACAAAATATTTTACACGCTTTTCGAGGGAAATGACTAATTTTGAACGCTTCTAAAGTGCCAATCAACTGATATGCTTACAATAATTACATCAGAGCATCTGATCTTTGCCGGTTTTCTGCTTTTTATTGCGGCCATCCTCGCGCTCGACCTCGGCATATTCGATAAGAAAAGCCACGAGGTGAAATTCCGCGAAGCACTTATCTGGACTTTCGTGTGGGTGAGTTTTGCTATTGGATTCTATTTTCTTCTGTTCTATTTTGGCGACCGTTTACATGGAGTGCAGACTATTGAAGATGTCCAGCACAGAATAGATATGTACAAGCATACCTATACTATAACAGGAATTACGGATGTACAGGAAGCCATCAATGTGTACAGGCATAACCTGGCACTCGAATATATTACCGGTTACCTTATCGAGTATATGCTTTCGGTGGATAATGTATTTGTAATGATACTCGTATTTCTATCATTTGGTGTCCAGAAAATGTATTATAAACGGGTGCTGATGTGGGGCATTATCGGTGCGGTAATCATGCGGTTTATCTTTATTTTTCTTAGTGCTGCACTTATTCAGCGTTTCGACTGGGTATTATATATATTCGGGGCATTCCTGGTAATTACAGGTGTTAAAATGTTTATCGACAGGAATAAAGAAGATAAGGTGGATCCGGCACATCACCCGGTAGTGAAATTTGTTTCCCGCTATTTCCCGGTACACCCGGTGTACTTCAGGCAACATTTCTGGTTCCGTAACAAGCACGACAACAACCGCTTGTATTTTACACCTTTATTCCTGGTGTTGCTGGTGATTGAATTTACAGATGTGATTTTCGCCGTTGATTCTGTGCCTGCTATTTTTTCGATTACCCAGGATCCTTATATAGTATTTTTCTCCAACATATTTGCTATAATGGGTTTGCGATCCTTATTCTTCGTGGTTGCTCATGTAATAGGTATGTTCAGGTACCTGAAACACGGCCTGGCGGTTCTGCTATCGTTTATCGGGTTCAAAATGCTGCTGCATATACAACTCACCGAAATGGGATTTACTACCATACATTCACTTTTGGTGATTGTAGCTATACTGGGAACCAGTATAGCTGCTTCATTAATCTGGCCCGGGAGGAGCAGTAAAAAGCAGAAAATAGTCAATGACCTTACCGGAGAGAAGCCGTTGTAAGTATATTTACAAACTATAATTAAATTATCCAGTTTGCTTTACCGGTTACTTGATCTCGATAAAATCCGATTTCTCCGATCCGCAAACCGGGCAAACCCAATCTTCCGGTAAATCCGCAAACCTGACATCTTCGTCAGCCTCGTCGTAAATATACCCGCAGGCAGTACATTCAAACTTCTTGAATCCGGATGCGAACGGATCGGAACCCAGTTTTGATTTATCGATATACGTTGGTGCATTTTTAGGGGCAACACCTTTACGGATCTGCCTGTAATACGAATAGGTTAAGGCTTCTTTGGAATCGTCAATTATTTGTGACTGTACCAGTTCGCCGATAAACATGTAATGTGTGCCCACATCAAAAGTTTGAATGACTTTGCATTCAAGGAAAGCGATGCAATCGTTTAAAACGATGGGTACACCGGTTTCGCCATATTTTATTATCATGCCTGCCAGCTTATCCGTATCCTTTCCACTTTTATAGCCAAATCGGCCAATAATATCAGGATCGGTTTCAGTATGAATAACTGAAACTGAAAAAGCACCTGATTCGCGTATTAAAGATGCCGTGTAATTATCTTTATTGCAGCAGGATGCAAACCTGGGCGGCTCGGCAGTAACCTGGAAAAATGTGTTGGAGATAAATCCGTTTCCCCGGTTTTTATTGCCCGAACTAACAATGTATAACCCGTACGAAATTTTAAAAAGGGCTTCGAACTGTATCATGGATTCTGGATTTTTTGATATTTAAAAATACTGTATAAACAAAGATAATACCTTAAAATGAATATCGAGCAAGGATTATTCACGCATTGCTTATTTATAAAGTGTTCGTGAGACCGCTTTACTTAATTAATGGTTTCTGATTTTAGAAGTAATCAGCGAACTCACTTTTTACAAAAATCATAAATCGCTGTTCGTTAAGCCTTGTTCCTGATTGATTGATTTAATAGGTATAAAATTTATCTGATCTCTCCAAAATACTTCTCCAACAGCATCTGAGCCGCCACATACGCACTGATTTTTTCCTGGTGCAGATCAGATTCCACTTTAGCCATCAGCTTTTTAATTTCAGACTGGTGATAAAAATGATCGTGAAGCGCCTGGTCGATCACATTCATCATAATCTGTTTCGACTGCTGCAGCCTGCGTTTTGCGAAATAGCCGTTGACTTTGGTAAATGCAACGTACTCGTTGATCATTTCATCCACACGCGGTATGCCTGCTTTTGTCAGGGAAGAACATGCTTCGCATACCGGTTGCCACCCGGAGTCGGTAGGCGGGAAGTAATGCAAAGCGCTGCGCAGTTCAGCCATGGCAATAGACACACGATTCAGGTTATCGCCATCTGCTTTATTAATCACAACGGCATCGGCCATTTCCATAATTCCACGTTTAATGCCCTGCAGTTCGTCGCCGGCACCGCCCAGCATCAGTAAAAGGAAAAAATCGACCATCGAATGCACTGCAATTTCGCTTTGTCCTACGCCAACCGTTTCCACTAAAATGGTATCAAAACCGGCGGCCTCGCAAAGAATGATCGTTTCGCGCGTTTTACGGGCAACACCTCCCAGCGATCCAGCTGCAGGCGAAGGCCTGATAAAGGCATTGTTATCGACCGAAAGTTCTTCCATTCGGGTTTTATCGCCCAATATACTACCTCTAGATCGCGAACTGCTCGGATCGATTGCCAGAACAGCAATTTTCTTTCCCTGCGATGTAAGATGTTTTCCAAAAGCTTCAATAAAAGTGCTTTTCCCGACACCAGGTACACCTGTTATCCCGATCCTGACAGAATTTCCCGATAAAGGAAGGCAATAGCTGATAATGGATTGGGCTATTTCCTGATGCATCGGAAGCGAACTTTCAATCAATGTAATAGCCTGGCTCAGGATGGTGCGGTTACCTTTATTGATTCCATCAATATACTGTCCGGGCGTGAGAAGTTTGCGGGCCGGCTTACTATAATGCTGTGCGGCACCGGCATTTACTGACGGTGGTTGCTCAATGCCTTCATTTACTTTTAGGGCTGATTTAAACGGTTTATTGGCAGATGAATCCATGGGTTAAAATGAGTGCTTCAGAAGTGTAACATGATGTTCGAATGAGGGGCGAGGAGCGAGGGGCGACGGAGGGATTGAGAGATGGGGCGTAATTACTCAGATGAAATGTTCGGTTGTTCAAATATTCAAGGTTCAAGGCTCAAAGTTCGGGGTTCAAATGCCTTTGGTGTTCATAGGGTATTCTGTCTAGATTAAACTTCCGGATCATGAAACATAGAACCTGAAACTCTGAAACCATTAAATTCAATCCTCAAAATTAACAATTTGAGAGCATGTCAGGTTCATTCAAGTAACGAATACGAATAAAAGAATTATTTTTTATCAACAAAAACGAAAAAATGTTACTTTTGCAGCCTCAAATCTCTCGGTAGCTCAGCTGGTAGAGCAATTGACTCTTAATCAATGGGTCACAGGTTCGAATCCTGTCCGGGAGACCATTAAATCAGACACTTGCGCATTTATTTGTGCAGGTGTTTTTTGTTTGCGCAGGGTTATTACAGGATCCGGCGCTTTTCAACCCCTTCCGACCAACCGAAAACGAAAATATCCGGAGCAGCTCATCAGATCATTTAAAGGAAATTTTATACCAATGAACGTAACAGGCGATTATCGCCATTAAGCTTAAATAAATCAGCCTTCTGTTAATCTGAAGGGTTGATTTTATATATTTGTTGATATTAAATATGACTAAATTTAAACCACAAAGATCCATACCAGCAGCTGGCATATAATTTTGTAATCCTCAAAAACCTGTTAAGGCAAGCGCAAAAGCCACTCCTGCATCAAAAAACAAAAAACTGATCAATGATAAAGGATATTATACGGACAGAGAATATTTCAAAGTTTTACAACGATGTGCACGCTGTTTCGGATGTGTCACTGAATGTGAGGAAAGGTGAAATCTATGGTTTTTTAGGGCTTAACGGCGCCGGTAAGACCACCACGATCCGTATGCTTCTGGGAATGATTCGTCCTACCACCGGAGCTGCTTTTATAAATGATCAAAAGATTTCGGCCGGCAATACTGAATTATGGAAACATATCGGCTCACTGGTCGAAATACCCTATTCGTACCCTGAACTAACCGTTCGCGAAAACCTCGAAATCTTTCGTCGTCTGCGTTTTATACCCGATAAAAAATCAATTGATACGGTAATTGAAAAACTTAAATTAGGGCCTTATGCAAACAGAAAAGCAAAAGACCTGTCGTCCGGAAATAATCAGAGACTAGGCTTGGCTAAGGCATTAATACATGATCCTGAAATACTGATATTAGATGAACCTGCCAATGGATTGGATCCGGCGGGTATTTATGAAATTCGTGAAATGCTGTACGGCCTGGCATTAAATGATGGAGTAACTATATTTATTTCCAGTCATATTCTGGGTGAAATATCCCGATTTGCCACGCGTATCGGCATTATTCATGAAGGGGAATTAATGCAGGAGCTTAATACAAGCCAATTGGAGGCATATTGCAGGAAACGCCTTCTGGTAAATACACGCGATATAGAAAGAGCGCATTCCTTACTTGTTCAAAAAGGCTATTCTGTGGAGCAAACCATGGATCACCTGCTGGAGATAAAAAATGAAGAAGCCATTGCCAACCCGGATGCTATTGCCACAATGATGGTTAATGAAGGTTGCCCTCCAACCTTATTGAAAGTGGAGGAAGAAGATCTGGAAACCTATTTTTTGAGAACTATTGGTATGAAAGGCGCTGTGAAATGAAAAGTCTGACAGCAACTTTATGGGTTGAATATCTGAAGATTCGTAAGTCGAAAATGTTTTGGGCAACTGTACTGTTCTTTATGTTTGTATCATCCATGATGGGATTGCTGATGTTTGTGCAAAAATACCCTGATATTTCGGGCAAACTGGGAATGATTGGCAATAAAGCAACCATGCTTAGGTTTGGAGAACCCAACTGGCAGAACTATTTCACACTGCTGATCCAGGGCATTTCCGGAGTAGGGCTAGTCGGAATTGGTTTTGTGACAAGCTGGGTTTTTGGCCGCGAATTTTCGGACCGTACCGTAAAAGATATTCTTGCCTTACCTGTTTCCAGGACGTCAATTGTGTTAGCAAAATTTATCGTGGTTTTAATCTGGTCGGTTTTACTCTCATTCGCTTATCTGGCGTTTGGATTATTTGCCGGTTTACTCGTTGATATTCCGGGCTGGTCCCGTGAAATTGTATTTAAATATGTTCACATTTACCTGGTAACATCTCTTCTGATCATGTTTTTGTCAACACCGGTAGCCTTTTTTGCCAGTTTAAGCCGCGGATATATTTATCCATTGGGATTTGTGATACTTACACTACTTATAGCCAATTTTACAGGTCTAGTGGGATTAGGGCCTTATTTTCCATGGGCTGTTCCAGGATTATATGGTACTGCAGGCGGAACAGAAAATATGCAATTAAATATTGCCAGTTACATCATTCTGGTCGCAACAAGTCTTCTGGGATTATTCGGTACAATAGCATTATGGCGTTTTGCGGATCAGAAATAAAAATTCCAGGTTGGGGTATAGCCCTCCTGACGTGTGCCGGATAAGTTCTGCTTCTTCCCGGATCAAAAATTGTGTGTTTGATTCCGTGGGCTGTCGGGGCGGCTGTTTTTGAATGATAAAGACCGTTTGCCTGAATGCAGGAAGATGCAAAACAATCTTTCACCATCTTAATGAAATGAGTGCTTTAAAAGAAGACTGGAAATCTTTTAACGGATCGGGAATTTTAATTGCCATAACTCAAAGCCGGCAGGTGAGATTATATTAATCGCCCGATACAGTGTCTTAGGCTATCTCTCCAATAGGGGATTTCGATAGGGAATTTCTTTTTGATCTTTGATTTATCAAGTACACTGTAAAATGGTCTTTCGGCAGGTAAGGGGTAATCTTTGGTCGGAATTGGATTTACCTGGCAAATAATACTGGTTAATTCGTGGATTGCCTTGGCAAAGTCGTACCAGCTGGCCACTCCTTCGTTTGAATAATGATATACTTCGATATCTGCGGCTGTCATTGCCAAAGGCAATATATCGAGGATCGTTCTGGCAAGGTCGCGGGCATAGGTAGGTGTTCCCGTCTGATCAAAAACCACGTTCAGCGAATCACGTTCCTTACCGTATTTCATCATGGTTTTGATGAAGTTATTGCCGAAAGCTGAATATAACCATGAAGTCCTGATGATAATTGCTTTCCCGCCGGCCTGTTGTACCGCTTTTTCTCCGGCAGCCTTGCTCTTTGCATATACCGAAACGGGGTTAATCCCGTCAGTTTCAATATACGGGCGGAAATTTGTGCCATCGTAAACGTAATCTGTCGAAATGTGTACCATGAAAGCC
>Ga0208789_1000743_pt1 | contig 25282 bp, 21 predicted proteins | sample Methanotroph_Enr_FD_187368 | JGI IMG/M metagenome (GOLD analysis project Ga0208789, IMG submission 187368) | Enriched soil microbial communities from Old Woman Creek wetland in Ohio, USA - Methanotroph_Enrichment_5 (SPAdes) (version 2) | ecosystem: Environmental > Terrestrial > Soil > Wetlands...
TTTGAATTAATATTCAGATTTGTTAAATGTGCTGGTTTTTTTGGATAACAGGCACGTTTGAAATTAGAGGAGGGGATGTTAGAGCATCTTCTCCTTTTTGTTAGTTCGATTTCAGTATTTTATCATAAGCATAATTTTAGGTCTGAATGTGTTATCGGGTATTACTTCTTGTTTAGTATTATCTGTGTTTTTTTACTGTCTTCCCCGGGAATCAACCGGTAGGTTATCGGGCAGGAGAACTGAATGTACTCCAGTACTTCTTTCAAGCTTTCGTTTTTAAAATTTGCATTGAATACTGTTTTATAGACATCGGGATTATTCACTTCAATCTCAATGTCAAACTTCCTTTCCAGCTCTTTTAAAACCTCAGCCATTGGAGTATCCTCAAAAACTAAATCCCCTTCTTTCCAGCTCGAAAATTTGGAAGATTCAACATTCTTAATTTCCATACCTCCCGATTGAGGTTCAAATTCAGCTAATTGCCCCGGTTCCAACTTATAATTGAAAGATTTATCGACAGAACTTAACAGCTCAACTTTTCCGGAAACCAGCGCCACCTTAACTTCATTGTCATCCGGATAAGCCTTCACATCAAACCGGGTTCCCAGAACCTTAACCTTTAAATTGCCAGCTGCAACTATTAATGGCAGATTTACATTTCTCTTGACTTCGAGGAATGCCTGGCCAGTCAGGTCCAGATTTCGATTCTCGAAAGAATAATTATTATCATAGGTCAATGTTGTTCCCGAGTTCAGCCATACGACTGAACTATCCGGTAGAATTACCTTCGATATCTGTCCTTTATCGGCCACAACAGAAGTATAACTTAGTTTTGCGGAGAAATCAGTGAAATTTTGCCGGCTTAAATAAAACATGACAGCAGAAACACCCATAAGAAAAACAATTGCTGCAGCATATCTCAGGTATAAAGGAAGTATTAATCGAAAGCCACGTTTGGATGAAATGCGTGAGTGAAGTTTTTTGTAGGATTTTTCTATTTCATAATCAGTCATCTTTTTTGTAGAAGACATTAATGCCCAAGTTATTTTGGCCTTCCGGTAAAGTTCTTCATTTCCTGTCTCTTCTTTTAGAAACAAAAAAACCTCTTTTCTTCGCTCAGGAGCGATATTGCCCGTGATCAGATTTAATATGTCATCCAGATTTTTCATAGATTACTTTGTTAGAATAATGCACAAACACGTATTTACCCACCCTCATGGATAAACTATTTTAACAGAAATTTACGAAAAAAAAACAGGATCGCTATCTAAAGCATTAGGGAATAAACAAATAGGAAACAAAAGGCAAGTAGTCTTTCAGAGCAACTTTAAATATTTTTAGTCCTTTAGTTATGTGTTTTTCAACAACTTTTACCGAGATATTAAGTTCTTCTGCGATTTCCTTGTTCTTCTTTTCCTCAAACCGGCTAAGCATAAATACCCTTCTGCATTGTGGAGGCAACTCATCCAATGTATTTTGGATAATACGCTCAATCTCTTCAAAAGCATACGCCGATGAATCTATTGTGGACAAAACTTCCAAATTTGTTTCTACCTCAATTCTGTCAGTTGAATGTTCTGTAAATAGTTTCTTCCGGTATTTTCGGTCTCTTAACCGGTAAATGCAATTATTCTTTGCAACAGTAAAAAGGTATGCACCGAAGTTGGTGCTGTCCGTCAGTTCATGGCGTTTATTCCAAAGAGTGCAGAATGTATCCTGTACAATATTCTCAGCAATGTCTTCCATCCTTACGAACTCAAGAGTAAAATAATACAATCGGGAATAGTATTTGTTGAAAACAACTTTGAAAGCAATTTCATCGTCATTTTTTAACTTTTTAAGAAGTTCTAAGTCATTCACATACATCGCTAAGGTACAGTTAGGAAAAGGCAAAATTAGAAAATTTATTGGATAATTAGCTAACCAGATTAAGTCTGACTATGAAACGAGTTCAGCTGTCTTTCCTGAATATTCACCTAATTTCAGTTTTAGCTTTTCCATATCTTTTGAAATTTTTAAGTCCACGATCCTTGCATAAATCAGCGTAGTTTTTAATGAGGTATGCCCCAACATCTTTGAAACGGTTTCGATTGGCACTCCATTGACCAATGTAACCGAGGTAGCAAATGTATGTCTGGCAACGTGCATGGACAGATTTTTTGTTATTCCACAAATATCCGCCAATTCCTTTAGGTATTCGTTCATCTTTTGGTTTGAATGCACAGGAAGTAATTTTACTTTATTTCCGTTCGGAGGAAAATTTTCATATTTCTGCAAGACGGCTTTGGCCTGGGGTAACAAAGGAATCCTGCATCGAATGTCGGTTTTGTTCCTGTCAATGATGATCCACTCACCTCCATCGTTCCCCTTCTGGATATGTTTTTTGTTTAGCTTGTTTAGTTCGGCATATCCCAATCCGGTGTAACAGGCAAAGACAAAAATGTCACGGACAATCTCCATTCGATTTGTACGGATGTCCTTGTTGCTGATTTGGTTCAGTTCATATATCGTCAAATAATCCCGGTGCGTCTCATTTCGGGTAACCTTAAACGAGCTATAAGGATTCCCTGAAAGCAAGTTCATTGAAATAGCTGTGTTTAAAACCTTATTTAAATGTTTGTGGTAGGTGAGAGCCGTGTTAGGCTTTAACCGAAGTTCAGTTTTCAAATAGAGATCAAATGAATTCAAAAAGCTGTAATCGACCATTGATAGTGAAAGGTCATTTCTGCCAAACCTGGTTTTTAAGAATTCGAACAAGCGGGAACGTGTTGTTTTGTAATGTTTTAATGTACCTTCTGAATAATCATTTCCTACCTGTGCTTCTATACCTTGAATAATACTGTCCAGGATTTTCATGACTCCTTTTTCATCACTAACCCCAAGCAATTTATTTTTCACTTTTAAGGCGGAGAATGATTCTCCCTTCGACTCCAACTGGTTGTAAACATCCTGCACACGCGTACAGATTTTATCCAGCCTGTTATTCAGAATCTTGGTTTCTTCAGTTCTCCCGTTGACCTGCTGTTTTTGATTATTCCATGATTCGGAACTAATAAAAATCCCAGTAGATAACTCAAAACGTTGATTATTCATGGTACACCGGACATAAATCGGGCATTTCCCGTCAGTACGGGATTTTGTTTTCTTTAAAGAAAAGTTGACAGTTACTCTCATAATCAGACTCATTTTTTAGTTGAAAAAATGGTCTCGTTTTCAAGCTTAAAACTAACCGGTTAGGGTCTCATTTCCAAGCATCAAAACGAACCAAAATAAAACAAAATGAATTAATTATCAGAATCTTACATTGATTATCGAGACCTATTGAAAGTTTTCTGAGAATAGGTCTCGATATAGTCTCGTTTATTTTGCGATTTGGTGAATATTTTGACACTTTGCCGAAAATAAAAAAGCACTTAAACCTTTGATTTAAGCGCTTTTAGTGTCAATTGATGTCTTTTGGTGTGACCCAGCTGGGATTCGAACCCAGGACCCCATCCTTAAAAGGGATGTGCTCTACCTGCTGAGCTACTGAGTCATCCTTATGTGCTTTACCTTATTGATAAAGCGCTGCAAAGGTAAACGCTATTTTCTTTTTTGCAAACCGATATGCCATTTAATCCAAAAAAAGATCGTGAATTTATAAACACACGATTGTTAGTTATCAGAATCACTAACATGGAAATTTAAATTAATTTTGTTTTTCTAATTCATTCAATCCAAGATAAGTGAAAAACAAAGTAGTTGTTATTACTGGTGCATCTTCAGGTATTGGCAGGGCGTTGGCAAAAGAATTTGCAGCTAAAGGTGCACGGTTATCACTCGGTGCACGGCGTACAGACCTTCTGGAACAACTTCAATCTGAACTTCCGGATACCGAAATGCTGATTATTAAAACAGATGTAAGCATCGAGAACGATTGCCGTTTACTCATTGAAAAAACGGTCGAGCGTTTCGGACAAATTGATATTTTGATCAACAATGCGGGCATTTCGATGCGAGCTCTTTTCGAAGAGGTTGACACCAAAGTTATCCGCCAATTGATGGATGTGAATTTTTTTGGTACTGTTTATTGCAGCAAATTCGCTTTGCCTCATCTACTGAAAACCAAAGGAAGCCTGGTTGGAGTCATTTCTATTGCCGGATATGTCGGACTTCCTGGAAGAACCGGATATTCGGCATCGAAGTTTGCCATTCGCGGATTTCTGGATACCGTGCGCATCGAAAACCTAAAAAAGGGACTTCATGTATTGGTTGCTGCTCCCGGATTTACCGCTTCGGAAGTAAGAAAAGTTGCCTTGACAAACGATGGTTCGCAGCAGAGAGAAACGCCTCGCGACGAAAGCATAATGATGTCGGCTGAAGAATGTGCCAGACACATTGTAAGGGCAATTGAAAAACGCAAACGCGAACTAATCCTAACCTTTACTGAAGGGAAACTGACTGTTTTTCTGGGCAAGTTTTTCCCATCGTTGCTCGATAAACTGACATATAACCACATGGCTAAAGAACCCAATTCCCCGTTCAAATAACTTGCCCAATTCTAAAAAACATGATTGTTACTGAAACGAAAGTCAGGGTTTATTACGAAGATACCGATCAGATGGGAGTTGTTTATTACGGCAACTACGCCCGTTATTACGAAATTGGCCGGACTGAAATGATTCGTGATCTGGGTTTTACCTACAAACAGATGGAGGAAATGAATATCATGCTTCCGGCCAGAAGTCTGAAAATAAATTATCTGAAACCAGCATATTACGACGAATTATTAACCATTCGCACGATTGTAGATACCATCCCAAAGGTGAAATTTCCGATTAAAACAGAGATTTATAATGAAAATGGGGAGCTGATTAATTCAGGAGAAGTTGTATTGGTATTTTTTAATTCGCTGACGAACAAACCTTTTGCAGCACCTAAATTCTTTATCGACGAGATGACGCGGATTTTTAATGAAAGTCATTAGTAAGAAGTCATTAGCTCAATCCTTTCTGAGCAACAACGATAACTGTTATCAGCACAAATAAGATAATGATTGCTCCGGCAGTTTTATTGATCCACCAGAGAATCCGGAGGTTAATTTTATGTCGGAACAAGCTCACAATGCCCGATAACGAAAACCACCAGATAAAAGCTCCTAAAAAGATTCCAAGTATCACAAAAAAAGAATGGTAAGGCTGTTCGAGACTTACAGCCACACCCGAACTGGTAAAAACGGCAAGGAAAACAAATACGGTTAACGGATTTGAAAAAGTGATCAGAAAACTGGAAATAATATCTTGAAAATGAGTGTTTCCGCGAAGGCGGTTCCGGCGCAGATCCTTTACCGGATTTTTGAAGAATATTTGAATCCCAAGTGCCAAAACAACCAATGCTCCTATGGATTGAAATAACATTTCGTGCAAACGAATAAAGTCAATCACAAAGGTGAGGCTAAACCCTGCAGTTATAGCATAAACAGTATCCGACAAAGCTGCCCCCATTCCGGATAAAAGACCAGCCATGCGACTTTTATTCACCGTTCGCTGGATGACCAAAACGCCTATTGGCCCCAATGGTACGGAAACCAACAACCCGATCAAGATACCTTTTGCTAACAACGTTAAAAACATAGCGCAAAAATAAACGATTTTATCAGTTATCAATGTTCACGTCAAAAGCTTGCAAAATTTTAACGCTCTAAAAAAACTGTTCAGCATAAATTTGTACTTTTAGAACCCGTTACGAACCTGAAAAAACTACTCAAATGGAAGAATTAGCAGTTGGAACCCGTGTTGATCATCCGCGCTATGGCGAAGGGATTGTCAGTAAAAATAAGATAACCTCGTATGAGATATTCTTTGAACGCGGAGGGAAAATGGAAATCACCAAACGCAATGAAGACCTTACCGTAATTGACTCTCCGGAAGAAAAGCCAAAGAATTCGCTGACTTTAAAAGAAGTTGAAAAGGTACTTCGCTTCGTGTTGGAAGAACAAAGTGCACTTCAGGAAATAGTTCCGTTAGGAGAAAAATGGATGGGCGGAAATATGCTTTTGCAACCTGCAAACCTTTCACTCAAACCTAAAGAAATACCAATTGAAAACTTCTTTCACAAGATAGTGATGTTGCGCGACCGGCTTCGGGTGCTGGAACAAAACATTAACAGTCACGCAGGATTATCAGACGAAGAAAAAGTGAACATGCAACAATACATTACGCGTATATACGGATCATTAACCACATTCAATATTCTTTTTGCCGATAAAGACCACTATTTTGTTGGCGCTAAATCTTAATCAACATGAAAATCACAGTCGCATTTTTTACATTGATCATCATTAGTTTTACAACGATGGCTCAGGATCTTAAACTCAAAGTATGGCCGAATGGCGCACCCGACAGCAATGGGATGACACAACCGGAAGAGCTTTTTGAAGGCAAGCGCGTTCGCAATGTTTCAGAAGCCGAGATTTATGTGTATTTACCAAAAATGGGAATCAATACCGGTGCGGCTGTAGTTATTTGCCCCGGAGGAGGTTATGGTATGGAAGCCATGGACCACGAAGGTTACGACATGGCCGAATGGCTTACCACACAAGGTGTCGCAGGTATTGTACTGAAATATCGCCTGCCTTATGGACACGATCAAATCCCTCTTGAAGATGCTCAACGCGCTTTACGGATTGTCAGGCAAAAAGCTGCTGAATGGGGAATCAACCCGGCAAAAATAGGTATTGCAGGTTCTTCAGCAGGTGGCCATCTGGCTTCGACAGCAGGAACTCATTTTGATCTGGGAAACCCGGAATCGTCTGATCCTCTTGAAAAATACAGCTGTCGCCCCGATTTTATGCTTTTACTTTACCCGGTAATTACCTTCAACGAAGAATTTGGGCATATGGGTTCGCGTACAAACCTGATTGGAACAGGAAATAAATGGGAATTGGTTGAAAAATATTCGAACGAACTGCATGTAAGCGCTCAAACTCCTCCAACTTTCCTGGTTTTAGCCGATGACGACGGTGGGGTTCCTACTCGCAACTCAATCGAGTTTTACATGGCGCTCAAGAAATACAAAATACCGGCTGAAATGCACATTTTTAAAGATGGAGGACACGGTTTTGGAATGAGAAAGAAAAATCTCCCCGTTGATCAATGGCCAAATCTGTTTGCACAATGGCTGAAAGCCCAGGGAATTACGAAATAACTGAAGGATTGAAGAACTGAAGGACTGAATGGTTATTGTTGTTGTCAGGGTTGTCGAAGTTTTCGTTGTTGAATTTGAAAAAAACTGACAACAATTACAACAATTATAACCACGACAACAATCACACCCAAACAGTCCTGCACAATTCAGCAAATTAAAACAACCAATTGTTCGCCTCCATGTATTCACCCACTCACCCCGTTAATGTTTTGAAGTTTTGTCCGCGATGCGGATCGGCGCATTTCCCGGCAACTGGCGAGCGCTCCTTTAAATGCACCGACTGCTCTTTCAATTATTACGTCAACTCGTCGGCAGCGGTGGCTGTTTTGCTTTTTAACGAAAAAGGCGAACTGTTATTCACCCGCCGTGCCATTGAACCTCATTTGGGGAAACTGGATTTGCCCGGAGGTTTTATTGATCCGATGGAAACCGCTGAACAAGCGGCCATCCGCGAAATTCAGGAAGAATTGGGCATTGAGATTCATTCGTTAAAATACTTTTGTTCGTATCCCAACGAATACGTTTTCTCCGGATTTTCCGTTTATACACTCGATCTGGCCTTTCTCGCAAAAACCGAAAGCATCCATAAAATGACAGCCATGGACGATATTTCGTCGTTCGAATTTTATAACCCGCATGATGTCGATCTGGAAGAACTGCCATCCATTTCGATGAAAAACATCATCAAAGAACTGATACAACATGAAGGAACTTATTAGAAACAGAATCAGCAACCTGCGCGCCAAGATGCAGGAAAAAGGTTTGGATGCTTATGTGATTTTCGGCACCGACCCGCATATGAGTGAATACCTGCCTGAGCACTGGCAAACCCGTTCGTTTATCTCCGGATTCACAGGTTCGGCCGGAATGGTTGTGGTGAGCCTCGACAAAGCAGCGCTCTGGACCGATTCGCGATATTTTCTTCAGGCCGAAGGACAATTGGCTGAAACCGGAATGGAACTCGTCAAAATGCGTACACCCGGTCATCCCGAGCCTGCCCAATGGTTGAAGTTGAACCTCCGGAAAGGAGCAGTTGCCGGAACCGATGAATGGTGCATCTCCATTAATCAATTTGGGACGATGCAAAAGAGTTTGGCCGAATCAGGAATTATCCTGAAAGAAACAGGCGATTTGCTCGACGCCATCTGGACCAACCGCCCTGCCCTGCCCGATTCGTCGGTTTACGAACACGAATTAAAATACGCCTGCACCGACCGGAAAGACAAAATCGGAATCATTTGCCGCGAACTGGAAAATTCGGAAGCCAACCTGCAAATCATTACCGCGCTCGACGATCTGGCATGGACGTTTAACCTTCGCGGAAGCGACGTGGAATGCAACCCGGTTTTTATGGCCTACGCCAGTGTTTCCGAAGAAGAAACAGTACTGTTTATCGAAGGTAAAAAAATGTTACCCGAGCTAAAAAGCAAACTCGAATCGGAAGGAATCCAAATCAGGGATTATACCAAACTGATTGATTATCTCCGGCAAATCCCCAATACGGTAAAAGTTTTAATTGATGCCGACCGTACCAATCAGGCCATCCGGAAAAACATTCCGGAGCAGTGTTTGGTCGTCGAAGGATTGTCGATTCCATGCCGATTGAAAGCCATCAAGTCGCAGGGTGAAATTAATCACATCCGGAATGCCATGCGGAAAGATGGCGTTGCGTTGGTCGAATTCTTATACTGGATCGAGAACAACCTGGGAAAGATTCCGGTTAACGAATATTCGGTTGCTGAAAAACTAAACGAACTCAGGGCGAAACAACCCGGATTTAAAGGCATCAGCTTTTACCCGATTGTGGGATACAAAGAACATGGAGCCATCGTGCATTTCCATGTAGCTGAAGACAATGCTTTACCGGTTGAAAAGGATGGCTTTTTGCTTTTCGATTCAGGAGGACAATACCTCGACGGAACAACCGACACCACCCGGACCATCGCATTGGGAGAATTAACGGCCAGACAAAAGAGCGACTTTACCATTACACTGAAAGGGATGATTTCGCTGACCAACGCGAAGTTTCCGGTTAATACACGAGGTTATCATTTAGACATTCTGGCGCGGAAAGACATGTGGCAACACGGCATGAACTACGGACACGGAACAGGGCACGGCGTTGGCTACTTCCTGAATGTGCACGAAGGACCGATGAGCATCCGCCAGGAGTTTAACGACCGGGTGATTGAAGCAGGAATGGTGATGTCGAACGAACCGGCATTCTACCGTTTGGGAGAATATGGTTTGCGCACCGAAAACATGATGGTTTGTGTGAAAGACGAATCGACCGAATACGGTGATTTCCTTCGGTTCGACACCTTGACGCTTTGCCCGATTGACACGAAAGCCATTGAAAAGAGTTTACTGAGTCCGGAAGAAATAAAATGGCTCAACAATTACCACCAATGGGCTTACGATGAACTTTCGCCAATGGTAAATAATGAATTAAAAGGGTTTTTAAAGGAGCAGACAAAGCCAATTTAAGACAACCGCACACTATAAAAACATCAACCCCGACAGAATATGAAAACTGCCGGGGTTGATTCGTTTACAGGGAGAAACCTCCCTGATATCAATTCCTTAAACCAAAATTTTAGTTGTAATGTTACTGATGCTTGTTTCGAGAGTCTCGAAAGTTTTTCCGTTGCCTTGATTGTCATCTTCAACAAAGAAATATTTCATGCCGGCAATGTCTTTTGCAGCCAAAATAGCTTTAAAATCAATCACCCCGGCACCAACCTCACAAACATCGTCTTTAATTACATCAAAGAAAGGCGGTTGTTTCGTGTGCATATCTTTCAGATGGAAAAGCTGGAATCGTCCAGGATATTTTTTAAACATCTCAATAGGATCCTGACCGGCTTTATTTACCCAGAAAAGGTCAATTTCCATGGTAACATAATTCGGGTCCAATTCCTTCATGTAAATATCATAATAAGGAACAATACCATCAATATTTTTAAATTCGAAATTATGGTTGTGGTATCCGAACTGAATGCCTGTTTCTTTCATAATCTTTCCAACTTGATTCCAATCGCCAACCATCTTTTTGTATGATTCGATGTTGCGGTCAGGCTCGTTTACCCAAGGTTGAACACAATATTTTACACCCAGTTCGGCATGGTCGTCAGCCATCTTTTTAGCATTGTCAACAGTGATCCCTGCGGCTTCAACCTGAGTGTGGCTACTTAAATTCACCATGCCCAAATCGGTAACAATCTTATTAAATTCTTTCGGTGCAAATCCATAAAATTTACCGTCGGCATAATTAGCAAGCTCGAGGTTTTTATAACCAAGGTCTGATAATTTTTTTAATGATCCAAGGGCATCTGCGGCCATGGCATCACGAAGGGTATACAACTGAATACCTACACCAAAACTTTTCCGGTCAACCACTTTGGGTGCACAAGCTAGTGGTCCAAGAACAGTTAAACCAATGGCGCCAGCGGCTGAAATCTTAAAAAACTCTCTTCTGTTTTGCAATGTACTCATAGTAATTATTTTTAGTAAGTATAGACTTTAAAGGTTTATGATCTTTTCAAGAGGTTAAATATAATACAAACCATTTATTTACAAAACTGATACTCATAAATTCAGGATAAATAAATTATTCCCGAACGATTGCCACATTTGGATTGTACTCATGCGGTCAATTCCGGGTTTTAGGTAACTGACAAATATTCCTTTCGGCACACTATTCATAAATACGCTTGGCGGCCACTCCAGAAGCGGTTCTCAAATAAAAGACAGCAAACAAATTCGAGTGCCGTATTTTTTCCGTTGGTTTTAACCAACGGAAATGCAGATTTCACTATTCATTTCTCAACGCCTGCACCAAATTTTGCTTGAAAGCCATCCGGATGGCTACCAGGCTAAAGATTGCACCACTTAAAATTACCAGAACTGAAATGGCAGGAAGCCAAATCCACAGGCTGGCATAGAGTGAAGACATCAAGGTTGGTAAGCCACTCAACACTGCCGGAATCAGGCCAATTAAAACGGAAAAAGTCATCAGGAAAAGTTTTTCGCGCATTACCATCCGCTGAATAATGGATTTGGAAAAACCCAGCGACAATAGCAACGCATATTCTGGAATCTGCTCAAAAGTGATCCGGAAAATCAGGATTCCAAGACCAAGCGTACCAATTAAAAGCCCCAGCGCGCCCAACATCAGGAAGATATTCAGGTAAGTATTTTCAATGGTATAAAACGACAGCAGACGGTCGGTCGTTTTACTGATTTCGGGACCGTAATTGCGCATTCCGGTTTGCAAATCCTGGACAACCGAAGTGGTATCTTTCACATCAATCAGAAATACATTCGAACCACTCACTGACGGAAATGCCCGGTTAAAATGATCTTCAGCAATGATCACATTGCCCTGAAAAACCGAATTGGCCAGTCCACCAACGAGTTTCAGTTTCAAATCTTTGCCATCTTCAGTTTTATAAATAAGCGTATCACCCACGCTTTTCATCAATCCCCACTGGATCACCGTTTGGTCGGCAATGGCAGGAATCACATCATTTACAAGGGTTTTATTGAGCGTCAGCCAGGGATGTTGAGCGTCGAGTTCATCGGTTCGGGTGGCAAAAGTAAAAGCACCGCGCCGGTCGAAAGCCGCCGGATTGCAGGCAATCAATCGTGGACGCGAAATCTTATTCAGGTTCAGGCAACTGGCATCGTCGCCCGCCTGCGACTGAAACTGCACCAGCTCGGCAGTTTCCGGAATATTCAGGTCTTCCCTACCCTGCTTGCTGTTGGCATCAAACAACACAGGCATGGTCGTTTCCACAAAATAATCGTATCCGCCCGTTCCCGACGACGGTAAATCGGCATGAGCAGTCAGGTCTTTGCGGTTCAATCCGGTGGAAACTACCATAAACACGCCGACCGACAGGAAACTCACGATCATCACATTGCGACGGCGTTCTCCGGCAATCCGTTTCAGCAGCATGACACGCAACGAAAAATGCATCGCCTTTTCCTGTAGCGCCAACCGGTGCATCCAAAAGTCAAAAATCAGGATCAGTCCCGGCAACAATCCAAACCCGCTGATAAAGAACATTTCAGGATTAATTTCACCACTCCGGAAACCCATACCAAATAGGATGAAAAAGGAAAAAATAATAAGGAAAAGGCCTAAGCCAAGCGACCATCGTCCGTTCTTTACTTTTTCAAAGTCGGATCTTCGCTGCAAGGCAATCGCTTCGTTTTTAAGAAACCGGCTCAGGATAAACCAAATGGCAATTAAAGACATTACGGCAATAATCAGACTTCCCATAATCAGCGAAATCGGACGAATGTGAATGTTGACAATCGAAGTTCGGACAATATCGACCCAGATCGTATTGATGGCTTGTAAAATCAGGCGATTGTAAAAGATGCTGAACGGAATTCCGAGCAAAATGCCGACAAGAACAAATATAGAAGCTTCGGCAACAAACAATTTGCGGATAGCCGGAAACGAAAAACCAAGCGCGGTCAATGTTCCGATTTCCGTTTTGCGGAATCCGAGGTACAGTTTGAACAACAGGAAAGCCAGCAAAACCGCGGCAAACAGCACAAAAAAGCTCAACCCGATGAACAAACCGCCAAAATCGGTGCCGCCACTGGCAGCCGCGAGTCCATCAGTTTTTACATCCTTTATTTCGAAACCCAATTGAGCAGGCAGAAGTCCGGTAAGAAGTTGTTTTTCGAATTCAGCTTTTTTCAATCCGTCAACGCGAATCGCAGTTGATTGTCCAAAGCGGTTTCCCCACAGTTTTTGAGCCGTTTCGAGCGAAACAAATGCTTTCGGAGTTCCTTTGTATTGTTTCCAGTAAGCTTCGTCCTGTGGGCGGATTTTCTTCAAATCGACGGGAACGCCTGTCTTCCAGTCGCGACAGTTACCAGCATCCGAAAGCCCCGGAATCACTGGCGCCAGTTGCGGATCAGCTTTTTCTCCGGCCATTGTATAAACAGCTTTGACCACAAACGAAGTATCTTTCACCACCAGTTTCCGAAGTGGTCCAACCTCAAAATATGAAAGCCGGATAACATCATTCTCTTTTACGTTCAGATCGTCGGCCAGCCATTTGCTCACCGTCATTTGGTTTCCGGTCAGCTTCGGGTCAGACGACACAAACGAATACGGCGTTTGCTTTCCATTCACGGTAAATTGATTGATGAAATAGCTGAAAATGGACTGCGAACCGGGCATTTTGTTCAGGCAAAATTGCTCTACCGCTGGTTCTACAAACACACGATCCGAAATCAGCTCGGTGTAATTTAGCTCGGTGTTTTCCCTGATTTTCAGGTTCACATCATCCAGTTTCCAGCTTGTCCGTAGTTTTTCTGTCAGTTCAGCATCCGAAACACCTTCGGCAACCAGCAACACATTGGCTTTTCCCTGAAGTCCCATTTGCCGGTTGAGCCATTCCAGATTCAGGAAAACATTGCGTGGAGCGGATTGTATGTTTTTCAGATTAAAATTCCCCAATTCATCCGGGTTCAGGATTCGGGCAACTTTCACCCGAAATGAAATGGTCGCCTCCTTCTCAGAAACAAAAGGCGTATTGGCCGGAAATGTATTCAGTTTATCGACCCGAAGCAAAAACTCGTCGCCCACTTTTAATCCTGAAAGGGAAACCAGATTTTTATTGATCGCCACCTCATTATTCTGGAGTTGAAACAATTCAGGATAATTGGCAAAATTCCCAATTGTTGCATCAACACCCCAAACGGCCAATTGATTGATCCGAAGTTCACCACCATCAATCACTCCAAACCCATTGGCACGAAGCAAAGCAGCGGTTTCGGTGCCGGTTTTTTCGGCCAATTCGGTGGCTAATTGCTGGCCAAACAAGCGTTCGCCAGCCGTGATTACCAGAGAAGTTTTGCCCAACCGCTGAACCGTAATCTGCTGAAGACTGTATTTCACCGAATCGCCAATAATGAGCGCCCCAACCAGAATGGCCGTGCTTAAAGCAATTCCGAGGATAATAGTCAGGTTCAGTTTCCGGTAGAACCATGCAGATTTCAGTATGAGTTTAGATAGCGACATATTTTAAGTTTTTAACCACGAAGAACACTAAGGAGTCACAAAGAACACAAAATATATTTCTTCGGGATCTTTGTGATCATGCTTCGTGTACTTTGTGGTTCAATTTTATACAACCATTTCATGCAATTTCATTACCGTTTTCCAGTTTCGGGTGGTGGTCTGAATGCCCAGCTTGCTTTCGAAAAACGAATTGGTCAGTTTTGAATCGCTGTAACCGGCGGAACAAAAGACAAACACATCCTTCCCAATGATTTCAAATTTATCCGGAGGAAATATGATCGTCTTTATTTTTTCAAGTTTTTCCGGAGTGGGTACTTCCTTCAGAAAAGTGAGGTGCAGCCGGTCGATATCGGCATCCTTTTCCTTCCAGAATGGATTATTGGCGATGGACTCTGCAATTTCGTCTGTTGTCCGGACAATCACTGGAACATCAAAGCCAAAGGTTTCGGTAATGATTTCCTGAATTTTACGTTCCAGACCGGAAGTTTCCTTTTCATCGGCGTCAAAAATCACATTCCCGCTCTGAATATATGTTTCCACCTTCGAAAAGCCCAGTTTCTCAAAGAGACATTTCAAGTCTTTCATCAGGATTTTTCGGTTTCCACCCACATTGATTCCGCGAAGTATGGAAATGCATTTTGCCATTTTTTTATTATATGTATAATGTCCGTCAGCTAAAGCAGACGGCAAAGGATAACGTTTCGAACTTGGAATTTGAACCTGAAACCTATTGTAGTTTACCGTTTTCGATACGGTAGATTTTATCCATTTTTTTCGCCACATCCATCGAGTGGGTAACTACAATCAGGGTAACTCCTTCTTCCTGATTCAATTCAACCAGCAAATCAGTCAGATTGAAGGCCGATTTTTGGTCGAGCGCGCCGGTAGGTTCATCGGCCAAAATCAGCCCAGGGCGATTGATAAGCGCACGGGCAACCGCCGTTCGCTGGCATTCGCCACCCGACAATTCCGAAGGTCTTTGATGCGCCACTTCCGCCAGTCCCATTCTGGAAATCAATTTCTGAGCTCGTTCCAATGTTTCCTTTCCCTGAAGTTTTTTATCCGTCAACGTTGGCAAAAGTATATTTTCGAGCAAAGTGAGTTGCGGCAACAGGTGGTGCATCTGGAACACAAATCCGATTTTTTCATTACGAAATGCGGCCAGTTGCTGATCAGAAAATACCGACAAATCCTGATTTTCGAAGTGCATTTTACCTGAATCAGGTCGATCCAACGTACCAATCAGATTTAGCAAAGTGGTTTTCCCTGAGCCTGATGGCCCGACAATGGCAATCCGCTCTCCGGCATTAATTTCCAGATCGAGTTGATCGAGAATCGTGCGATCTTTTGAATAGGATTTGGTTATTTTTTCGAGTTTCAATAACATATCTTTCTTTTAAATGTCACCCCGAATTTATTTAGGGGTCTGTTGTTCTATGCTTGGGGATCCTGAAACAAGTTCAGGATGACTTTATTACACTTTCATACACCGCAACCATCTTTTTTGCTTGGGCATGAATATCAAAATGGGCTTTCACACCGGCCAGTCCGGCGAGACTTAATTCCTGAAGTTTTTTATCGTTCAGAATAAGTGAAGCCAAAGCTTCTGCTAAATGTTCAGGACTGTTTTCGGAATAAATCGTGCCTCCGCCGCTGATCCCGATCACTTCGGGGAAAGCGCCCAAAGCAGGCTGAATCATAGGTATTCCTGAGGCAATAGCTTCCAGTTGGTACAAACCAAAAGCCTCTCCATTCAGCACCGGTACCGAAATCAAGCGAACCGAATTGAAAAATTTCTGCCGTTCCTCGCCTTCAAATTCCTCAGCCCAAAACACATCGTTTTCCAATCCGGCTTTCCAAATTTTATGCTTTTGTTCCTTGATGAAATGCAGATCGTCACCTGTTTTTCCGCCGGTTATTTTAAGCTTCACGGTTGAATATTCAGGATTTTTCCGGAGTAAAATATAAGCGTCAACCAAAACGGCCAGTCCGTTTTCTTCACACATCCGCGAGAGGTAGCCAATCACAGGCTCCTTTTCGGCAATTGGTTTCGGGGAATAATCTGCAGTATCAACACCCAAATAAACCGTCTGCATCTTGCTTTCCGGAATAACCATGCGTTTGTGAATCTCTGTTGCAAAATAATTGCTGACCGGAATAAATACATCCACATCTTTTCCGCGTTTGCTCATCAAATCCCAGACTTCTTTGCGAAAATGATCGTCCATAGCATCCACCCACACATCTTCGTCCTGAAGCGAGCAGATCACCGGAATATTCATTCGTTCTTTAATCCGGTGGGCCAAACCCAGCAGTAAAGCGTTCGACAGGTGTACCACATCGGGTTTTGCCTCATCAGCCAACCAATCGACTAATCGTTCCAATTCCTCCTTTTGTCCACCCTCTTCGCCCAACAACATCGAAATAGTCATTCCTTCCAACCCTTTGGCGCGGGTCGAACCGGCCTTTCGTGCGGCCATTTCCAAGACACTTTTAGAATCAAGTGCATGTTCGACAAATGCTGGCATGTGTCTGAAAATCGGGAATTGCTGCTTCAGGTATAAATTTACCGCCCCGTAAAAAACGGGAACCTCATCCAAATCGTGGGCATCATCAAAAATGGGCAGGTACAAAGGCACTTTAATCACCTGATGCCCCAAATCTTTTAGTGCTCTGATGTATTTGCTGTCGCGCAGGCAGTTTCCGCAGTAAAAACTACCGCCCGAACCTGGGATGATGTGTGCGATTTTCATATGCTAAAATGTTGGTATCAAGTAATGAGTATCAAGTATCAGGAAAAAAGTCTTGATACTTATATCCTGATACTTGTGTCTATTTTATCCAAAAATATAAATCCTCCCATCGCCGGCACCAACCACAATCTTTCCTGAAACGACTGCCGGACTTCCGACAATGGGACTTCCCAATTCGTATTTCCAAAGTTCGGCACCGGTTTTCAGATCATGAATGTACAACATTCCGTCCATGGTTCCGGTAATCACTTTTCCAGACGCAATAACCGACGACGACTCAACACGATTGCTGGTTTTTACCTTCCAGATGACTTTGCCAGTGCTTTTATCGAAACAATAAATGAACTTGTCCTGATTACCGATGACGATGAAATTTCCGCTTAAAGCCGGAGAAGCGATGAATGGCAGGTTTTTATCTTTTTCATGATAGGTCCATGCTATTTTACCGGCCTCCAAATCAATACTGAAAAACTTCCCTTCGTAATCGCCAACATAGGCATTTTTGCCATCAATGACCGGCGACGAAGCAATGTACGTTTCCATTTTGATTTTCTTAAACACCTTTCCGGTTTCGATGTTCACCAGGTGCACAAAACCGTCGCACCCGCCAAACACGGCACATTTTCCGTACAATGCAGGCGCTCCGTTGATGTAATTATCCGACTCGTAACGCCAGATGCTGTCGCCTTTATCAAACCCAAAACAATGCAGGTTATAATCGTAGCTGCCCACAAAGAGGCGTATTTGCTTACCCACTTTCAGCCAGTTGGCCGAACCCATAATCTGGTTATCAGTTTTGTATTTCCAGATTTCCTTGCCTGTCTTCTCATCCAGGCGGTAGAACAATCCGTCGAGCTGACCAAACAGCACCGATCCATTCATGGTCAAAGCCGGAGCTTCTATTGAATTACCCGATGCGAATTTCCATTTCAGCTTACCGTCGAAACCAATGGCGTACATCGTTCCGTCGGTTGATCCGCAAAATATGGTTTGCCCTGAAACCACCGGCGAAGCTTTAATGTCATCTCCAGTCTGAAACGAAGACAATAATTTTGGTTTCTCCGGAATATTGGCTGAAGTTGCTCCTGAAAGTTGCTGATTTCCGCGGAAAATTGTCCAGGATTGAGCAGAAAGAAAGCCTGAAAGTAGAATAAACAGAACTAGCGGCACGAATATTTTTTTCAAAACCATTGGATAAGCATTTCTTTTTTAATTCAAACGACAAATACCTTATATACCAGAAACTCAACTTATTTTTTCAGCACAAACTTTCTGCTTATTGACTCTTCAGCAGTGGGAAAATCATCTGGAACGGCCTGTGTAACTTTACCTGTTGCGGCCCATTCGACTCCACGTAAAAAGGTTGTGATAAACCCTACCCCTTCGCATGAATAATCGTCGTGCCCCAGCGTGGTATGAAAAATACGGCCTTTTCCATAGGTCAACACCATCAGTACTGGTTCGTGCCGATCGGTTGGTGCCTTACCCGACATGTCTTTACCTGTTGCCAGAATGATCATATTTTCGCCCGGACCACGTAATTTCGCATAACATTCGTCCTTGGCGGTCAACCAAACCTTTGGCAACCCTTTCGTAATCGGATGATCGGAAACGCGTGTAGTAACCGGAATAATGTGTTGGGGTCCGTGAGAACCGGCAGATCCGGGGGTATTATCGCGAACCAATTCCCCTTCGTTGGTGTAATACACATAAGGACCATCTTTCTCTGTCCGGTCGCCCCATCCGCCCAATCCAATCATCTTGTTGTATTCGAGCCAGGTAGGAAAAGAGTTATCAGCAGCGTGTACCGAAACAAAACCACCACCCTTCTTCATAAATTCTTCAAGTGCTTTTTGTGTAGCTAATGGCCAGTCAGCAGCTTTCCACCCAAAATTGGAAACTACCACATCGTACTTTTTGAATGAAAGAATAAAATCAGGATCAGTTTTTGGTTCATTTAAATCCTGGGTTTCACCCACACATGCCAATGGAAGATATGCTTTTTCACGTTCACCCTTCCATGTGTATTTTGTACGTTTGATATCTACGGAAAACAAACCTGTTTCTTCCAGGTATTGCTTCATCATGATGGTTGATTTGGGCCACACCTCGTGATTGTTCTGCCCGTCAACAATGAGCACCTTTATTTTAGCTTCAGTTGAAAACGATAACAGCAGAATACAAACAATACTTAACAAACTTGTTTTCATAGTAATTTTTTTAGATGAATTGAAATAACAAAACTAATGCGCCATTTCGACACTTCCTGTCCGTTTCAGAAAACCCCATGCGGCAAGTTCGCCTTTCAAAGCACGCAAGTAGCCTTTTACCAATACATACCACAAAAGCTGACGGTAAATAATTCGCTGCAGAAACAGATTACCCGCTTCGCGTAAAGTAAATTTTTCGCCGTCGTAACGAAATGCAAGTATCGAAATGCAAAGATCCAAAAAGTAATATCCGAAATAAAGCAGGGCAATAATCCCACCCTTGGGCATGAACAGCGAGAATATAAGTGTCAGATCGACCAGTGGCGACAACAGTGGCAAAATGAGCTGAAAAACCAACATATTCGGCAGAACAATCCATCCCAGATTTGGATTCCGGCGAACAAACAGATTGCCACGATGCTTCCAGAAAGATTGCATAATTCCAAATGTCCAGCGGAAACGCTGCTTCAGTAACATATGCAATGTTTCCGGCACTTCGGTAAAAGCCAGTGCTTCGTTACAGGTACGTACCCTGTAACCAGCGTTCAGCAGGCGCAGCGTAAGGTCACAATCTTCGGCAAGGGTATCGGTGGTAAACATACCAACTTTCATTACGGCCTCCCGTTTGAAAGCGCCAATTGCTCCGGGAACCACCATAATGGCGTTAACCATATCGTAGGCACGACGGTCAAAATTTTGACTGGTAATGTATTCGATCGATTGCCAGCGGGTGAGCAGGTTTTTGCGGTTCCCAACTTTAACGTTCCCGGCAACAGCAGCCACTTCAGGATCGTCAAAACAGGCGACCATTCTTGAAACTGCATCTGGATTAAGAACAGTATCGGCATCGATGCACACCAGGATATCGCCCGAAGCAAAACCAATTCCGTAATTCAGCGCCGAAGCCTTTCCTCCGTTGGGTTTAGTCAGTACCTTAACCTTCGGATGGTCGCCATAAAGTGATTGAATATTCCTGAAGGTATTGTCTTTCGAACCATCGTCAACAAAAACAATTTCCATATCCGGATAATCGGAACGAAGCAGGTTTTCGACAGTTTTTGGCGCAGTAAGTTCTTCGTTATATCCCGGAACAATAATACTTACCTTGTGATCTGTGGCAATCGGCAGATATGCGGCCTGCCTTCTTGATTTCCGCCGTTGCCTGATAGCCAATATGGCAATGCTCTTGATCTTAAACAACGAAAGGATCATCGCCAGGAAGAAAATGGCTGATACCGCACGATTGAAATAATATCCTGCCTTAAATATAGTTGCATCAGCCGATTGGATATATTTATTGAATGAACCAATAGCCTGAGGCATAATGTCATCGCGTTTCTTATTCATTAACGATGAAAGGCTCACAAACTGAAAGCCATGCGATTTATAATATTCAATGATCCGGGGCAATGCCGCAACGGTCTCTTCACGCTCGCCACCTGCATCATGCAATAAAATGACATTTCCCAGGCCACGCTGTTTTTCAGCCCTGGCAACGATACTGTCGGCCGAAACGCCTTCTTCCCAGTCGCGTGGATCGATTGACGAACCAATGGTTAAATATCCTTCCTGTTTGGCTATATAAATCGGGCTTATCTGCACCGGATTGGTTGGTTCAGCATCGGTATTGTATGGCGGACGGAATAAGGTAGTTGCATGACCGGTGATGCCTTCGATGATATACCCAGTGGAACGCAATTCAAGTTTCAGACGATCGTCGGATACCAATTCGAGATTAGGGTGCAAAAAAGTATGATTTCCAATCTCGTGGCCTTCGCGATAAAGCCTTTTCACCAAGGGAAGGTTCTGTTCGGCATTAATACCTGTAATGAAGAAAACGGCTGGCACTTTATATTTACTCAGGATATCAAGAATACGCGGAGTAAAGCGTTCATCAGGGCCATCATCGAAAGTAAGCACAATCTGTCCTTTCTTCTCACCTGCTTTGTTGATCACATATCCTGAAGGCAAGCTGGTATATTCTTCTTCGGCGACCAGATTTTCAGTTTTATCGTATTCAATACTGAATTTTCCGGGGTGAGGAACCGATAAAATATTCAGAATTTCGCCCGCACCAACATAGTCAACGCTGTACGACGACTGCTCCTGTTCCAGCAGCTTAACATCGAAAGGTTTATTCGTTAAACCAGAAACAGAGAGATCGGCGTTATAGAATTTCCACATTCGAGGGTCTTCCGATCCAAGTCGCCATATGGCCACTCCCGAAATTTCCATATCAGATGCAGTTCGAATAGCGTTAAAAGCAGTTGCTGCATCGACAAAATACACATGATGTTCCTTATCATTATCGTCAGAATACGAGTAATCAAGGTTGTATGTATTGTTATCGTACTTCACTTTCCCTTCACTTTCGAGCGCAGTTGATATGGCTTCCTGGTAAGTCACATCTTCACCCTGAAAACCATCCTGCCAATCGTATCCGAAAGCTGCAATACAAAGTACAACTTTATCTGAAGGAACTTTTTTACACAAATCAGCCAAACCAGCTTCGAGCCAGTCTTGAGCGGCTACAGGACCAGCTTCTGAAGTAGAATTATGCTGATCGTAACCCATCAGGAACAAAAAGTCGTTGTATTTTGCCAGTTCTTCAACATTGTAATCTTCATTAAACGGGGCTATATCCTGGGTTACCAGGTAACCTCTGATACTCAATTCATGATGCAGTTCTTTCATAAAAGTAACGAGGTACTCATCCGTTTTTTCATAGGTCAGCTCTTCAAAGTCGATGTTTACCCCATTGAATTTGTATTTATCGAGCACATCAATCAAACTTCGAATCAGCTTGGCACGCCGTTCAGGCGAAGTGATGATTCGGTGCACATTTTTGCCATTCCAGACATTTTTAAAATAGTTCGATAGCATGGGAACAATAGCCAAGTGGTTTCGACGCATGATTTCGAGCGCCGATAAGTCAATATCAACCGAAACAACATCAGTCGTATCCTGAATAAAAAGCCATTCGGGAAGAATCATGTTCATTTTTGACGCATTCTGGTCGAGCGAATATTTGGATTGAATATCCCAGTTCACATAAAATCCGGCACGAACAGGCATGTATTTTCGCACTTCTCCGGGAATAACCTTATCTTTCTTATAGAAATTATGCTCTTTGAGGGTTCGGGCTTCCAAAGCCAATTTCTTAAAGTGTTCGCTCTCGGCAACTTGTAAGTCAGCACTATTGTACTTCAGATTTTCATTCTGAGAAAGCATGAGGTGCTCGTGCAACGACGGAAGCCTGAAAACTTGTTTGTGCAACAAGGAAAACGACAGGCAAACTACACCAATAACGATTAATACTGAAAAGATTTTAACAACCCATAAAAATCGTTTCCAGCGGTTGGGGTTTGTCGAGTAAAATACAGGTTTTGTTGACGTTTCCATAACTTATTCCAATAAGAAAATGAGGATGTTGATTTTATTGATAAAACCCAATTTCAACTTCAATGTTTTTCTTCTAAAGTTAAAGTTTCTTAAGGGAATAGCCTTATTTTATTGGTAATTTTCAGAATCTTTCTCAAGCTGTTCTTCTTCCCCAAACATAGACAACGCTCCGGTTGGACAAGCTTTGGCAACAATTTCAGCGGTTTTCTCCAATCCTTTCTGAACGCTTTCGTTAAACGGCACACCTACTTTCACATCGAACCCGCGACCAATAAATGTAAATCCAAATTCTTCCTGATGATTCCGGGTCAAACGAACACAAATGCCACATTTGATGCACTTGGATGGCTCGTAAACAATTCCTTCACGGTGAATAAACTTCTCCACATGAAAGCGTTCTTCGCTTTGAAAACGCTTTTGAACAGCATGATACCGGTCAGACAATTTGCGCAAAACGCACGACTCCGGATTGCGGCAATCGCAATGCATACAGCGTTTGGCTTCGCGAATGGCAACTTCTTTGGTGAATCCTGAATGATCGGCCTTTTGGCGAGGTGCAGATTCCGAATCTTTTTTATACTGAATAAATTCTGCTTCAGCCAATCGTCCGAATTTAGAATTAAACCGCTCCGGATATCCTGAAACTTCAGCAGTTTTGAAATAATTATCGATAACAGTTGCCACCTCTTTTCCCTGACCAACTGATCGTACTGCCAGTTTCGAAGTACGAACCGAGTGCCCAATGGCAAAAACTTTGGGTGCAGAAGTCGAATGACTGGTCTTTTCCACTATGATTCCAGCCTTTGTTGCCTTCAATCCGTATACCGAACTTCCTTCCGGAACAGTTCCAGATGATACAACAATCGCATCAAATTCGCTCTGTAATTCGGCAAAACGGATGTCATTGATCGTTTCATTCAGTCTAACTTGAACACCGGTCGCTACAATTTGAGCAACTTCCTGTTCAACGACCTCTGAAGGTAAAGTTTCCTGATCGATCTGAAGTAATTCGCCGCCAGCCTTGCTGTTCTTTTCAAAAATCACTGCCTGATGACCTTTTATCTGCAAATAATAAGCAGCCGCCAATCCGGCAGGACCAGCGCCAATAATCGCTACTTTTTTCCCTGAAAGTTCAGCCAATTGAGGCAGATAAGGGTTCTCACCGTTTAAATCTTCGTCACCCACATATCGTTTCAGCAGGCAAATCGAAACCGCTTCATCCACCTGTTTTCGGCGACAACCGGCCTCGCAGGGAGCCGGACAAATGCGCCCAAGAATGGAAGGCAAAGCGATATCGCGTTTCACCACTTCCAGCGCTTTGACGAAATCACCTTTGGCAATCAGTCGGTTCATCAGTGGAATATTCATATGAGCCGGACAAACCAACTGGCAGGGAGCTTCGCAGTCGCCCACATGTTCGCTCAACAGCAATTCCAGTGCGGCTTTCCGCGACTCGATGGTTTCCTCGTCGCTGGTGATGATGTTTTGTCCTTCGGAAACAGGAGTAGAGCAGGAAGCAAAAAAACGACCGTTTTTAGCGTCTTTCACCAGGCAAATCATACACGAGGTGAAATGCCCGGTTCCTTCCAGAAAACACATCGTTGGAATTTCGACGCCAACCGATTGAGCGGCTTTCCAGACTGAAGTGCCAGAAGGAACTTCAACGGAGTGATTATCTATAGTCAGTTTTATCATTTTAAAATTGTAGCGGGTTACGAGATGCGGGTTGCGGGTTATGGGGTGCGATTCGATTTCCAATTTTCTTCGACATACTGGATAAATTTATTGATCTTTCCACCCAATAATTCGTATTCTTCCAGCAAACCTGTTAATCCGTTATTCTCAAAATATAGTTCATTAATCATTGTTAGTTGTGAAATTACTTCATCGCATGAAGAGTGCGCAAAAACCAGAAACCGAACAAATTCATCTTTATACCTTCTTCTGCCAAAGCCTTCTGCAATATTATCCTTGATACTTTTTGACGATCTTCGAACCTGACTTCCTTGTTCATAAAGCTCATATTTTGGCAATGTCATGGTCATTTTGTGAACGTCAATTGCCAATCGATAAGCCAGCTTGTATACATCAAGTTCTTTATAGCTGTTCATGTTTAAAATTGTTACGAGGTTCGTGTTACGAGTTACGAGTTATTGAAAACTGTTGCGAGTTGCGGGTTTCAAGTGGCGAAACTCACCTCTATTTATTATTTCCACAAAAAACCTTCTCAAAATTTTCATTATAAAGCTATTAAATCATTTTACCTATAATCTTCGCGTCCGTCAACCCGTAACCCGCATCTCGTAACTCGCAACTCAAACGATCTCCACCGCATCAACCGGGCAAACCTGCTTACAGGCGTCGCATTTGATACAGAGGTCGGTGATGACTTCGTGCTTTTCGTGCGGCTTGAACAGGATGGCATTGGTTGGGCATTTCTGCGCACATTTGGTACAGCCGATGCACAAATCGTTGATCTGATATTTGATCAGGCTCTGGCATTTTCCTGAAGGACATTTGCCGTTGATGTGTGCAATGTATTCGTCCCTGAAATATTTCAAAGTGGACAAAATTGGGTTTGGTGCCGATTTTCCCAAATTGCATAAACTACCTTTTTGAGTCCACACTGCAAGATATTCCAGCTCTTCCAAATCTTTCTCAGAGCCTTTCCCCGAAGTTAATTT
>Ga0208789_1000744_pt1 | contig 25230 bp, 22 predicted proteins | sample Methanotroph_Enr_FD_187368 | JGI IMG/M metagenome (GOLD analysis project Ga0208789, IMG submission 187368) | Enriched soil microbial communities from Old Woman Creek wetland in Ohio, USA - Methanotroph_Enrichment_5 (SPAdes) (version 2) | ecosystem: Environmental > Terrestrial > Soil > Wetlands...
CTCCACCAGGTAGCGGTCCATGAAGTCCTGCCGGGTGTCGTGGACGATGACGTTCAGGGCGCCGTCCTTCACGAAGAGCCGGGCCGTGACGCCCTGGGCCGGGGCCAGGAGGCCCGCCCCCCGCCGGGAGGTGCTGAGGAGGATGAGGTCCTCGTTCGGCTGGGCCAGGGCGAAGGCCTCGCCCAGGATCTTCGCCAGCACGGGCACCTCGTCCTTGGCGAAGAGGGGGGTGTCCTTCCCGTCCGCCTGGAACCGCACCGAGGCCAGGGCCGCCGTGAGCCCCTCCTTCGCCAGGCGCACGGGCTGGTCGTTGGCGGGCGCGCCGGCCTCGGCGGGGACCCGCTTCACCCAGGTGAAGTTCGCGGGCTGCCACTGCCACTGGCCCGGATCGCCGGCCAGGATCGGCAGGGCCGCCAGGGCCCATCCCATCGTCCGAAACATCCCGTTCATCCTTGGCATGGCGTTCCCCGCTCGAATCTGGATGGAAGAAGGTGCTCCGGGAGAGCTTACCCCCACTCCCCGGCAGCTACACTGGCCTCCACCCCCCAAGGAGTCCGACCATGCGCCGAACGGTGGCTTCCCTGCTCTGCCTCAGCACCGCCCTTTCGGCCAGCGCTCCCGACCGGGACGCGCGGGTGGCCGCCGCCGCCGAGGCCCTGCGGCCCACCCTGGTGGCGGAGCGCCGGGATTTCCACGAGCATCCCGAGCTGTCGAACCGGGAGACCCGCACCGCCCAGGTGGTGGCCGAGCGGCTGCGGGCCCTGGGCCTGGAGGTCCACACCAGCATCGCCCGCCATGGCGTGGTGGCCCTGCTCCAGGGCGGAAAGCCCGGCCCCGTGGTGGCCTACCGCGCCGACATGGACGCCCTGCCCATCCTGGAAACCCACGACGTGCCCTACAAATCCCTGAACCCCGGCGTCATGCACGCCTGCGGCCACGATGCCCACACCACCATCGGCCTGGGCGTGGCCGCGGTGCTGGCGGGCATGCGCAAGCAGGTGCCCGGCACCGTGAAGTTCATCTTCCAGCCCGCGGAGGAGGGCGCCCCGGACGGCGAGGAGGGCGGCGCGGCCCTCATGGTGAAGGAGGGCGTGCTGGAGCGCCCGGCGCCCGCCGCCATCTTCGGCCTGCACGTCACCAACGCCTACGAGGCGGGCACCATGGCGCTGATCCCCGGCTCCATGCTCGCCTCCGTGGACACCTGGTCGGCCACCATCCACGGGAAGATGTCCCACGGCGGCGCGGCGCCCCACAAGGGCATCGACGCCATCTACGTGGCGGCCCAGGCCATCGAGGCCCTCCAGTCCATCCGCAGCCGCCGCGTGGATCCCCTCGAGCCCCTGGTGCTCAGCGTGGGCACCATCCAAGGCGGCGTGCGGGAGAACGTCATCGCCGACAAGGTGGTGATGACCGGCACCCTGCGGACCCTGAGCCCCGCCGTGCGGGCCCAGGCCAAGGCCCTCCTGCAGGAGCTGCTGGAGGGCGTGGCCCGGACGAACGGCGCCACCGCCGAGCTGGCCTTCCAGGCCAACGCCGCCTACCCCGCCACCGTGAACGACCCCGCCCTGGTGGCCGCCACCCAGCCCACCCTGCGCCGCCTCCTGGGCCCCCGCCTCGTCACCGACGCCCGCCCCGTCATGGGCGCCGAGGACTTCTCCTTCTACCAGCAGCGCATCCCCGGCGCCTACCTCTGGCTGGGCGTCACCAACCCCGCCCGCGGCATCACCGCCGGCGTCCACACCGCCGACTTCGACCTCGACGAAGCAGCCCTCGTCGTCGGCGTCCGCACCATGAGCGGCGTCCTCCTCGACTACCTGGAGCGCGGGGCCGTGAAGCCCTGAGGCGTGGACGGAAAAGCAGCCACCGAGTCACCGCAGCGAAAAGCGGAACGGCGAAAGAAGGAACACCGATGAACACCGATCAAAGCTGATGAACACCGATAAAGCTTCAAAAGATTGTTGATATTTGCAAACCATGCCAGATTGGGTGGAAATCGAGTCAGCTTCGTGGCAGGATCGGCACAGAATTTCGGACTTCAGCTTCGATCTGGCATCGGCCATTTCTCAGACATGCACAGTTGGTTGGTCGGCCAAAATATGTCTAATCCTCGATAGGCCCATTACCATGGCGAATGCCCAAGGCGAAAAATCTCCTATTGGTTTCTGGCTTCTCAAGGCATTTGAGGATTATGCAGGTGCGAGGTGTCTCTTACTTAATGATCTTCCCAGTGGTTTTCTCCTCGCTCAACAAGGGGTTGAGAAGATGCTGAAGGCATTTTTGAAAACCGCCTACCCCGATAGGAAAACATTTATCGGAAGCAAGGGCTTGAAGGCCACTGAAATCCGAGTTAACTCAAGCCATGATCTGGTCGCTCATGCGCGTTTAGTTGAAGAATCATTTCCATAGTTAAATCTGAGAATTATTGCTGACTACTACAATCTATTGGAGAACCTGAGTTATTACTTTGATGGCAAATACCCAGATTCTGAAACTTCTTTGATTTCATCCACCACGGCCTGGCTAGTAGATATCGACAGTCTAATGGTCCGATTATCGCTGCGTCTGCCCATCAAAGAATCGATTCGTTGGCGTGTTGGCTTGTGCTATGCAGCCTGGCCGCTAATCCTAGATAACCAACCAGATCCTCCCTGGTCAAAATGGGTCCGAGAGAGGAACGCATCTTTCTTGGCCGCTTTCCTAGAGATTCAATCCATAGTTTCATCGGGGTACTCCGCTGAATACCCTAGCTAGATTGACCCTAGCCTAACCCTCCGCTCAACGCGGACCCCGCCCGCGTTGTCTTTCGATCTCTCTCAACATTCCGCTTCCCCGGCTTCACTAGTCGTTTCGGTGCAGGCATGGCCGGTTAACCGCATTCATTAGGTCGCTTACACACATTTTCGAGGTTGCTAATGGAGCACATAACATATGTCTTGGGAGCTGGGTTTTCTGCAACCGCTGGACTCCCAGTGATGAGCAACTTTATCTCGAAAGCGAAAGACATTTATTATTCCGGCAATTCCAATGGCAAATCTTATGCGGATATTTTTGATAGAATTAATGATCTCTCAAAAATTAAAAACTATTTCCACTCGGATCTTTTTAACATTGAAGAACTACTATCTATCTACGACATGGAGTACGCACTTGCGGGTAAAAGGGAAAATAATGCATTCGCCGAATTCATATTAGATGTCATTCAACATTATAGTTTTAAAGAAGAAAATATCGAAAGAACTTTTCCGGGAAATTGGTATGATTTTATTTTTGGCGACAAAGACCATCACCGAAATATTTTAGCTTTTGTTGCGAACATATTCCAATTAGAGTTTTCAGAAAATCCAGCTACAACTAGGCTTCAAGGCTTTAAATCCATAGTTGTTCCATCAGACATAAAATACTCGATCGTCTCCATGAACTACGATGCGCTACTCGAAACTGCATTGACATCTTTCAATCGCGATTTCCATTCCAACCATGCTTTCACAAAATTAGATTTTAATATTGATTGGTCAAATCCAATGCTCTATAAGCTTCATGGAGACATTGAAAACAATACAATAATTCCTCCAACCTGGGCTAAAAATATCGACAAACAAATGTTAACCATCTGGAAAAATGCATTTAATTTGATTAAGAGCAGTACGCAGATTCGCATTCTGGGCTATTCGCTCCCCATATCAGACACATATTTTCAATATTTTTTAAAGGCAGCTATTAGTAATAATCCATATCTAAAGTGCATTGATGTCGTCTGCAAGGATGCAAACGGCTCAGTAAAATCAAGATATAAAGACCACTTCTCCTTTAGAGATTTTCGATTTCAGACTGGAGATTTGGCAGATTATTGTAAGCCTCTTTGGGCGAATGTTCACCCCGGTCATTTTGCACGAAATGCACATATTTTATGCAATGCCCTTGAATCCATACATATGGCATTCATGGCCCAACAGTGATCCAATCTGCGGCCTAACTCTCCGCTCTACTCAGACCACGCCTCTATAATATCTTCCGCTCTTTTTCTTCATTCACCATCCTTGGCTCCGCTCATCGCCTCGGTGCAGGGGGGGGTGACCTTTCTTCGTCCTTGAACCTCTTTTATCGGTGTTCATCAGCTTTTATCGGTGTTCATCGGTGTTCCGCTTTTCCACGCTTTGACGCTCACTGCGCCTCCGGCATGGGTCGGTCGCCCTGGCGGGTGGTGTGGCCTCTCTCGGGGACGAGGTTTTTGTCCGGCGTTCAGCATGCATTCAGTCGGCCCGGCGAGGATGATGGTCTCTTCGGAAATCCCGACCCAGCCCCGGAGCCCCCATGCGAAAGCTCAGGATCATCGAACACATCTCGCTGGACGGGGTCATCCAGCATTCGGCGGATGACGACGCCTTTCCCTACAGCGACTGGACCGTGCCCTATCGGACCCCGGAGGGCCGGGAGGCCATGCTCGCGGCCTATGGCGACGCCTTCGACCTACTGCTGGGCCGGCGCACCTACGACCTCTGGTCGGGGTTCTGGCCGAAGGCGCCGAGCAGTCCGATGGCGGATGCCCTCAACGCGGCGACCAAATACGTCGCCACCCACCGCCCGGACAGCCTGGCCTGGGGCCCCTTCGAGGGCCTGGGGCCGGACGCCCTCGGGCGCATCCGCCACCTCAGGTCGCAGGACGGCCCGGACCTCATCCTCTCGGGCAGCTCCACGCTGACCTCCCCGCTGCTCGAACAGGGGCTCGTGGATGAAATCCTGCTGGCGGTCTATCCCGTCCTGCTGGGCACGGGGAAGCGCTTCTTCGCGGAGGGAACCCCGCCCCGCGCCTTCGCGCTCGTCCGCACCCAGGCCCTGCCTTCGGGCATCCTGCTCACGACCTACCAGGCCGCCGGGCCGCTGAAGCAGGGATAGCGACCCGTCCCGGACCCGCGGCACCGCCCGCCGAGCCTTCCGATCCCCACCAGCCACCCGATCCACCCGCCAGGCCGTGCGAGGGCCCCATGACCCGTCGAGACGTCTCCAAGCTGCTGTTCACGACCGTCTATCCCCTGTATGTGCAAAAAGCCGAACGCAAGGGGCGGACCAAAGAGGAAGTCGATTCCATCATCTGCTGGCTGACGGGCTACGACCGCAAGCAGCTCGCCCTTCACGCCACCGTGGCCATCGATTTCCAGACCTTCTTCGACCAGGCGCCCTTGATCCACCCCAACAGCGCCCAGATCAAGGGAACCGTCTGCGGGGTCCGGGTCGAGGACCTCTCGGATCCCATCGAACAGAAGGTCCGGTACCTCGACAAACTCATCGACGAGCTTGCCAAGGGCAAGGCCATGGACAAGATTCTGCGTCAGTGACCCTCCGACCCCTGCCCGGCCCTTCGACGCTCGGCCTGGCCCCTCGCCCAAACCAGCCACCGCAGCAGCGCCTTCCCGTCTCTCTCAACCTCTCTCAACCTTCTGCCTCACCGCCTTCGCGCGTTGACGTGGCGCGGGCGGGGCCGGCTCCCTGCGTTCGTCAGGCCTCCTCACCCGAGGGCATATGCCAATCAGGTACCACATCGACGCCGAGTCTGGAATCCTCACTGTGAAATGGCAGGGAGAGGTTTCCCTCCAGGATCTGGCGCGCCACTGGGACACCCTGCTGAGTGACGACGCCTTCCCTGGAATCTCCCTCGCGATCACGGACTTGAGGGAATCCACGTTTGCCTTCTCGAGTGCTGAATTCTGGAGAACCATCGACAACCACTATCGAGACCCCATCGAGCTCAAGCCGTTCAAGGTCGCCATTCTTGTGGCCAACGAGAACCATGAAAGGCACGTCGGAATCTGGCGGGCCCTCGTCCCCAGGACCGTCACCGTGGGCCTTTTCCATGACCCCACGCACGCGGCGGCGTGGCTCCAAAGCGACCCGGATCCCGAGCCCATGGGATGACCTGGCCATCCCCCCGGTAGCCGTTGCACCGGACCCTCCGCCCTCCCTGGACTCCCTTTGCCTAGTCGGCCGCTCTCTCCCTGTCCCGCACCCCGAGGCTGCTCCCCGTTTCGGGGCGGGCGGTCCCGCAGGCTTCTTCCTCCGGCTTCGCCATGCTTCCCGAATCCTGCGCGATCGTAGGGGCCCTCATCGGCTCGCTGGGCGGGTGCTACTACCTGGTCGAGACGCTCGTGGGCAGGGCCCAGCCGAACCGCATCACTTGGCTGCTGTGGGGGATCTTCCCCATGGTCATCTTCGTGGCGCAGCGGGCGCAGGGCGTCGCGGGGGTGTCCTGGGCGTCGTTCGTGGCGGGCCTGACGCCGCTGCTGGTCGTCGCGGCCTCCTTCTTCAACCGGAAGGCCTACTGGAAGAGCGAACCCCGCGACTACGTCCTGATGGCGGCGGCGATCCTGGGCCTCCTCCTGTGGGCCCTCACCCACCAGCCCAACCTGGCCCTGCTCTTCTCGCTGCTGGCCGACGGGCTGGCGAGCCTCCCCACCCTCCTCAAGTCGTACCGCCATCCCCGGTCCGAGAGCTGGGTGGCCTATGCGGTCAGCGCCCTCGGCTTCGGCATCAGCCTCCTGTCGGTGCAGACCCACACCTTCGAGACCACCGCGTTCGTGGCCTACCTGTTCCTCCTCAACGGCACCCTCGTGGGCCTGGCCTCGCGGGGCCGCAAGGCCGGACAGGCCACCGGCGTCCTTCCCTGAGCCCAGCCCCCCACCGGTCGGGCCTCCCCAGTCCTTCCTCCTGCGTTATCGGTGTTCATCGGGGTTCCGCGTTTCGAGCGTGTGGCGCTCACAGCACCTCCAGGACGGGCAGGTTGTCCTGGCGGGTGGTGCGACCCCGGACGGGGACGACGTCGCCGACGCGGAAGGGGCGCTGCCGGCGCTTGAGGACGGGGGGGAAGGCGACGGCTTCGGCGAGGCCGGTCTCGTCTTCGAAGGTGACGAACTGCATGCGCTGGCCCTGTTCGGTGGCGACATCCTTGTCGGCGACGACGAGCGCCCAGAAGCGAAGTTCTCGTCCGGGGGTTCCACGCTCCGCTCCGCTGCGCGCATACCCCCGGGCCCCCGCGCCCGGGTCCGGCAAAGCCGTACCCGGGCTTGTGCGGTACCCTACGTCGGCGGCGCGGTCGGGGCCGCCGCCCTTGCGCACGCGGGCCAGGGCGGCGGGGTGGACCTCCAGCGTGAGGCCCATCGTCGCCAGCTCCAGGTCGGCGCGGTCGAAGGGATCCGTGGGCCGGGGGCGCACGCCGGCGGGGACGCCCCCCAGCCGCGCCCACATGAGGCGGGTGCGGTCGCCATCCGGAGCCCAGCGGTCGAAGGCCCCGGCGGCGCAGAGGGCCTCGGCGGTGGTCACGGAGAGGGCCGTGCGGCCCAGCAGGTCGTCCAGGTGCGCGAAGGGGCCGTGCCGCTCGCGTTCCTCCAGCAGGGCGCGCACCTCCGCCTCCCGGGCCCCCTTCACCTGCAGGAGGCCCACGCGGACGCCCTGCTCGCCCTCGGCGGTGAAGGCCCAGGCGGAGGCGTTGGCGTCGGGCCCCCGCACCACCAGCCGGTGGCGGCGGGCGTCGCCCAGGTAGGCGATGGCGGGGTAGTAGCCGCCCTGGTTGGTGATGACCGAGGCGAAGAACAGGGCCGGATGGTGGGCCTTCAGCCAGGCGCTCTCGAAGCTCACCTGGGCGTAGCTGGCCGAGTGGGGCTTGCAGAAGGAGTAGCCCGTGAAGGTGCGGATCATGTCCCAGGCCTCGTCCACCGTGGCCTGCCGCACGCCGCGCTCCGCGCAGCCCCGGCGGAACCGCGCCTCGAAGAGGGGCAGCTTCGCCTCGCAGTCGGGCTTGCCCAGCAGCTTGCGGAGCTGGTCGGCGTCGTGGTGGCTCCAGCCCGCCAGGGCCACGCAGACCTTGATGACGTCCTCCTGGTACACCAGCACGCCGAAGCTGTCGGACAGTAGCTCGTTGAAGACCGGATCGCCGGGCTCCCAGGCCTCCTCGCCCCGGCTGCGCTTCACGTAGCGGTCCACCCAGCGGTAGGCCGCCGGGCGGATGAGGCTGGAGTGGATCACCAGGGTCTCGAAGTCCCCCTTCCCCACCCGCTGCTGGAGCTGGCGGGTGGCGGGGCTCTCCACGTAGAAGACGCCGATGCTGTCGCCGCGCCGCAGCAGGTCCTGGGTGGCGGCGTCGTTGCGCGCATGGGTGCCGGCATCGGCCGGCACGACGCTGCCCAGCACCTCGTAGGCATCGCGGATGACGGCCAGACTGCGGTTCCCCAGCAGGTCGATCTTCACCAGGCCGTAGTTCTCCACGCCATCCTTGTCCCAGGTGGTGGTGGACACGCCCTCCTTGGCGGGCGCGGGCTGGAAGGCAGCGTGCTCCCAGAAGGGGCCGGGCGTCACGACGGTGCCGCCGGGGTGCACGGAGAACTGGTGGAAGTGCCCCGTCAGGGCCGCGGCCTGGCGCAGGATCACGTCCCAGGCGGGGTTCTCCGCGGCGCGGTCCAGGCCGCCCTCCCAGCCGCGGACAAACCGGGCCAGCTGCTTGAGCTCGCTGTCGGGCCGCCCGTGGGCCTGGGCCACGGCCCGCAGGGCCCCCTTGGGCTTGAAGAAGGCGTGGTTGGCCACCATGGCCACCCGGTGGCGGCCGTAGCGCTCGAAGACCTTCTGGATGACGGCGTCGCGCTCGTCCCAGGCGAAGTCGATGTCCATGTCCGGCGGATCCTTCCGCTCCTTCGTGAGGAAGCGCTCGAACATGAGGTTCGTGGCCACGGGATCCACGTTGCTGAGGCCCAGGGCGTAGCTCACCAGGGAGGCCGCGCCGCTGCCCCGCCCGCAGATGCGCGGCGTCGCGCCCTGGGCGGCCTGGACGATGTCCTGCACCAGCAGGAAGTAGCGGGCGAAACCCTTGTAGGCGATGAGGTCCAGCTCCCGCTCCATGCGCGCGCGCACCTCGCCGTCCGCCTTCGGGAACCGCGCGGCCACGCCCGCCCGCACCCGCTCGCGCAGGAGGGCGTCCAGGTCCGCGCCCTCCCGGCCCAGGGGCTCCGGCAGCACCCAGCCGCCCCAGTGGAGGGACCAGCCGGCCACCTGCTCCAGCACCGCGGCGGTGGCCTTCGCCACGGCGGGCTCGCCGAAGGGGAAGCGGGCCTCCCAGTCGGCGCGGGGCACGGCGGCGTCGGCGGGCTCCCACAGGGCCTCCGTGCGGATCAGCGTGGCCTGCGCCGCGACGGCCCGCTTGAGCCGGTGCATCTCCAGGCCCTCGGCCGTGCGGAAGCGCAGCACCTGCGGCGCCACCACGGGCAGGCCCGCAGCCAGGGCCTTCCGGGCCTCCTGGGCCCGGCGGGGATGGCCCAGCAGGGCGCCGTACAGCCCCTCCCGCAGGAGCGCGTCCAGGCCCGCGAGGTCCTCCGCCAGCAGCACGCAGCCCCCGGGCGGCTCCGGCTCCCCGAGGCCGGGGATCACGAGGTCGGGGCGCTCCGCATGGGCCTGGGCCGACAGCAGGCGGTTCAACGCGGCGTAGCCCGCATCGCTGACGGGCAGCGCGCCGTAGCCGTGCCCCCGCCACGGGAACCGCGCCCCCAGGTGCAGGCGGAAGCCCGTCCAGTCCGGGTCCGGCGGCAGGCCCTCCAGCTCCCGGGCCCGGTGGATCCACTCCAGCGTGTCCCGCAGTTTCGGGTAGCCCGCCACCCCCCGGTCCCAGCAGACCAGGTCGCGGTAGCCCAGCCGCCGCGCCAGGTGCAGCAGCTGCTTCGCCGGGTAGACGCCTTCACCAGCGCTGAAATCGGAGATGCCGAGGGCGAACATGGGGTGGGAACCAGGGTGAGAAAGGAGCTCCGCGAGATGTCCGTTCGTCTCGGTATCGGCTCCGCCGATGCCGAGAGGGGCACGAAGAAGAACACGAAGGACACCAAGCGTGGTTCGTGCCCTTGTTCTTTGCTTCGTGTCCTTCGTGGAGATCTTTTTTGACGGGGATGGAATCAGGGCTGCCAGTCGCGGGGCAGGCCGCAGGCGTCGAGGACGGCGTGGAGGTAGGGCATCCCGGTGCGCAGGCCCCCCCGCTCGGCGAGGCTCACCAGGGCCTGGGAGCGGCCCATCCGTTCGGCGAGCTGGGCCTGGGTGAGGCCGGCCTGGCGGCGGGCGGCCCGCAGGCGCGGGGCCAGGGCCTTCGCCCGGGCGTCCGCCTCGGGGGCACGGCGGCCCTCCAGCAGACCCTGGACCGACAGCTCCTCATCCAGGCGCGGCCAGCGGATGCCCGTACCCCGCCCGGTGAGCCGCCAGTCCGCCAGGTCCGCGGCGAAGGCCCCCGCCAGCCGGGGGAAGAAGGCCAGCGGGCAGGCCAGTTCGCGGCCGTCCTGGAGCTGGACCACCAGGCGCCCCCGCTCGAACCAGAGGTGCGCGGCGCGGGGGGCATCGGGATTCGCCATGGACATGGGGCGGCTCGCGGGGGCCATGGCCGTCGAGGAGGCACCGGAAGGGTCCTTCCCGAGGCGGAGTGGGGGACATGGAGGGCTTTCTGGATATTAGGCTTTTATCAGGCTGTTTCAAGGTGGCCTCCCCGCCCCATCCACCCCGGCAGCACGGCCTGGTCGGGGAAGCGGCGGCGGAGCCTCGCCAGGGCGGGCTCGAGGCGGTCGAGCTTGGCGTTCCGGGGATCCTCGAAGAGGGCCCGCTCGCGGCCCAGGCCCCAGGCCAGGCGCAGCTCCACCTCGCGCACCAGCAGGCGCCGGGTGGCGCCCGCCAGGAAGGCCGTCTGGATGCGGCGGGCCAGCACCAGGGGCGGGGCCGTGAGATCCTCCGGCCCGGCGCGCCAGGCGTGGGGCTCGCCGTCCACGTCCCACCAGCGCAGCGTCAGTGTGCGGGGGTGGCGGGGGTCGGACCAGAGCCAGTCCAGGCAGCGCACGGCCAGACCCACCTCCTCCGGCAGGCAGGGGGGCTGCAGGCGCCAGCCGTGGCGGGCGTGGCCGGGGCGCTCGGTGAGCAGGGGGAGGCGCGGCCGGTCCTCGCCGCGGACCCGGGCCCGCAGGTCCGGCGCGGCCTTGGCGTTCGTCAGCTCCGCCAGCACGGTCAGGGGCACGGGCTGGAGGTCGCCGAAGGATCGCAGGCCCAGGCGGCGGAAGCGCTCCTGCAGGCGCGGGGCCAGGTCCGGCAGGCGGCGCAGGGGCTGGGGGGCCAGGAAGGCGGCCTCGGCGCCCTCCGCCACCCGCTCCAGGTGCTGCTCGACGTGGGCGGCGAGCTGAGCGGCGGTGGCGCTCAAGGACAGGCCCCCGTGACTCTCCCAGCCGTTCCGCTCGGCCAGCTCCCGGCGCATGCGCTCGGCGGTGTCCGCCAGGGGCCCGAAGAGCCGCTGGGTGCCCTGGAGCTCCACCAGGGCCTCGCCCAGGCGCAGGAGCTGGCCCTGGGGCGTCCAGGCCTGGAGGAAGGTCCCCAGGTCCGCCTGGGCCTCCCACCAGACCTGGGGCGAGGGATCCAGCACCCGCAGGCCCGGCGCGGCGCGGAGGGCCTGGTCCATGGGCATGCCCGGCACCAGCCCCTCGGCCCGGCCCAGCCGGTTCACGAACCAGAGGCTGGGCGTGCGGGGATGCTCGGCACTCAGGAAGGCCAGGGGCCGGTCCCGCAGGGCCCCGTCCCGGCCGCAGGCCAGCTGGAACGGCAGTTCGGGGACCCACATCGCCAGCACCGGAACCTCCAGGGGGATCCAAGTATGGCGAAAAATTAACGAAAATCAAGACCGCCCTGTTTCCAGCCCACCGAACCTTTCGGCGCGGTCCTGCGTTAATGCTCCTTAGGCACCCCCTGCCCTGGAGCGTCGAAACCCGAATGGAGCCCACCCCCCTGCTGGCCCTGGTCCGGAGCGGCGACGAGCTGGCCTGGGAGGCCTTCGTCCGCCGCTTCCAGGGGCGCGTCTTCGGGCTGGCCTACCACTACACGGCGCAGGCCGAGGACGCCCGGGACCTCGCCCAGGAGGTCTTCATCCGGATCTACCAGAACCTGGCCCTGGTCCCCGACGAGGACGGCTGCCTGCCCTGGATCCTCCGCATCACCCGCAACGCCTGCATCGACCACCTGCGGCGGGGGAAGGCCCGGCCGCCCCTCTGGGACCTCTCCGCGGACGAGCTGTTCGACCTCCGGTCTCCGGACCAGAGTCCTGAAGAGGCCCACCTGGAGGCGGTCCGGAAGACGATGGTGCACCGTGCGCTGCAGGAGCTCACGGACCTCAACCGGGAGATCATCCTGCTCAAGGAGATCCAGGGCCTGGGACTGGAGGAGATCGCCGCCCTCCTGGACGTGCCGGTGGGGACGGTGAAGTCGCGCTCCAGCCGGGCCCGCCTGGAGCTGGCCCAGAAGCTCGCCGCCGCGGGCATGGGAGGCTGAGATGGACGCGCGCCCCCGGGATCCGGAAGCCCTGACCCAGGCCATCCTGGCGCGCACCTCGGGTGCGCCCTGCCGGCGCGTCGAGGCCCTGGCCTGCGACTTCGTGGACGGCGGCCTGGACGGCGCGCAGGCGGACCTGCTGCGGGGGCACCTGGCGCACTGCGCCGCGTGCTCAGCGCTCGTGCGCGCCCTGGCGGAGAGCGGGAGGCTCCTGCCTGCCCTGGCCGAGGCGGATCCAGGCCCCTGGTTCACCCAGCGGGTCCTGCGGAGCACCTCGAGGCGGCCCGCCGGACGCGGGACCGATGCGCGCGCGGCCTGGCGGAGGCTCCTGCACCGCCCCCGGATCGCGCTGGAGGCGGCCTACCTGGGCGCGGTGGCCGGAATGATGGGCCTGTACGCCCCGGTGCCCTGGCACAGCCTGGTGCCTCCCGCCCAGGTCTGGACGGCGCCCCTCCGGGGTCCCGCGCAGCGCCTGACGCGGGTGGTGGTCCGGACGGAGCGGCATACGGCCGCCGCGCTGCGCCGGACCTTCCTGCCCCTCAGGGAGACCTCTCCGGCCGGACTCTGGCGGCGGGCCGTCGCCAAGGTGCGCGGCTGGCTGAAGCGGATCGAGGCGGCCCTGAAACCGGCGAACCCTTGAACGCCCCGCTGCGTCTTTCCCTCAGGCACGTGAACCTGCACCCCCCCTTCTGAACAGGAGCCGGACATGACCTCCCCCCAAGACTTCGAGCAGGCCCCGCAAGGATCCCCGCGGTCCGCGCCCTATCTCCCCCCTCCGGGCGCACGGCCCGACTACTACCGGGATCCCCGCTACAAGTCCCCGCTGGTGGCGACCGTCCTCTCCCTCATGCCCGGCGTGGGGCAGGTCTATCTGGGATACACCCAGCTGGGGTTCATCCACGGGACGACGGCCGCGGCGCTGGTCTGCCTCCTGTCCACCAACCAGCTGGGCCAGCTCGAGCCGATGGTTGGCATCTTCATGGCGTTCTTCTGGCTCTACAACCTGGTGGACGCCCATCGCCGGGCCGTGCTGCTGAACGAAGCCAGCGCGCGCCTGGAGCGCCCCCCCCTGCCGGATGGCCTCGAGGCGATGTCGACCGGAGGCCGCCTGGCCGCGGGCGGGCTCCTGATCGCCGCGGGCACGCTCAGCCTTCTCCACCTGCGCTTCGGCGTCTCCATGGCCTGGATCGGCCACTGGTGGCCCGCCGGACTCGTCCTGCTGGGCCTCTACCTGGTGATCCGCGCCCTCAGGGATCGGACCGCCCAGACGAACGCCGCCGACTGACCTCCCGCCGGGAACGGATTCCCGCCAGCGGATCCCCCGGGACGAGCCGTCCCGCCCCCCCTCCCCCTGCCTTTTCCGCGGCCCCCCGGCCGCCCAGGAGTCCCATGCCCGCCCGCAGCATCCTCTCCCTCCTCCTCGCGCCCGTCTGCGCGCTCGTGGCCCAGGCGCCGCCTCCGGCCCCCCTCGATGCCGCCGACCGGAAGGCCGTCCTCGAGACGTTGGCCCTGAAGCTGAAGACCACCTATGTCTTCCCCGAGGTCGCCGGAAAGCTGGCGGCGGCCCTGCAGGCCAAGGCCGCCGCCGGGGGCTACGACGGCGCCACCACCACCCGGGCCTTCGCGGAAGCCCTCAGCCGGGATCTCCGCGAACTGGGGAACGATGGCCACTTCCGGGTGATCGTGGATCCCCGATTCAAGGACGAGGACGACACGGGCGCGCTTCCCACCCGGGAGGAGATTGCCCGCGGCCACCAGGAGGCCGCCAGCATGGCCTTCGGCCTCGAGAAGCTGGATCGGCTCCCTGGCAACGTGGGGTACCTGGAGATCCGCGGCTTCGGCCCCCCGGAATTCGTGGGCGCCGCCTACGCCCAGGCCCTCTCCCTGCTGGCGGGAAGCGGGGCCGTGATCATCGACCTGCGGCGGAACAACGGGGGCAGGCCCGAGAGCGTGGCGCGCCTGATGAGCCATTTCTTCCCCGAAGGTGACAGCCGCCATCTCAACGACATCTACGACCGCCCCTCGGGAAGCACCCAGCAGTTCTGGACGGATCCCTCCGTGGGGCCGCGCTTCACGGGCCCGGTGTACGTGCTCACCTCCCGCCGCACCTTTTCCGGCGGCGAGGAGTGCGCCTACGACTTCCAGACCCAGAAGCGCGGCACGCTGGTGGGCGAGACCACCGGCGGGGGCTCCAATCCCGTCAGTCCCATGTCGCTGGGGCGGGGCCTCGTCCTCTTCAACCCCACGGCCCTCAGCATCAATCCCGTCACGAAGACCAACTGGGAGCATGTAGGCGTGAAGCCCGACCTGGCCGTGCCCGCCGCCGAGGCGCTGAAGACGGCCTACGCCGCCGCGCTCAAGGGCATCCTCCAGAAGGAGCAGGATCCTGATGAACGCCGGGGCCTGGAGGCCATCCTGGCCCGGGTGGAAAGGGGGGAGCCGGAGACGCCGAGCTACGCCCCCCGGCGGTGAAGGCCGCAGGCCGCGCGCCCAGGGGCGGGAGCTGGTTCAGGGCTCCATCTGGAAGCGGTGCGTGCACTCCACCCAGCTCTCGGAGCCGTCCTTGTAGCGCTCGCGCTTCCAGATCGGCACGCGCTGCTTGATCTCGTCCATGATCCAGGCGGCGGCCTGGAAGCTCTCGGCGCGGTGGGCGCTGCTGGTGGCCACGACGACGGCGGCCTCGGTGAGGGGCACGACGCCGATGCGGTGGTGGATGGCGCAGCGGGTGAGGCCGTAGCGCTCGATGGCCCGCTCCCGCAGGAGGCCCAGTTCCTTCTCGGCCATGGGCACGTAGGCCTCGTAGGCCAGTTCCAGCACCGGCCGGCCTTCGTGGTGGTCCCGGGCCCGGCCCTCGAAGAGCACCAGGGCCCCCGCGTGGGGGTCCTCCATGACACTTCGTAAAGCCATCGCGTCCAGGGGCCCGTCCAGCACCGCCACCCAGGGAATCATGCCTGCCTCCCGTGCAACCCCAACCCTACACTGGATCCATTGTGAGGTTGACCATGTCCCATTCCGTCCATGTCGATCCGAATGCCGTCTTCGATACCCTGGGCCGCCACATGCTGGTGGACGGCTTCCACCTGGTGATGGATCTGGAGAAGTCCCACGGCTCCTGGATCGTGGATGCCCGGAACGGCCAGAAGTACCTCGACTTCTACACCTTCTTCGCCACGACGCCCCTGGGCCACAACCACCCCCGCCTGGTGGAGCCCTCCTTCCAGGCCCGCCTGGGCTCCATCGCCGTCAACAAGCCGGCGAACTCGGACATCTACACCACGGCCTTCGCGGAGTGGGTGGAGGCCTTCGGCACCCAGGCCGTTCCGGCCACCCTGCCCCACCTCTTCTGGATCGACGGAGGCTCCCTGGCGGTGGAGAACGCCCTCAAGGCCGCCTTCGACTGGAAGGTCCGCAAGAACCTGGCGGCGGGCCGGGGCGAGAAGGGCTCGAAGGTCATCCACTTCCGCGAGGCCTTCCACGGCCGCAGCGGCTACACCCTGAGCCTCACCAACACGGCCGATCCCCGGAAGTACCAGTACTTCCCCAAGTTCGACTGGCCGCGGATCCCCAACCCCAAGATCGAGTTCCCCCAGGACGCCGCGAACGTGGCGAAGGCCGGGGCCGCCGAGGCCGAGGCCGTCGCGGCCATCGAGGCCGCCGTGGCCGCGAACCCCGATGACATCGCCTGCCTCATCGTGGAGCCCATCCAGGGCGAGGGCGGCGACAACCACTTCCGCGGCGAATTCCTCCGCAAGCTCCGCGAGTTGGCGGATCGCCATGAGTTCCTGCTCATCTTCGACGAAGTGCAAACCGGCTTCGGCGCCACGGGCCAGTGGTGGGCGCACCAGTGGTTCGACGTCCAGCCCGACATCATCAGCTTCGGCAAGAAGACGCAGGTCTGCGGCATCGCCGCCAGCCGCCGCCTGGACGAGGTGGACAGCGTCTTCAAGGTGCCCAGCCGCATCAACAGCACCTGGGGCGGCAACCTGGTGGACATGGTGCGGGGCACCCGCATCCTCGAGGTCATCCAGGAGGAGAACCTGCTGGCGCACGGCGTGACGCAGGGCGAGCGCCTGCTGAAGGGCCTCCAGGAGATCCACCGCGACTTCCCCGAGTTCACCGCGAACCCCCGCGGCCGGGGCCTCTTCTGCGCCCTGGACATCGCCACGCCGGAGCTGCGCAACGCCGTGGTCGCCAAGGGCCACGACCTGGGCATGATGATCCTCTCCACGGGGGTGAAGGGCCTGCGCTTCCGTCCGGCCCTGAACCTCACCACCGAGGATCTGGACCTGGGCGTGGAGCTGCTCCGCAAGTCGGTGGCCGAGGTGGCCCGCACCGCCCCCGCGACGGTGGGATGAGCCTCCGCCCCCGGGTCGAGCTCTACTGCGACGGCGCCTGCCTGGGCAACCCCGGCCCGGGCGGCTGGGGCTACCTGCTGCGCGTCCGCGCGTCCGCAGGCACGAAGGAGAAGGAGGGGGCCGGCGCCGAGCCGGAGACCACCAACAACCGCATGGAGCTGACGGCGGCGATCCGCGGCCTGGAGGCCCTCACCCAGCCCTGCCTGGTGGAACTCCTCAGCGACAGCCAGTACGTCGTGAAGGGCATCCAGGCCTGGCTGAAGGACTGGAAGCGCCGCGGATGGAAGAAGGCCGACGGCAAGCCCGTGCTCAATGCAGACCTGTGGCAGGCCCTGGACGCCCAGCTGGCCCGGCACCAGGTGGAGGCCCGCTGGGTGCGGGGCCACGCGGGCCACGCCGAGAATGAACGGGTGGACCGCCTCGCGAACGAGGCGGCCCACTCGATCTGAAGCCGTGGACTAGGCGGCCAGCCGGATTCCAGGCAAGGCGAGGGCCGAAGGGCGATGCGGTGGCATCGCCCTTCGGCCCTCAACGCAGCCTAGCGGCGCTTCGGGAAGCGGTAGAGGATCTCCACCCAGGCCCGGACGGGCTTGCCGTCGCGGGTGGCGGGGGCGAAGGAGGACTTGTTGGCGGCCTCGATGGCGGCGTCGTCGAAACCATAGGGGCCCGGGATGCCCTGCTTCACCATGACCTTCAGGGGCTGGCCCTGCTCGCCCACGAAGACCCGCAGGTAGACGTCATGCTCCTTGTTGAGCTCCCAGCGCATCTGCTGGGCCCGCAGGGGGAACATCGGCGCGACCTGGTTCACCACGCGGGCGGGCTGTTCCACGACCGGGACCTGCGTGCCGGCCTGGGGCGCGGCGGGCAGGGGGCCAGGGGCCATGGGCTTGGGGGCCTCCTGCATGGGCACGGCCTTGGGGATCTCCGGCACCGGCGCAGGCGGCGGGGGAGGCGGCGGCGTGGCCTTGGCCACGGCGGCCGCCCGGGCCTCGGCGGCCCGCTGCTGCTCGGCCAGCTGCTGCTGCTGCGCTTCCTTCGCCTGCCGCTGCTGCTCCAGCTCGGCCTTGCGCTGCTGGGCCTCCTCCAGCTGCTTCTGGAGCTTGGCCTTCTCGTCGGCGGATTTCGTCTCGGTGAGCTGCTTCTGGATCTGGGCGGTCTTCTGGGCCTCGGCCTGGGCCTTGGCGTCCAGGTCCGCCTTCTGCTGCTCGAACTGCACCTTCAGCAGCTGCAATTCGGCCAGCTGCTTCTGCAGGGCCGGATCCACCTTGGGGCGGCCGAAGAAGATGTAGCCCAGCCCCAGGATCACCACGGCGGCAAGGCCGCCGGCGATGAGGACGGTCTTGTTCTTCTGGTTGACCTGCTCCTCGGCGTGGCCGTCGATGTGCTCGACCCGGGTGGCGCCGCTCCGCAGGCTCTCGCCGGCGGCGGTGTAGCCCAGGTAGTTGTCCCCCTGCTCCGCCTTCATGGCCGTCGCGTCGCGGTCGTTCTCCTCCCGGAAGAGGGTGTGCATGAAGAAGGCCATGTTGAAGGTGGTGGGGCTGTACTCGCCGTCGTAGAGCACCCGCTCCAGCTCGGCGCTGAAGGCCTCCACGGTGGGGAAGGGCTGGCGGCCCAGCATCAGGCGCCCCAGGAAGGCGCGGATCTCGGCCGGCAGGGGGGCCTCTTCCTGGGCGGCCTTGAGGGTGGCCCGGTCGAGGATGCCCTGCAGGTCTCCGCCCACTGGGATGCGCTCGAAGGTGAGCAGCTCATAGAGCACGGCGCCCAGGGCGAAGAGATCCTGCTGGAGCGCATCGTTCTCAGGGCCCTGGAGGTAGGCCGCCAGCTTCTGCCGGGCGGCGGGCGCCTTGGCCAGCATGCTCTTGGCGAGGGCGGCATAGGGGGCATCGACGACCTGCGTGGCGCCCTCGAAGCTCACCCACACGCTGTGGGGGCTCAGGATGCCGTGATGCACGCCCTTGGCCTGCATCTGCACGATGGCCTGGGCCACGCCCTGGATGACCGTCAACGCATGATCCACGCCGAAGGGGATCTGCTCCACCTTGGCCTTCTCGATCAGCTGGGCCAGGGTGCGGCCGGGCACGTAGTCCCAGGCCACGTGGGGGCTCTTGCCGCCCTCCAGCCGGTAGCCCAGGCCGAAGATGCGGGCGCCGCCCAGGAGGGGCACCACGCGGCCCGCCTCCGGCAGGCGGGTGTTCATGCCCGCCTGGAACAGCTCCTCGGAGAAGGTCCGCACCAGCATATGCCGGTCGAAGTTGCTGCCCGCGATCACCACGCCCCGGTGGATGCTGCCGAGGGGATCTCCGGACAATTCCGAGGCCAACAGGTAGGACCCGAGGCGCGTGTAGGTGCCCATGACTGACTCCAATGGATTGCTTGGAAAGATAACGGGAAAGCCGAGATTCGCCTAGCCCATCGGCGCATCGGGGCCGGAGCATGATTCACGGCGCGGGCGGGAGGTCCCATTGGTCCCCCGCCTCCCGCCAGGCCAGGATCCACAGGTTGGCGGTGGCGTAGACGGCGTTGGAGAAAGACAGCTGGAGCTGGGCGTAGGGCACGGACAGTTCATCCCAGGGGCCGATGCGTTTCCCCGTGGCGGCATCGAAGTGTTCCATGAGCCGCTGGTTCCGCGTCTGCTTCGTGGCCATGAACCGCTTGAGGGCCGGTTCCGGATCCAGGCTCCCCCGCACGGCCCAGAAGGGCTCCTGGGTCACCACCAGATGGGGGTACTGCTCGTCCGCGTAGCCCTCGAAGTCCTCCCGAAGGGGGCTGAGGCCCTGGACCGCCGAGGGATCCAGGAGCAGCTGCACCTGGTGGGCCAGCACGCCCAGTTCCCGGGCGATGTCGTCGGCGCTGCGCCGCTCGTCACTCAGGCGGAGCACGGTGCGGAACTCCGCCGCCACGTCCTCGGCGGTGGGCGGCTGGTCGTTGGCCACGCCCCGGGCCCCCTCCAGGAGGGCCTGGGGATGGGCCCGGAGGAAGGCCGCCATGCGCTTCGGGATGAGGCGGAGGGCCTTGGCCGTCTGGGCCTCATGCATGCGGGGCGACCAGGCCCCGAGGGGGACCGTGGCCAGGAGAAGGGCCGCCGTTGCGCGATTCATGACACCTCATCGGAAGCGGGAAGCCGGGCCGCGGGGATGTCCCCGAGCGGATCCAGGGGGATGCCCAGGGCCCGGAGCCGGTGCAGCAGGGTGGTCCTGCGCATGCCGAGCCGACGGGCGGATTCGCTCTTGTTCCAGCCCGTGCCCTGCAGGGCCTCCAGGATCAGGTGGCGCTCCAGATCCTCCAGGAAACGCCCCAGGTCCCGGTGCTGGGGCAGGCTGGGGAAGGCCACCGAGGGCACCACGCCGGCCACGGGGGCCGGCAGGTCCTGGAGCAGGAGCCGCTCGGGATCGGACCCCAGCGCCATGGCCCGCTCGACGGCATTCTCCAGCTCGCGCACGTTGCCCGGCCAGCCGTAGGCCTCCAGGGCCTGGAGGGCCGCGGGCTCCACCTGCTTGAGGGGCAGACCCAGCTCCCGGGCGAACCTGCGGATGAAGTGGGCCACCAGCACCGGAATGTCGTCCGGATGCTCCTTGAGGGGCTGGAGCTGGATGGGGATCACGTTCAGGCGGTAGTAGAGATCCTCCCGGAACCGACGCTGGGCCACGAGCTGGCCGAGATCCTCGTTGGTGGCGGCCAGCAGGCGGAAGTCCGCCTTCACGGTGCGGGTGGACCCCAGGGGCGTGAACTCGCGCTCCTGGATGACCCGCAGCAGCTTCACCTGGAGGCTGAGGGGCATGGTCCCGATCTCGTCCAGGAACAGGGTGCCCCCGTCCGCCTGCTGGAACCGGCCGGGGCGGTCCGTTCGGGCGTCCGTGTAGGCGCCGCGCACGTGGCCGAAGAGTTCGTCCTCGAGCAGGGTCTCGGGGATGGCTCCGCAGTGGATGGGCACGAAGGGTCCCTGGGCCCGGGGGCTCCACTGGTGGATGGCCCGGGCCGCCAGCTCCTTGCCCGTGCCCGAGGGCCCCGTGATGAGCACCGTGGAGGGCGAGGGCGCCACCCGTCGCAGGAGCGTCTGGAGGTTCTCCCAGGCGGCGGAGCGGCCCACCATCTGCGGGCCGGAGGTGTGGCCCTGGATCTGCTCCCGGAGCCGCTTGTTTTCCTGGTTCAACTGGGACTTCTCGATGGCCCGCAGCAGCGTGTGCTCCAGCTCCTCCGTGCGGAAGGGCTTCGGCACGTAGTCGTAGATGCCCATCTTCATGGCCTGGAGGGCCGTCTCCACCGACGTCGAGCCGGAGAGCACCACCACCACGGTGTCCGGCTTGGCCACGGCCTGCCGCGCCAGCTCCAGGCCGCTGAGGTCCGGCAGCATGAGGTCCACCACCGCCAGGTCGAAGTGCTCGCTGCGCAGGCACTGGGCCGCCCGCAGGCCGGAGCCGGTGCCCACCACCTCGTGGCCATGCCGGGACAGCAGGGTGCCCACCACCTCCAGGATGGTGGGATCGTCGTCCACCAGCAGGGCCCGCGCGGGATTCATCCCTGCCAGGGTCCCCCGGCCCGGAGGCCCCTGTCAAGGTTTGGACAGGGTCGCTAGACTCGACGGATGCTCTCTCGCTCCAGCCTGTGGCAGCGCCTGTCCGGGGCGCCCCTCTGGCCCCTCGCCTGGGCCCTGGCCGCGGCCTGCGCCCTGCCCTGGCTCCTTCCGGAGCGGTGGGATGGCCGGGTGGCGGTACCCTGGCTGATCCTGGGCTGGGTCGCCCTGGCCCTGTGCCTGCTGCTGGCGCGGCACCGCCGCTGGGCCGTGGTGCCCCTGGCGGCCGTCCTGGCCGCGCTCACCTTCCTGGGCCTCCAGCGGCAGGCCCGCTGGGAATCGGCCCTCCCCACGGGCTTCCAGGCCCTGGAGGGCCGCATCGCCGCGCCCTGGACCCGCCAGGGGGAGCGCCTGGGCACCCGCCTGGAAGTGGCCTCCCCCCCCAGCCTCAGGGGCCTGGATCTGCCCCTCACCGTGCCCGCGGACGGCGAGCAGCCGCCGCCCTTGCCGGGCACGCCCGTGCGGCTGCGCGCGGAGCTGCGCCCGGTGGCCCCGGCCCCGGTCTTCCTGGCGGAGCGGCCCCTCTGGCGGGCCCGCAGCGACGAGGCGCCGCGTCGCATCCACCTCACCTCCGCTCAGCTGCTGGAGCCGCTCGGCACCCCGGCCCCCTCGCCCCTGCTCCGGCTCCAGGTCTTCGCCCGCCGGCGCTTCGAGGCCCTGCCCCTCGATCCCGTGGCGAAGGACCTCTGGGGGGCCCTGGCCCTGGGCATCCCGCCCGCGGACGAGGCCCGCTTCAGTGTCTTCGCGGAGAGCGGCACCATCCACATCCTGGTGGTCTCCGGTCTCCAGGTCACCCTCGTGATGGTGGCCGTGGAGGCCCTCCTGCGCCGCCTGAGGCTGCGCGGGGCCTCCGCAGGGTCCATCGCCGCCGGGCTGCTCTACTGCGGCCTGGTGGGCTTCTCCGCCCCCGTGTGGCGCGGCCTCTTCATGGGCGTGGCCTGGGCCCTGGGCCGGGCCAGCGGCTGGAAGCTGCCGCCGGTGGCGGGGCTGTATCTGGCGCTGCTGCTGTGGTTGCTGGGCCACCCGGCCGCCGGAGCCGAACCCGGCTTCCTGCTGGCCTGGTGGGCCCTCCTGGGCCTGCTCTGGGGTGCCGAGCCCCTGGCGGGCCTGGTGTCCCCCCTGCTCGGGCGCTGGGCGCTGCCCTTCGCGAGGCTGGCGGCGCCCTGGCTGTCCACCCTGCCCCTGCTGGCCCTGCTGCACGGCGGCGCCCCGCGCTGGGGCATCCTCGCGAACCTGCTGGTCCTGCCCCTGGTGGCCTTCCTGACGCCCCTCTGCCTGCTGCTGATCCTGGTGCCCCTGCCCGCTCTCACGCCCGCCGCCGCAGCCGTCCTCACCTGGATGGGCGACCGCCTCGTGCCCGCCCTCACGGGCATCGCGCCGCTGGCCACGGGGATCCTCTGGCCCTGGCTCGCGCTGACCCTGGGCTGGCTGGCCCTGGCGCACCGGCAGGCCCTGCATCGGCGTAGCCGGGCCCTGGTCGTCGCCCTGGTGGCCGGGTCGATGCTCCTGCTCGCCACCCGGGGCACGGGCCGGGCCCCCGGCACCCTCAGCCTGGAGGCCGTGGACGTGGGCCAGGGGGATGCCCTCCTGCTCCGCGTGCCGGGTGGCGACGCCACCGTGGTGGACACGGGCCCCCTCCCCTGGAGCGGGCGGCGGCTGGTGCGGGTGCTCAGTCGCCGGGGGGTGCGTGAGCCGGTCCACTTGCTCCTCACCCACGCCCACAGCGACCACGCCGGCGGCTGGTCCACCCTGGCCCGGCTCTGGCCCCTGGCCTCCACCGGCCTGCCCGTCACCGCCGACGCGGAGGATCCCTGGGTGCCCTACGAGCCTGCAAATGCGGAAGCCACCGGCCTCCTCAGGGGCGACGCTTGGCGGCGGGGTCCGGCGGCCTTCAGCGTCCGCTGGCCCCCGAAGCCCTTCGCCCTGCGCGATCCCAACATGGTGTCCCTGGTGCTGCGCGTGCGCTGGCGGGACCGGGAACTGTGGCTCATGGGCGACGCCCTGGCCCCCCAGGAGCGGGACCTGATGGACCTGGGGGATCCGGGGCCGGCCCCCCATCGTCTGCTGAAGGTGGGCCACCACGGCAGCCGCAACGCCTCGGATCCCGCCTGGATCGCCGCCCTGGATCCCGAGATCGCGATCATCCCGGCCGGACTCCGCAACCGCTTCGAGCATCCCCATGCGGAGACGCTCGGCACCCTGGCCGCCCATGGGATCCAGCCCTGGATCACGGGCCCCTGCGGGGGCGTGCGGGTGGAGGCCGTGGTCGGCGGCTGGCGGATCACCACTGGCGATGGGCGCGGGGCCTTCACGCCCTTTCGAAGAAGTCCGTTCCCCGGAGGGCCGCGATGAGGCGCTGGCTGCCTTCGGCGTGATTCGCCTTCCACTGGGCCTGGGCGTCGGGACCCACGTCGTTGACGACCACGAGCGCCGCCCCGAAGGGCACGCCGGCGGCCTCGCAGGCCGCGAAGACGCCCGTGAGTTCCAGGTGCTCCGCCGGGGCCACGGCGGCCAGGGTCCGGGCACCGTCCATCGTGCGGGTGATGGCGGGCGGCACCGCCACGGCCCGGCCCGGCAGCGGGCCCTCCAAGGTGGCGGTCCAGCGGGTGCGCTCGAGGGCGGGCCGGTAGGCGCCCCCGCGCAGTTCCTCCAGGGAGGTCGCGATGGCCTCCGTGGCCCACAGGCACTCGAAGAGCCCCAGGCGCCCGTCGTAGCGCCCGCAGGTGCCCAGGAAGACCACGGCCCGGGGCCGCCGTTCCGCAATCAGGCGCGCCGTCGTGGCCGCGGCGGTGAGGGCGCCCACCCCCGTGCAGGCGGTGTCCCAGCCCTGCGGCGGCGCCTCGGCCAGGGGACCGAGTTCAGGCGGGAAGGCGGCGAGGAGAAGGCCCATGCGCCATGGTCCCGCGTCGGGTCTCAGGCGTCGAGGTGGGACAGGGCCCAGGCGGCCACGGGAATGGAGAGGCCGTTGCCCAGGAGCCTGTAGCGCGCCACCAGCGGCACCTCGTCCGGGAACCGGAATCCCCCAGGCAGGCCCAGGAGCCGCGCCACCTCGGAGGTCGAGAATCGGCGGATTCCCCGCGGCGTCTGGAGGAAGGAACCGCTGGCGACGTAGCGCTGGCCATAGCCGCCGATGAAGCAGGTGCTGCGGCAGTCCCCGGCCGTGACGACGTCCAGGCCGTGGCGATGGCGGTCCAGGACCTCCGGACTCAGGTACAGGGCGTCGTCCTCCACCTCGTCCAGGAAGGCCGCGATCGGGCGCGGAGCCAGGTCCGGTACGGGTCTCGGCACCAGGGGGCGCCGGGAGGCCACCACGAACACCCTTGGCCGCTGGTTGGGCAGCCCGAAGCGGCTGGGGCAGGCCTGCAGCTCCAGGCAGTGCAGCCCGTGGACCCGGAGCCGCTCGGACAGCAGGGCATGGGCGTCCGAGCCCAGGAATCCCGCCACGTTCTCCAGCACCAGATGGTCCGGCGCCAGATCCGGGAAGAGGTCCATGAGGTGCTGGAAGGCCCGGCTGCGCCGGTCCTCGAGGCCCTGGTGGTTCCCCATCCGGCAGAAGGGCTGGCAGGGCGGGCTCAGGAGCCAGGTGTCGGCGCCGTGGGCGGCCAGGTCCCTGCCCGGGATCGTGGCCAGTTCCCGGGGCTTTGGCTGGTCGCCATGGTTCAGCGCGTAGGTGGCGTTGGCCACTTCGCTGACATCGTAGGCCGCCGCCACGGCGCCCCGGTCCCCGAGGGCGATGCGCCACCCTCCCAGGCCCGAGAACAGCTCCAGGGCGCGCATCATCCGCAGCCGCAGCTCCCGCAGCCGCCGCAGCCGACCAGCGACACGGTCGTGCCCTTGGCGAGGGTGCGGCCCTCGACGAAGAGGCGCAGCGCCATGGCCAGCCCCGCGGCGGGGCCCACCCAGGGAAGCATCCCGGCGAGGAGGGCGCCCAGGAGCCACAGGCCCGCGAGCTCCGCGAGGGCCCGGAGCCGGGCCGCATCGAGGGCCAGC
>Ga0208789_1000745_pt1 | contig 25218 bp, 14 predicted proteins | sample Methanotroph_Enr_FD_187368 | JGI IMG/M metagenome (GOLD analysis project Ga0208789, IMG submission 187368) | Enriched soil microbial communities from Old Woman Creek wetland in Ohio, USA - Methanotroph_Enrichment_5 (SPAdes) (version 2) | ecosystem: Environmental > Terrestrial > Soil > Wetlands...
GCCCGAAATTAGCCCAATCCATTCTTTCGATACGAGAGGATGTAAATCCTTTTTGCTTTCAAAGACCAAAAAATAGGATTAAAAGTTACTTTAACGGGGTAAAACCCTTATTAATTTACATATGAAACGAGCATGAACGCAGGCGTTCACCAAAGACCATGAAAATTTGGTATGCGAGTTCCATGTGACAACTAAAAAACAATTATTTACATATGAAAAAACTAATTACTTTCCTATTATTGTCGTTTCTAATAACGACGAAAATTTGGGCTGCAACCTACCCAATTGATGTAACAGGTATGACGACAGCGCAGATCAATACAGCTATTACTGCGGCAATTTCCACCAGCAGTGATATCACGCTCCAGTTTCCAAGCGGAAACACTTATAACTATGCTGGCACGACTCTTACAATTCCAACGGGTGTAACAAAACTTACATTTACAGCTACCGGAACCGGAACAATGCCTGTAATTAATTTAGATCAGATAAGTTATTCTGATGGTTTGATGGTGGATGGTTTGTTTTTCGAAGGAGTTAAGCTCTATGCTGCTTATGGAACTAATAAATACCTTTTTCAACCGACCACAACCGCAGCTAACATTCCTGCAAAATTATCAATAAACAATTGTTGGGTAGAAGGTTATCGGGCTGTTGTTTGGGTCGCTTTAACAAGTACAATAAGCAACATAACATTTTCAAACTCAACATTTTATAATATTGGGGTGAGTGGGATAATATCAACAAGTAATGTAGCTTCAACGATCAGCAATATTAGTATTACGAATAATACATTTCTTGATTGCAACTTAACTGGAAGCTATTTTATTGATCACCGTACAGCCAATTCCAACAGCACTACGTTTGATTTTTCGAATAATACATATTATTTGTCTGGGGCTCAAGGAAATGGTTCATTTCGTTTAACAGCAGCCCCTACTACGGCTGGGCATTATACATTTAATAATAATATTTTCTCAGGCGGGACTGCCGCAGCTTTCAAATTTGGGTATGGAAACTATGCCAATATTTCAGGAACCGGGAATTATTACATTCAAAATTTTACAGGCACTCCTACAAACTTGGGTAGCGCTACCGGCGTTGCAATTGCTCAATATAATGTAGCTCCGTCCACATTATTTAGAAATCCGGGAATCACTTCATCTTCCAGCTTTGTTATAAATGATATCAATTTCCCAGGAAAAATATCTGCCGGTAACTCTAATTGTTATTATCCGGCGACAGTCAACATCACGGGAGGAAGCATTGTAAATTTAGATTACAATCTGGGTGCAGGCCCTTCTGTTGCCAAAACCTTTACCTTGACTACTCTTGTGCTTCGTGGCCCGGTCTCTCTTACTGCGCCTGCCGATTACGAAATATCTACTGACAATTCGACATTCTCCGGTTCGTTAAGCTTGGGCGGTGTGGGCAATGATTTGACTAACCAAACGGTCTATGTCCGACTAAAAGCCGGTTTAGCAATAGGCACATACAACGAATCCATCACCGTCTCTACATCTCAGGTTACCGATCAGTCGGTTACCTGTTCGGGTTCTGTCACCAATGCACTTCCGGTTTTGGATACTCCTACCGGATTAAGCGTATCTGCAGTCACCTATACCGGATTCCATGCCAGTTGGGGTGCTGTTGTAAATGCCTCCACTTATACACTCAGAATATTACTGAATGGTTCTGGAGTATCAACAATTCCGGGAATCAGTGGGACTTCGTACGATGTAACCGGACTTACTCCAGGAAGCGACTACACCTTTGCGGTTACTGCTATCGGCGATGCCGTGAATTATAACAGTTCGTTGGAGTCGGCTCAATCAAGCACTGCTGCTACTCCGTTCATTCGTTTATACACAAGCGTAAATATTGCGGGCGCCGGTACAGTTACCAAAAACCCGTCAAGCTCGAGTTACAGTCCGCATGCTTCAGTGGAACTTACTGCAACCAAGAATTTCGGTTACCGGTTTGTAAACTGGGTCGATTCCATTTCGGGAGCAGTATTGTCGGCCACAAGCCCATACACTGTCACGATGGACTCTACAATACATATTCAGGCCGTGTTTAGCGCTGTAAATACTTACAAGCTCGCTGTAGACGTGTTGGGCGGTGCAAAATCGTACATGGTGACTGCATCTCCGGCTGCAACGGTTGTAAACGGAAACAATATGTACGAAGATGGCACTGTGGTGACTTTAACCGCAAGCAGCAATCCGATCATGGCGTTTTCTAACTGGAATACCGGAGAAACAAACTCTACATTAGCCGTCACAATGAGCTCCGACCAAAGTATCTCTGCGACATACAGCGCGACTGATTATATCGTAGGTTGGGATTTCTATAAAACAGGAAACGGAAGCCGTCCGGCTGATTTCTATTCGACACCCGACAATTCAACGTCAACGCTGGTTCTGCGTAAAGCCGATGGAACATTAACCTCGTGGTTGGATTTCTCGGCATCTTCAGGTGCAGGAAAATATTACAATCGCGGAGCTGCTATAAACTGGCAAAGTATTGCAAACAAGTATTACTATCAAACCAGCTTCGTTGCTACCGACTTTACCGACATTAAAGTAGCCGCCGGCATGTTGTACAACTACAACGCTTACAGCGTACAGAAATTCGAGTATTCGCTGGATGGGACTACGTTTACCGCAGTAGATTCGATCACCATGTCGTCTCCAGCGACTTGGTACGACAAAACAGTAACTCTACCTGCAGAATGCAACCATGCAGCCCGGGTTTACGTCCGTTGGATACCAAGTTACTCCTCTGCCATTGTTGGAGTTACACCGGCAAACGATGGTACATCTATTTCGTCAATCTATATTACCGGAACGCAGGCTTTGGTGAATGATGGAATTGCTCCTTCATTAACGTCATCAGTGCCGGCTTCTGGCGGAACAAGTGCATCGGCAACCGGAAAGGTCGTCCTGAATTTCAGCAAAAACGTACAGTTGGTGTCTGGCACAACGGCCACTTTGGGAGTCAAGACGCTAAGCCCATCGATTTCGGGTAAAACGATCTCATTCGCATATTCGGGGTTGGACTACAATACCAACTACACATTTACCCTACCTGCCAACACGGTGTCCGATATTTTTGGCAACACCCTGTCGAGTCCGGTTACATTTAGCTTCACTACTATGATCCGCCCTGTGGTTACCAAAAAAGCATTTGACTTTGTGGTAGGTGTGGATGGTGACTTTAAAGCTGCGATTGATGCAGCAACAGCCGCTTCTTCATCGGGTGAGCGTTTCCGTATTTTCTTCCCTAACGGGCAATACAATATTGGTGTGGCCACTGGTAACTCAAATCAAATGACTACCGTTGCACTGCCTAATGTTTCCTATGTAGGCCAAAGCTCAGATGGAGTTACATTGTATAACCAACCGACAGTTGAAGGTATCGGTGTTACGGCTACCATGCAATTCACCAATACAGCTAACAACATCTACATGCAGGATATTACCTTATTAAACAAAATGGAATATCGCACCGGAACATTTGGAAATCGCTGTGTAGCTTTATGGGATCAAGGTACCAAAAATATCTTTAAAAACGTAAATCTGCTGAGTAACCAAGACACCTATTTTTCAGGTACTGGAAGACTTTATTTCGAAGGAGGTAGTATCCACGGTACAGTCGACTTTATTTGCGGTGGTGGAGATGTATTCTTCAACGAATGTCTCCTTTATCTTGAAGAGCGTTCGGGCAATGTGATAACCGCACCTGCTACAACTACAAACTGGGGATATGTTTTCTCAAATTGTACTATCGACGGTTATGCAATCAATAGCGGTAGCTACCGTTTAGGTCGTCCTTGGCAGAGTGCTCCGAAGTCTGTTTACCTCAACACGACCATGAATCTGTTGCCGGCTGCTGAGGGATGGACTGAAATGGGTGTTGTTCCCGCATTGTTTGCTGAATACAACAGCATGACATCAACCGGCGCTGCCGTCGATCTGAGCATGCGTAAATCAAGCTATACCTACAATGGCGTAACCACTCCTGTCAGTCCGCAGGTTCTGACAACCGAACAAGCAGCTCAATACACTATCGACAATGTGCTTGGCGGATCTGATACATGGCAACCAAGATTGTATACCGATCAGGCTGCTGTACCGGTAATTTCTGGTGTCGATAAAACCATAAACTGGGCTGACAATAGTTATGTATTGTGCTGGGCTGTCTTTAAAGATGGTGTGTTTGTGAATTTTGTGACAAGCAATTGCTATACTATTCCATCGTCAGTAACTTCAGGTAGTTATACCGTATGTGCTGCTAATGAAATGGGTGGATTAAGCGCAGCATCTAATGCTTATGTTTATTCAGACAGCGCAACCGGAATCGATAACCCGACAGATGCAACAAGATTAGTTGGACAACGCTTTTATACTTTCGATGGACGTGAAATTCGTAGATTGGAAGGCTACAAAGGCACTGTTATCGTTCGTTCAGTTTATGCTGATGGACGTGTGGAAACCACCAAAATCATAAAATTGTTCTATTGATTAGTCAATAATTATTTCTTTGATGCCCAATAAGTTTTTTTATTAAACTTCAATTGCAAAAGCCTGGTCGAGAGTTAATCGATCAGGCTTTTTTGTTATTTGTGACAATTGCATTTTCTTGTTTGTTTGGCTCACGTTTATAATTATATGAGTTGTATTTCGCTATTCTTTAATCAAAAAGTGCAACATTCATATCAATTTTTACCCCCAGTCTATATTTAATCCCTATTATATTTGTTTCGTATTTCTGTTCAGAATACGGATATTTTATTAATCCCAAAAAACTAATCATTTATGAAAAAACTACTTAATTGGGGCATTTTTTATGTCTTACTATGCTTAATCCCTTTGGGTGTTAACGCCCAGGTTAGGCTTGCTGCCGGAAAAGTATATACGGCGGGAGTTCCTGTAAACGCCACCACTGCTATTACATGGCCTTTCAATCTGGGTACAGCCGGGCAAGTGGCAACTTTTACTGCCGGAACAGAAGGTTATTTCGGTTCAAACTGGGTGGATAACGGGAGTAATCTGAATTACAAGGATAAAACCACCACTTATTCAATTACTTATACTCGTTTCTATCCTACTGTTCAAAACAATTCTGTAACTGCAAATGACAATGTTGGTTTTTCTGTAAGACCTAAAACCGGCCTAAGCTTCACTCCTACGTCTGTTTCATTCGACTGCCAGCGCTACGGAACTGATGGTGGCTCAATAGATGTAATCTGGAAATCGGCAGATGGAGCAACTACCACAATAGCTACAGCGCTTAAACCTGCCCGCGACAACTCAGGTGCCGGTACACATGCATCTTACGACCTGGCTTCTTTGTCTGTTCCTGCATCTAGTGGCGATTGTGGCCTATATATTTATATCTACGGCTTGGGAACCACCAAATCTATTGGATTAGCCAATGTAGTAATCAATGGAACGGTGCAGGGAACTCTTGTTGACGTTGTTACACATACATTCGCCACCTCTGTTTATCCAGCAGGTGCGGGATCAATATCAGCTAATCCTGTAGGGAATGAGCTCGACGAAGGAACACAAATTACCCTTAAGGCAAACCGTAATTTTGGCTTTCAGTTTAAAGAATGGCGAGATGCCAATGCCGATACCATTCTATCAATCAGCAATCCATATACTGTAACACTGAACTCAAATATGGCGGTGAAGGCAGTATATGATTCGATCAAAACATATTCGCTAACAGTAAATGCCCAGGGTGCGCCGGGCTATATGATATCTGTTGCGCCTGCCGGTACAAGCGTAAACGGACAAACCATGTACGAAACAGGAACAACGGTTACCCTTACTGCAAGCAACAACCATATACTTACGTTTACCAACTGGCTGACAGGTGAAACCAACTCCACTTTTGCCGTTCCAATGACTCAGAACCAGAATATCACCGGTGTTTTTAGTGCCGTAGATTATATAGTGGGTTGGGATTTCTACAAATCTGGTGCCAGCAGCCGCCCGGCTGATTTTTATTCTACCCCGGATAACCAGACAGCAACGTTAATTCTTCGTAAAGCAGATGGAACTGTCAGCTCATGGTTGGATAAATCAATTGCATCTGCCGGCGGATACTCCAACCGTGGTGCTGCTGTTAACTGGCAACCGATTGCCAATCAGCTATATTATCAGGCTAGCTTTAATGCAACCGATTTTACAGATATTAAAGTCTCGGCCGGGATGCTTTATAACTACAATGCGTATAGTGTCCAGAAATGTGAATACTCATTGGATGGAACCACTTTTACTACATTAGGTACTTACACCTTGTCGGCTGCTTCAACCTGGTTCGACAACACCTTTGCTTTACCTGCCGAATGCAACCATGCCAATAAAGTATATGTCCGTTGGATTCCGGATTACACTTCCACGGTAGCTGGATCAGCGGCTACTAATGACGGAACAGCTCTTTCAAGCGTATATATTACTGCCAAGACTGTTATTTATAACGACGGAGTAGCTCCGGTCTTTGTAAGTTCAGTCCCTGCTGCAAGTGCCGTAAATGCTTCAACTACAGGTAAAGTGGTGCTTACATTTGACGAAAAAGTAATGCTTACCTCAGGTTCTGTTGTTGCTACTTTAGCTGGGAAAACCATTACTCCTGCTGTTTCAGGAAAAACTATTACATTCCCATACACAGGCCTGGATTACAATACTGCTTACAACTTTACATTACCAGCCAATTCATTAGCTGACTTAGCAGGAAATACATTGACATCACCAGTTTCTATCAGTTTTACCACAATGACCCGTCCTACAGTAGCCAAAAAAGCATTTGACTTTGTGGTGGGTGTGGATGGTGACTTTAAAGCGGCTATTGCAGCAGCTGCTGCGGTTTCATCAAGCGGTGAGCGTTTCCGCATTTTTTTCCCGAACGGGCAGTATAATATTGGGGCAAATACCGGTGATGCAAACCAGATGACTACAATCTCGATACCGAACCTTTCGATTATCGGTCAGAGTGGCGATAATGTAGTGGTATATAACAAATCGATTCAGGAGTCAATTAACTCAACTGCAACCATGTACTTCACAAGCACAAGTTCAAGCAACTATATTCAGGATATTTCGCTGATGAATAAAATGGATTATCGTATTCTCCCGCTTGTAGGTCGTGGAGTTGCTCTTTGGGATCAGGGGAATAAAAATATCTACAAAAATGTAAAACTGTTGAGTAATCAGGATACCTATTTCACGGGTGGTGCTATCCGGTCATATCTTGAAAACTGCGAAATTCATGGTACGGTTGATTACATTTGTGGTGGTGGAGACATATTCTTTAACGAATGTCTGCTCTATATGGAAGAAAGAAGTGGCAATGTGATTGCAGCTCCTGCTACTAATACAACCTGGGGATATGTGTTCTCAAATTGCACTATTGATGGTTTTGCAATAAATAATGGAAGTTACCGGTTAGGCCGTCCATGGCAAAATTCACCAAAGGCTGTTTATCTGAATACGACTATGAATATTCTTCCAACTGCAGATGGTTGGACTGAAATGGGTGTTGTGCCAGGATTATTTGCCGACTATAACAGTGTAACTTCGTCCGGTACTTTAGTTGATTTGAGTGCCCGTAAAAAAGTGTATACGTATAATGGTGTTTCCACTACGGTTAATCCGTACATTACTGCTGAACAAGCTGCTACATATACTATTGAAAATGTACTTGGAGGAACAGACTCATGGCAACCAAAACTGTACACCGATCAGGCTGCTGTGCCTGTAATTGCCGGAAATGGCACCAGCATAAGCTGGGCCGATAATAACTACGTGTTATGCTGGGCCGTATTTAAAGATGATGTGTTTGTGAAGTTTGTTACAACTAACAGCTATACCGTTCCTTCAACTGTGACTTCAGGTAACTATACAGTACGTGCCGCTAACGAAATGGGTGGACTTAGTGCTGCCTCAAATGCATATGCATACACATCGGCAAATGGAATTTATAATCCTAACGGCCAGTCAGAGCTTATTGAACAGACTTATTATACATTTGACGGACGCAAAATCCGAAGGCTGGAAGGCTACAAAGGCACTGTTATCGTTCGCTCGGTTTATGCTGATGGACGTGTGGAAACCTCTAAAATCATAAAACTGTTCTATTGATTCGTCAATAATCATTTCTTTATTGCGCAATAAGTTTTTTCTCATAAAACTTTAAATTGGAAGAGCCTGGCCACTTAATTGTGAACAGGCTCTTTTTGCAGGTGGTGTCAGATATTTGTAATTGCAGTCAGATTTATTATGAAGAATGCCAATGCATATTGAGTATTAATAGGAAAAATATAATGTAGTATTTCAAAAATACTTTCAAGTATTTTTCTTTGCGTTCTTTGCGGCTACCGATAAATCGGCATGTTACATTTGCGCGGTTTCTTGATAAATTTCACGCAGATGGAACATACCGTTTAGCGTTAGCTCGCTAAGTTCGCAAATGGGACATGCCGTGATACGGTACAAAAAAATGAGACATTATATTTTCTTACCCTTACTGTACTGTTGGTATTATTTGAGAACCAACGGTCAGTGTAGCTAAATTTGCGTTCAATGAAATTCAGTTATTTACTGCTTTCCCCGCATTTGTCCTTGTACTCACGTGGGCTCATGCCAAACTTCTGCTTAAAACAGCGGCTGAAATAGCGCGGGTCGTTGATGCCCACCATATAGGTTATTTCACTGAAGTTATACTCGCCGGTTTCAATAAGTTGGGCGGCGCGCTGGATGCGAATTTCTTTCAGGAATTCCACCGGTGCATGTCCTGTCAGGCTTTTTAGTTTTTTGAAAAATGCTGATCGGCTAAATCCGATATTCAGGGCAATGTCTTCGATAGTCAACTCTGAATTATCGATATTTTCTTCGATAAATTTCATAATGCGTTGAATGAAAATATCATCCTGCGACACTACGTGAGGCTTCGACGGTGAAATAACGCCACTCGTCAGCGAAGAACCGTACAAATCCTGCAATTGTTTCCTGAGCTTCAGCAGATTCTCTATACGGGCTTCCAGGTAAGCGGAACTAAAAGGTTTTGTTATATAGTCATCCACACCGTATTGAAGGGCTTCCAGTTTGTTTTCCATGTCCGTTTTGGCTGTGAGCAACACCAATGGAATATGGCTGATATTAATATCCTCTTTGATGGCTTTGGCCAGTTCAAGTCCATTCATTTCCGGCATCATCACGTCAGTGATAATCATATCGGGAATGGCATTTTGGGCAATTTCCAGTGCTTCGCGACCATTTTCGGCTTCCAGCACTTCGTATTTATTGCTCAACACGGTTTTTAAAAACGATCGTAATTCATTATTATCTTCAGCAATCAGAATTGTTGGTTTTTCCGGGCTGATATTTTCTTCATGTTCAATTTCTTCCCCCTTTCCAACTAAATCGGTAGAGGTATCTTCATGAGTTGTGTCTTCATTGATAAGAAGTTCTTCATCTGCGGAAAAATGTGTATGCCCTTTCAGGAAAGTCACAATAAAAGTTGAACCTTTGCCGGGTTCACTATCCACTTCTATTTTTGCATGATGCAGCTCCACAAGTTCTTTGGTGAGCGAAAGCCCTATTCCCGTTCCCTCCTGAAACGAAACATTTGAGGAGGCCAGGCTTTCAAAGCGGTTAAACAGCAGTTTCAGGCGATCCTTACTCATTCCCATTCCTTTATCCTTTACCGTAATGCTGACCGTTTCTTTTTCGTCGGAAACAATTACTTGAATCGGATTTCCGGGTTGGGTAAACTTAAATGCATTAGAAAGCAAATTGTAAAAAATCTTTTCGAACTTATCTTTGTCCACCCACAACGAAGCATTGTTGCTTTCGTCAATCACCTCAAAATTGATTTTCTTTTCTTCGGCCAGTTTGCTAAAGCTCTGGCAAATATCTTTAATAAACTTGCCCGGCAGAATGGCTTCCACGAGTAACTTCATTTTTTTATTCTGTATTTTACGGAAGTCCAGAATTTGTGTAATGAGCCGGAGCATTCGGTCTGTGTTTCGTTGTACTATGGTCAGTTGATCTTTAGCAGATTCCGAAAGCGGTTCGGTACGCAACACATTTTCAATGGGCGAAGCAATCAGTGTCAGTGGCGTACGCAGCTCGTGCGAAATGTCTGTAAAAAAGCGCAATTTCAGATTCGTAATACGGTGTTCCACTTCCACATCTGTTTTCAGTCGGAAAATAGTTGACAGAATATATATAGCCAAAGCTGCCAATCCTAAGAAAATTATAAAATAGAAAAGGTAGCCCCAGTACGATTCCCAAAAGGAAGGTTGCTTAATGATTGTGATATTTCGTTCATTTTCCATCCAAACACCTTCTGCATTGGTCGATTTTACCCGGAAAACATACTTTCCTTTAGGCAGGTTGGTGTAAGTGGCAATACGCTGGTCATGCACATAGTTCCATTCTTTTTCAAACCCGTCCAGAATATAAGCATATTGAATGCTTTGTGGGTCGGAATAGTCGAGAGCAGCATATCCGATGGAGAAAATATTTTGTTTGTGGCTTAGTTTAAGCTCCCTGGTTTCATCCATCACATGCTTTAGTGGTGACCCTTCAACACCAACCTCCATTGGTTTGTTAAATAAGTAAAGGCTCGTCAAAACAATTCTCGGATTATAATTACTTTTTATAGCTTTTAATGGGTTGAAAATTACAAATCCGTCGGTCGTTCCGTAGGCCAGTTCGCCCTGAAGTGTTTGGCATACTGATGCTTCAATGAAGTTGTAGGCTCTTTCGCTTAAAGGAGAATAAGTATCAAAATGTTCTGCTTTCGGATTAAATTTACATATCTCCGTTTGAGTGGAGAACCATATGTCGCCTCTTTGATCTTCTTTCAGGGTGAAAATCACATTCGAAGGGGCTCCGTTTCTTACCATATAGGATTTGAATTCAGGTTTTTTCTTAAAGTCAAGTTCCTGATTCAGCACATCGATTCCCCCGCCGAAAATGGCGATATAAAGTTTCCCGCTTTTTGCAGGAAGGATATAGTGAACATCGTTTCCGGAAATTGTTTTTGGATCACGCGGTTCGTGTGAATAGTGGTAAAAGGCTATGTCTTCGGGCTTTTTATTATCATTCCGGAATACAACCAGGCCACCGGTTGTGCCAACAAACATACGGCCATGCGAATCTTCTGTAATAAATCGTGCCTGAAAACACCGATTTATCGGGTAGTTTTTCAGTTTGTTGCGGAAGCTGATAAACTGGACTTGTCCATTTTTATTTTCCAACAGGTTAATACCACCACCGTAAGTTGCCACCCAAATCCGGTTGAAACGATCCTGATAGATAGAGTATATATTATCCGAACTAAGGCTGTAAATATCATCAGGATTGTATTTGTAATTGGTTATTTTGAAGGTTATATTTTTCCCAGCTACGGTTTTTTCCAGTTTAAAAAGTCCATTCCCTTTTGAGCCAAGCCATATAGCTCCGTTTTGGTCACCGGTGATGTTGTAAACGGAAGCCTTCAGTGGTTTTGAGCTATTGATGCGTCCGTCTATGCCTAATTTCCCAATTAACTTCCTGTTCTCATCGAAGAGGTTTACAATTCCATTTTTTGACCCAACCCATATCCAGTTGTTTTTGTCCTGGTATATAGACCGGATTTCGTTGCTGGCCGAGGTCGTTTCAGCCGGAAAAGGTTTGTAGAAACTGAATGGAGAGTGGCTGAAAACCACTTTTTCAATGCCATGTGAATGGGGGCAAAGCCACAAATTCCCCTGCCGGTCAGAATAAGCCGAGTGCATCACATTCGAGAATTTTCTGTCCGCAGAATTTGGATCATTGTAGAATGATTCAAGGTTGTTTGTTGCCGGATTGTACTTGCTGAAACCACCTTTGCGCGGGTGCACCCAGATATTCCCATATTTATCTTCTACTACAAAAAAGTTTGGAAGCGTGGCGTATTGGCTGGAGCTAACTGATTGGATACTAAAATTATTGACCTTTCGTTTAGCTGTTTCAAAATAAACCACACTCGGATTGTCGCTCTCAATCCAGATATTATGTTGTTTATCCATGTAGCAGGAATAAAAAATATCACTTTCTAAACCCGAGCCATTTGAACTATTAAATGTTGTAAATTGCTGTTTTTTAATATTGTACAGAAAAAAGCCATTTTTGTTGGTTAAAATAAATAATTCGTTGGAATTGATGCTCCGAATATCAATTATGCCTGAAATACAAGGCGTCATAACTCCGTCGAAAGTTTCCTTCCGGCTATCATAATACCTCAATTTGCCATGGTCTCCGCCAATCCATACATTATTAACACTTTCCATGATGGACAAAAATGCACCTGCGTTTTTTTCTTTGAAAAGTTGAACTGGTTTTGTACTGTTTGGTTTGAACAGGTTCAATCCGTTGCTCGTCAACACCCAGGTATTTTTCTTTTTGTCCTGAAAAACTTTGTTTATTTTGTTAGATGTGAGCAGTTCATTCGATGTGCTATAATGGTATACTTTAATGGTTTCGTCTGTTTTTGAATTCAACACTTTAAAACAACCGTCTTCATCACCTGCCAGCCAAACAGATCCATCACTTAAAGTATAAATGGTCTCGAGCCTGGGTTTGTAGGTCTTAAATTCTTCCTGACATTGGGGTACTTGCAGGAAGTTTTCGGTTCTGGGGTCGAACCTGTAGATGCGGCCGTCGTAAGTTTTTATCCATAAATAGCCATAACTGTCTTCGCGAATCAGGTCAATACGGTAATTCTCCAATCCAAAAAACTGTCCGGGATTGCTTTTGTAGGTTTTAAAAGTGTAACCGTTAAACTTGTTCAGTCCGTCGAAAGTGCCAAACCACATTTGCCCTTTTTTATCCTGCAGCATACACAGTACATTTATTTCCGACAAGCCTTCTTTTACCGAATAATGGGAAAATTGTGTGTATGTTTTGGCGAAAAAGGAAACCGGGATGAGAAGGATTAAGACAATAAGTGTGAATTTTTTCATAACGTATTTTGGCTTTAGAGTTAGCATATAAGCTGTTTATACACTTTACAAAGGTAAACAATTTAATCTGATTTCGTTTTGAACAACAAATTTATAAAAATCATCAGGAAAGAAATCGAGATTCGGAACTTTAATTACCAAAAACTCCCACTAATAAATCAATTTTTCTACGTTGAATATTTAAAAATGCCCCAAATTTGCATTATGATTTTTTCGAGTTTAAAAATCATTGATAGTGTAATTGTAAATAAGAACGAAATAATTTTTGATGTTATGACTATTTTTAGAAAGGTAATCTTTATCGGTATTTTTGTGGGTTTGTGTTCCACAGCTCTTTTTTCGCAGACTTACAAGTATAGATATTTATATAACAAACTTCCGTTTCAAATGGCTGAAGTTTCTGAACCAATTATACCTGATACTGAAATTTCGGTTTGCAGTTATGGTGGTGTTGGCGATGGCATAGCATTAAATACAGAAGCATTCAAAAAAGCGATTGATGCACTTTCGGCACAAGGCGGTGGAAAGCTGATTGTTCCTGCCGGCATTTGGTTTACCGGGCCTATTGTGCTCAAATCAAATATAAACTTGCATCTCAATAAAGGCGCGGTTATTCTGTTTTCGCCGGATTTTAGTTTGTACCCACTGGTGAAAACCAATTTTGAGGGTCTGGACACACGCCGTTGCCAGTCGCCGATTAGCGGTGTGAACCTGGTAAATATAGCCATTACCGGCGAAGGTTCTATCAATGGTTCCGGACATGCCTGGCGCCCGTTGAAGAAATCGAAAGTGACTGAAGCGAAATGGAAAGAGGTTGTAAAATCGGGTGGTGTTCTGAAAAATGCGGGTTACTGGTTTCCTTCGGCAGGTTCGCTGAAAGGGGAAGCGATGAGTGACATGAATGTTCCGCGGAAAGAAATGACCGATAGCCAATGGAATGAAGTAAGGGATTTCCTGCGTCCGGTTATGATTAGTCTTATCGAATGTAAAAACGTGAAATTGCAGGGTGTACTTTTCGAGAACTCGCCAAGTTGGAACATTCACCCGTTGATGTGCGAAAATGTAATTATCGACGGAATTTTTGCCCGCAATCCGGGCTATGCGCAAAATGGCGACGGGTTGGATATTGAATCCTGTAAAAATGTAATATTGGTAAATAGCACATTTGATGTTGGTGATGATGGCATTTGCATTAAATCGGGCAAAGATGCCGAAGGTCGCAAGCGTGCCCGTCCGGCCGAGAATATTATTGTGGATAACTGCAAGGTTTTTCAGGGTCACGGTGGTTTTGTAGTGGGCAGCGAAATGTCGGGCGGCGTGCGCAATATCTCGGTTTCGAACTGCGAATTTCTGGGAACTGACGTTGGCCTTCGGTTTAAAAGTAACCGTGGTCGCGGCGGTGTGGTGGAAAACATTTATATCAGCGATATTTATATGATGGACATTGCCACCGATTCTTTCCTGTTTGATTTGTTCTACGGTGGAAAATCAGCTTCTGAAGCGCTTGAAGATGGTTCGGCAAATGCAACTGAGTCAAAGGTTTATCCTGTGACTGACGAAACTCCATGTTTCCGCAATATCTATGTGAAAAATCTTGTTTCCCGCAATGCGCGCCGAGCCATGTTCTTCAACGGACTGCCGGAAATGAATATTTCCAATATAAATCTGGAGAATGCTGTTATTACGTCGCAGGTTGGCGCGGAACTTGTTGAGGCCGATGGAGTGAAATTTACGCATGTGGAAATTGTTCCAACTCAAGGTCCGGCTTATATCCTGAAAAATGTAAAGAATTTCTCTGCAACAAAATTGGAATATCCGGCTCAATTGCAACAACCGATTAATATAAGTGGTAATAAAACCAAAAATATTTTGCTGCCGTTTGAGAGTAAAAATAAAAACCTTGTATTGTTGTCAGAAAAAGCAGATTCGAAAGAGATAAAATTTCTAAAGCAATAGTTAGTACACAATTAGTATATTTGTAGTCTATAGGAAAGACGAAAACATTCAAACTTACTATCAAAAACAAAACTGAAAATGTCAAATTCTAAAATTAAAACAGCTATAATCGGCGTATTTTTGTCCCTGGCTATTTTTGTTTCGGCTGCAAAACCGTATTCTGTACGTATGGCCGATTCCGAAATGAAACGTATGCCCGAAAGTTGGATGACCGACTTTGCAAAAAAACTAAAATGGGATTATTGCAATGGACTTGAATTACAGGCTATCTATCAGGTTTGGAAACTTACCGGAGATCAAAAGTATTTCGATTATGTGAAAAGCTACACCGATACCATTATTGCTCCTGATGGAAGCATAACCGGATACAAACTTGAAGATTATAACATTGATAAACTGAATTCGGGCAAAATGTTGTTTGATTTATACGCCCAAACCGGCGAGCAGAAATTGAAGAAAACAGTGGATTTGCTTCGTAGCCAAATGAATACCCACCCGCGTACAAACGATGGCGGGTTTTGGCATAAAAAAATATACACCCATCAGATGTGGTTGGATGGGCTTTACATGGCGTCTCCATTTTTGGCTGAATATGCGTATCGTTTTGGCGAAAAAGAGTTATTTGATGAAGTGGCACACCAAATCATTACCATGGCCAAGCATAGTTACGATTCCAAAACCGGTTTGTATTATCATGGTTGGGACGAAAGCCGCACACAACGTTGGTCTGACCCCAAAACAGGTTGTTCGCCAAACTTTTGGTCGCGCAGCATGGGATGGTACATGATGGCGATGGTAGATGTGTTGGACTATTTGCCAACGGATCATCCGCAACGTCCGGAAATTATCAAAATTCTGACAAACCTGAGCCAGTCGCTTGAAAAATATCGCGATCCAAAAACCGGTATGTGGTATCAGGTAACAGACAAAGGCCGCGAAAAAGGAAATTATGTAGAGTCATCTGGTTCGGCCATGTTTATTTACACCTGGGTAAAGGGTGCTCAAAAAGGATATTTACCCAAAGCGTTTTTGTCGAAAGGCAAGAAAGCATATAACCAATTTGTAAAACGCTTTATCAAAACAAACGCTGACGGAACAATTTCATTGACTGATGGTTGCTCAGTAGCCGGATTGGGAGGATCGCCCCGTTATCGCGACGGAAGCTATCAATACTATATCTCCGAACCAAAACGCGACAACGACCCCAAAGCCGTTGGGCCATTTATCATGGTAAGTGTTTTGCTTAAAAAATAAAATGTGGGAGGCCGGAGTTCCAACTCCGGCTAAACGAATTGATTGACGGGAGATCGGAGTTCCGACTCCGATTAAATGAATTGATTGTCGAGTGATTGGAGTTCCGATTCCGATTAAAATGTTAATATAATCATATGAGAAAAATTATTTTCGTATTTGCTTTTCTAGCAGTATTTTTAAGCGCCAACGCTCAAACTCCGGCATTCCCTGGTGCTGGTGGTGGTGGAATGTATGTTACCGGTGGACGCGGTGGTAAAGTGCTCTATGTAACTTCGTTGGCAGATGATGGTTCAACAGGAACGTTGCGTTGGGCAGTTGGTCAAACGGGAGCCCGCACTATCCTTTTTAAAGTCTCGGGATTAATTACGTTGAAAAGTGCATTGAAAATTACAAAAGGAGATATAACCATTGCAGGTCAAACGGCTCCCGGTGATGGAATTTGTCTGAAAAATTATGAGTTCAATATTGATGCGGACAATGTTATAATCCGGTTTATGCGTTTTAGGTTAGGTAATGAAGTGGTCGGAAATGAAAGCGATGCAATATGGGGCAGGTATCATAAGAATATTATTTTGGATCATTGTTCCATGAGTTGGAGTATAGATGAATGCGCCTCGTTTTATAGTAACGAAAATTTCAGCATGCAATGGTGTGTTATTGCCGAGTCGCTTAATAATGCCGGCCACGTAAAAGGTGCCCATGGTTATGGTGGTTTGTGGGGCGGAAAAAATGCCAGTTTCCATCACAACCTAATTGCGCACCACAACAGCCGCAACCCTCGTTTTAATGGATACAAACGCGCAGGATTGGGTTATGAGAACCCCTTGGACGAAGAAAGGCTCGATTTTAGAAATAATGTGGTTTATAATTGGGGTGACAATGGCTCTTATGGCGGCGAAAGTCTTGGAAAATACAATATTGTAGCCAATTATTTAAAATATGGCCCAGCTACAAAATCGTCTATAAAAAGCAGGATTACACAAGTGGATATTGATGCGTCCCCGGCATTATATCCACCTGGTTTTGGCCAGTATTTTATTCAGGGCAACTATGTTTTTGGAAGCACAACTGTAACTTCAAATAACTGGAGTGGAGTTAGCTATGCCACTGGCGTAAATACAACTGCTTGTAAAGCTTCAGTGCCGTTCCAACATGTTGCAATAGCCCAACATACTGCCGAAGCAGCCTATGGACTGGTGTTGGATTATGCGGGAGCTTCACTGGCCAGAGATGCTGTTGATACTCGCATAGTAAGTGAAACCCGCAACGGAACAGCAACTTACAGCGGATCTGTAACATTACGCCCCGGTATTATTGATACTCAGAGCGATGTGGGTGGATGGCCTGTTTACCAATCAACAACAGCACCTGCCGACTCGGATAACGACGGGATTCCTGATGGTTGGCTGGCAGCAAATTATCCGGGGAAAACTGCCAATCAATTAGATGTAAATGGATATACATATTTAGAATTGTATATCAATAGTTTGGTGAATACAATTACAAACGCTCAGAATGTTGGTGCTGTTGTTGCAGGACTTTCCAATAATAAGTATAGCAACGATGCTGATATCCAAATTATGTATCAGTCTGTAAATAAGAAATTAATACTTAAATCAAGCACAAATATCGATAAAATAATTCTGAGAGATTTATCAGGCAGAATTTTAAAAATAACTACTTTTGATGATCAGGATGTTTCTATTGATTTTTCTAATTTGTCCTCATCGGTTTATCTAATTTCCGTATTTAGTAATAATCTGAATATAAGGACAATAAAAGTTGTAATTTAGGATTTTTTTTGAAATAGCCATTGTAAAATCTAATATTTTATGTCATCAAAAAGTAAATTCATTTTTCATTTTTTTATTTTTTCATTTCTTTTCATAAACGTAGTCCAGTCTCAAACTCCGGCATTTCCAGGTGCTGAAGGTGGTGGAATGTTCACAACCGGCGGACGTGGTGGAAAGGTACTTTATGTAACTTCGCTGGCAGATGATGGTTCAAAGGGAACATTACGTTGGGCTGTTTCCCAAAAGGGTCCAAGAACAGTTCTATTCAAAGTGTCAGGTATTATCAGCTTAACCCGTCAACTGAAAATTAAAAATGATTCAGTGACCATTGCCGGGCAATCAGCTCCAGGCGATGGCATTTGTATCCGGAATTATGACGTATTTATTGAGGCTTCCAATGTAATCATGCGTTTTATGCGCTTCCGCTTGGGCGATTTGGTGAAAGAACATGAACCGGATGCCTTTGGCGGTCGTAACCAGAAAAATGTGATTATTGACCATTGCTCTTCAAGTTGGTCGGTGGATGAATGTGCTTCGTTTTACTCCAACGAAGATTTTACCTTGCAGTGGTGCATTATTTCCGAATCGCTTAATAATTCCGAACACCCCAAAGGTGCTCATGGTTACGGCGGTATTTGGGGTGGCAAGAATGCCTCGTTTCATCACAACCTTATTGCCAATCATAACAGCCGCAACCCGCGTTTCAACGGGCTTCGCCGTGCCGGCCTGAAATATGCCAACTCGCAGGACGAAGAGCGTGTTGACTTTCGCAACAATGTGATTTATAACTGGGGCGATAACAGCTCGTATGGTGGCGAAAGCGGAAATTACAATATTGTGGCTAACTATTTTAAAGCCGGTCCGGCAACAAAGGCATCGATAAAAAACCGTATTACCAATGTGGACATGGATGCTGACCCTACCCAATGTCCTCCGGGATATGGAAAGTATTTCATTGAGGGTAATTACGTTTCAGGTTTTCAGGAAGTTGCCAAAGACAACTGGAAGGGCGTAAGCTACGGAAAAAATGCTGATCCATTGCTGAGTAAAGCTCTTTCACCGTTTAAATGTACACCTGTAAAAGAAGAAAAAGCTGAAGTTGCGTACGAAAAAGTGTTGGCTTGTGCAGGTGCTTCGTTTAAAAGGGATGCTGTTGATACACGGGTTACAAGCGAGGTAAAAGCCGGCGTGAATACTTTTAAAGGCTCAATGAGCGGCAAACCCGGACTTATTGATACACAATCGGATGTCGGCTCCTGGCCGGAATACAAATCTGAAGATGCACCTGTTGATGTAAATGCAGATGGAATTCCGGATGCCTGGTTAGACAAGAATTACCCCGGAAAAATAGCTGCAGATTTAAACAAAGATGGTTATACATACCTCGAAGTTTACCTAAATGGATTGGTTCAACCCATTATTGATAACCAAACAAAAGGTTCTGGTTGTTGCATTCTCAAAAAGAAATAGTTTTCTAAACTTAAACTTGTGTTTATTTTCAATAACTTTTTGAGAAATAAGGGGGTAATACACAGAGAACTGTATTTTCTACTAAGGGTTAAAATCCCCACCATTGAAACCCTTTGTAGATATATTATGTAAGTGTTGAATTTCCTTATTAGCATACTCTGAATGATACAAAAAGTTTGGAATCTATTTCAAATTACAATTTTGAGTTTTTAAATAATATTTCAATAAAAATATTCTGATTATATCCATGAAAAAATTCTTTTTACTTTCGTGTCTGTTTTTAAGTCTATGTGGATATTCCCAGCAAACTGAATACAACATTGTCGTTGACCGGAATGGAACAGGCCATTTCCGTAATATCCAACAAGCCATTGATTCGGTAAGGGCTTTTAACCCTTCCGGAAGAATTACCATTTTTATTAAAAAAGGCGTTTACAAAGAAAAACTGATAATCCCAACCCACTGCTGCAACGTGCGGTTGATTGGAGAAGACCGCGATAAAACCATTATCAATTACGACGACCACGCCAATATCAACAAGATGGGCACTTTCCGGACTTTTACATTCAAAATTTGCGGAAATGACATCCAGTTGGAGAATCTGACGGTTGAGAACTCGGCTGCACAGCTTGGACAAGCCGTGGCATTACACGTAGAAGGTGATAGGGCTGTATTTGTAAATTGCCGTTTTCTTGGCAATCAGGATACCATCTATACCGGACGCGAGAATATGCGCCAGTATTTTCTGAATTGTTATATCGAAGGAACAACCGATTTTATCTTTGGCCCATCAACAGTCTGGTTCGAAGGGTGCGAAATTGTGTGCAAACGCAATTCGTATATCACGGCAGCCAGTACGCCGCAAAACATCAAATACGGTTATATTTTCAATAATTGCAAGGTGAATTTTGCCGATAGCACAGTTACGTCTGAATACCTGGGCCGTCCGTGGCGGGCTTATGCCATGACCTTGTTTATGAACTGCCAGCTTCCAAAAGGGATTAAACCTACAGGTTGGCATAATTGGGGAAAAGTTGAGAACGAAGCAACTGCCCGTTACATGGAGTACAATAATTCCGGCGATGGTGCCGATACCTCCGGTCGCCCGGCGTGGATTAAACTTCTGACTAAAAAAGAAGCTGCTGAATACACCGTCGAAAATGTGCTGAAAGGCTTTGACGGCTGGAATCCAACAGCCCCCTAAATTCCCTATGGGGGACTTAAAGACTCAATTCTATAACCAAAAAAATAATCATACTATGAGTTGGGCACTAGTTAGTTACAATAATAAACATCAAATAAACAATTTAATATTCCTGACTTGATTTAGTCGCAATACAATTTTCAACTCCCTTGAGTGAATCAGGAGCTAATCATTATGAAAAAACTAGTTTTATTACTCACATTTATTCTGGCCTTCACATTCATTGCCGATGCAAAGAAAACACGACTTTTCACCATTGGCGATTCTACTATGGCCGATTATGATACTGCGAAATACAGCGGTGAAAAAGAACAGCGGGGTTGGTGTCAGCTTTTGCCGGAATTCTTGAAACCGAGTGTGTCGTTAAAAAATGCTGCACGAAATGGACGCAGCTCAAAATCATTTTATTACGAAGTTTGGAAAACATTGCGTAATGAAGTGAAGTCTGGCGATTATGTCTTTATTCAGTTCGGACATAACGACGAGAAAAATAACGGATTGGATACGGACGAAAATGATACAACAGCGCGTGGAACAGCTCCGTGGAACCAGTATCAACGGTTTCTGACCATGTACGTAAATGAAACCCGCGAACGTGGTGCAACTCCGGTTTTGTTTACTTCGGTTGTTCGGCGTGGCTTTAAAGATGGCAGACTCACGGCGAAAGTTCAACATGACCTATCCACAAACGCAGCAGATGATTCTACGTTAAACTATATTCGTGCCATGAAACATGTTGCACGTGAGCTCTCTGTTCCGTTGATTGACATGACAGCATCAACTAAAAAACTGGTAGAGTCTTACGGCCCTGAGAAATCTAAAGCCGAATTGTATGTCGTTGCCGATGACACCCATTTGAAGGCCGAAGGTGCGCGTCAGTTTGCTAAACTGGCCGTTATTGAGTTGAAACAAAACAAAATACTAAAACACAAATTCAAATTGAAATAGAATTCCAAAGCCATGAAAAAGACTAAATTATTACTAGCCATTTCAATTGCCTTATTCTCCACTTTTTCCCTTAGCGCCCAATATGTATCAAAAGTATGGGTATCTGACCAGGGAAACGGCAATTACAAAAACCCGGTTTTATATGCCGATTATTCCGACCCGGATGTATGCCGTGTTGGCAACGATTATTACATGGTTGCTTCTTCATTTGCAAACACGCCATGTTTACCCATTTTGCATTCAAACGATATGGTGAACTGGACGATAATAGGGTATGCATTTCAAAAAATGACCCCGGAAGACCGTTTCAATACCATGCAACACGGCAATGGTGTGTGGGCGCCTAGCATTCGCTATCACAACAATGAATTTTACATTTATTTTGGTGACCCGGATGCGGGTATTTACATGACTAAAGCAGCTAATCCAGCCGGAGTTTGGTCGCCGCTAACGTTAGTGAAAGAAGGAAAAGGACTGATTGATTCTTGCCCATTCTGGGACGAAGACGGGAAAGCGTATGTGGTTCATGGCTTTGCAGGAAGCCGTGCCGGAATGAAAAGCGTGCTGGGAATTTTTGAAATGTCACCTGATGGAACCAAAGCACTGACCGACAGCCGCCTGGTTTTTGATGGACACCCGGTAAATACTACTACCGAAGGCCCGAAATTCTATAAACGCAACGGTTTTTACTATATCCTTTGTCCTGCCGGTGGCGTAAAACCGGGCTGGCAGTTGGCGTTACGCTCCAAAAACGTGTATGGCCCATACGAGGAAAAACGCGTATTGGCGCAGGGAAATTCAGACATAAACGGACCTCATCAGGGTGCCTGGGTAGATACGCCCGATGGCAAACAGGATTGGTTCTTCCATTTTCAGGATTTGTATGGTTACGGCCGTGCGGTGCTGCTGCAACCAATGAAATGGGTGAACGACTGGCCGGTGATGGGCGAAGATAAAGACGGTGATGGCTGTGGAACACCTGTTTCGATTTACAAAAAACCAAATGTAGGCAAAACGTATCCTATTTGTACTCCGGTGGAAAGCGATGAATTCGACAGTAGAACACTTGGTTTACAGTGGCAATGGCAAGCCAACAGCAATCCGCTGTGGTACTTCCCTGCTGGTGAAAAGGGATACCTGCGTTTGTTTGCCTGGAACCTGATTGGCGAGGCCAAAAACTTGTGGGATGCGCCTAATTTGTTGATGCAAAAGTTATCCGCACCCGATTTCAGGGCTACAACAAAATTGACTTTCAGCCCTTTCAAAACAGGCGAACGGGCCGGTTTGGTCGTATTCGGCCAGGATTATGCTGCGGTTACCATCAATAGCACCGATAAAGGTCTTGTGCTGACTCAGTCAAGCTGTAAGAATGCAACGAAAGGTACCCGGGAAATCATAAATGATTCGGTAGCAATAAGTAAAAATGCTGTTTATTTCAGGGTGGAAATAAAACAAAGCAAAACAAAAAAGAATAACGAAGGAATTATGGAGCCAAAAGCTACCTGCACCTTCAGCTATAGTTTGGACGGAGAAAAGTTTGTGGCCTTTGGCAAACCATTCATTGCCTGGGAAGGAAAATGGATAGGCGCTAAAGTAGGTGTTTTCTGCCAACGTCCTCAACCACTGAATGATTCTGGTTATGCCGATATTGATTGGTTCCGGGTGGAAGCGGTGAAATAAGGAATGAAACGGGAAATGAAATTAATAGAAAATTATCGGGTGAATCAAATCGCCCGATAATTTTTGTTTTGTCCCAGCAGAACTCCAATACCCCCAATCAACGAGAAGGCAAGCACGCCTATCAAAATGAATATCTGCGGAATGATTTGCAGGTATAAAAACAGATATTGAATAAGGCCTGTATACAAACCAAGCAGCAGCGTAAGCATAATGCCTATGCCAGCAAACAGCCATATAATCCAACTGCGGTCGCGTTGTTCGGGGAGTTTCCGCATCACCCGTTGCGAAAAACCGAAATCGGCAATTTCTTTTTTATTTTCGCTGAAAAAATCTTTCAGCATGTTGTCATTTGTTTCCATATCCGGCCTGAGTTAGATATACACTTAATCTTTCTTTTCCTTTCAGAATGTAGGTTTTTGCCGTTCCGAGCGGACAATTCATAATGCGGGCAATTTCTTTGTGCGTTTTGTCTTCCATATAAAACAATAAAACTGCCGTTTGTTCCTCTTTTCGCAGAATCTTTAACGCTTTGTAAATGTCCATTTTTTCTGCCGAAAACTCGTTTTGCGTTTGATGCTGGCTGTCAATCTGGTATTCGTCAATATCGGCATAGGGTTTATGTGCCCGCACCGAATCGTAGTAAACGTTGTAGGCAATGCGGTAAAGCCAGGTGGAAAACCCCGAAAGCCCACGAAACGAACTGATGTTCAGATAGGCTTTGATAAAGGTTTCCTGAGCCAGATCGTCGCTCAACGGAACATCGCCCATAGTCAGGTTCAGGAAGAACCTGCGTATGGACGACTGGTATTTACAGGTTAGCTTATCGAATGCGCTTTTGTCGCCAAGCAACGCTACCTGTGTGACCCACCGGATATCATCCGTGTTGCTCATCGTTGTTTACTGTTGAATCGGTTTTTGGTTTGTCCAGCTTGTGAACCAATAAATAACCTATTCCAACAAAACCGGGAATGATGCCGACAATCAGGCCATCAGTTTCTTTCATTACCAGAAACGAAATGACTATTCCTAATCCGATAACCAGCCACAGGATGCCTTTTTTCAGGTTCGAAGGCGCGTTGGTTTTTTTCGGTTCGTCGAAAAAATGTTCCGGCACGCTCTGCCCCATTTCAATTGATTTCATGTAGATATCATAGCGCCGTTGCGATTCTTTGTTCCGGGCCCGTGCCTGGATAAACAAAACCACGATAATAAAAAGGAATGGCAACAGTACAATCATAAAGATACCAAATCCATTTAATGGCATATCGTTGCGACCTTCGTTTTCAATGCGCTGCTTTTCTACCTCAAATTCCTGTCTTTTCAGCTCAATCAATTGTTCTGTAGAAAGTTTCGAAAGTATAAATGAGTCTTTTTGAACCTCATGCAGTTCCTTGCTGCTTTTTACAATTTCTTCTTTTAATTCATTTTTCAAACTGTCGACATTAATGCCGGCAGGGTTTGCTTGCACCCCTATAAACAGGAATATAGCTACTAATAAAAATCCAATACGTTTCATAATTGTAGAATTTTAAAGTGTAAATTTAGTGTTTGTTTTCCTGTTAGACGCAACGAAAATATCATTTGGATTTGAATTGAATAAAAAAAATAATTATTTAACGTTTTTGTGGTTTTAAAAGCCTGACCGGACATGTTCTAAAACAAGCGTTTTTTTTAACGCACTTTACTTTCTACTGATGAAAACAGGCGTTTTACCGATATTTTTTTTGAGAAATACAAAAGAAGAGTATTTTCACACAAATTTCGGAAACTGCTTCAAGTACATTAGAGTTTATATAAGTTAGTTTGTTATTGATATTTTAGTTTAAAATTAGACAAGGCACAAGCGAGTACCATAACTAAATCACGGAAATCATCAATAAATGATCTGATTTTCTCTTTGACAATTCGAA
>Ga0208789_1000747_pt1 | contig 25159 bp, 27 predicted proteins | sample Methanotroph_Enr_FD_187368 | JGI IMG/M metagenome (GOLD analysis project Ga0208789, IMG submission 187368) | Enriched soil microbial communities from Old Woman Creek wetland in Ohio, USA - Methanotroph_Enrichment_5 (SPAdes) (version 2) | ecosystem: Environmental > Terrestrial > Soil > Wetlands...
GGCTGTATCTCTATAGGGGCTGACATCATAATTACCTTGGGCACTCATTCTTGTAAAATGCGGAATCACACCGTGTTCCTGACAACTGTTCGAGTTTTAAAAGGAGGCTGAAGCGACCTTGGCTGCACGGCGGTGTTATTGAATACACCCCAGTCGTATCGGTCTACCTCAGCCTTTTTTCACTAGAAGGCCTATTCTAGTAAAAACTGGATGAGTTGCTTTTTTAATCATACAAGTCGACGGATGCCACGGATAGGACGGATTGACACGGATTTTTTAAAATATTCTGCGCTTTTAATCCGTGATTATCCGTTTAATCGGTGGCATCCGTGTTCCATTAATCATTTTGAGCATACGCTGAATAGTTACATCGTCGCATGACTCGGTCGCAGCTCAAGGCCCAGGCGGAACGCTAGCCTGACTTAACTCGGGCGGAACCACCGCTTTTTCGGAATGCGGCGTACCGGCCGGCACCCACTCATACGGCACCGGTTGACCGCGATACAGCTGATTGTTGGCGGTCGCCCGGCCGGTCAGCTTATCCTTGCCGATACGGAAATAAGGGTTGACGTACTCCCAAACAATGTCGCCGTCGCGGGTCACCTGGAACAAGCGTCCGCTCTGGCCTTCATCGATAAAGGTATTGCCGTTGGGCAAGCGGCGGGCGGCGCTGATATGGGTGCTGCGGAATGACCAAGCGGGGCCGCCGGAATCTTCGCCGGTGTACTGCCAAACGATCTCGTTCTTGACCGGATCGATTTCCAGCACCCGAGAGCCGCCGGTTCTGGGCACCGCCGCCGTCGGGTAACCGGCCAGGCCTTGATTGTCGAATACCAGCAAGTTACCGGCGCCGGGCAGGCCTTCGGGAATGATATGCGCGTCATGCTGGGCGCTGATCTGGTCGACCGGTCTCGGCACATTGCGCGGCTGCGCTTGTTCTTCGCTGGCGGCTTTATAGTGCGGTCCCAGTCTCCAGGCGATTTTGCCGGTCTTCTTGTCGATGATCGCGATGAAGTTGGCGTTACGGGCGTCGAACAGCAGGTTTTCAGGATCGAAACGCTTGTCGCCGGCCGCAAACCAGCGATTGGGGCCGACCACTTTCAGGTTGTTGACATGCAGGTAGTCGGCTATATCTGCATTGCGCACCAGTTTGAGTTCGGCCGGACTGAAACCGAATTCATTGATATGCTCGGACGCGATCCATTTCCAGACCACTTCCCCGGCCGGGTTGACTTCATAAACGACATCGTCCAGCACCTGCGGTTGTTTAAAGCCTTTGACCGGATGCACGAGATTAGCCAGCAGCACGGTATTGCCGTTCGGCAGTCGCGCCCAGTCGTGGTGTTGCTGCGCGGCTCCGCCGGGCGCTTTGTCGCCGAAAGTCCAAACGGTTTTGCCGTCCCAATCCAGTTCGCCGACCGTTTTGGCAACCCGCCGACTGACCTGCCCCGGCACCAAATCGGTCCCCTTGCCTTCGGTCATTTCCAGCGTCACGAAGACATGGCCGAGCTTGCCGCCGTTCACCGCCGGATCGATCAGCGTGCTGTGGCTGGCCGCATCCCGCCATTCATGCACCGAATTGCCGTTCAAGTCGATCAGGTGGGCGATGTTGTCGCCGCCGGTGAACAGCACGAAGGAATTGAATGCCTTGGCCGGATCGTAACGCGTCGTGCCGGTGGGGTAGACGCTGGGGGCTGCGGTTGCCGAGATGCTTAGCAAAACGCCGACCGCGCCCAGCACCGCTTTGGGCAGATTCTTGGCAGTAGCGCGGCGGCTATGGGTTTGATTAAAAAAGGTTGTCAGTGTCATGATTGATCCCGTTAATGCTCGATGAAGCGAATAATCGCTAAAACGACCGGAGCAATTAACAAGCCAATGAAATGAAGCTACAGGGAATATTGCATCGGCGTGGTGTCAACGCCATTTCAGCCGCTGAAAAGCGAGTATTGAGCTTCCGTTAGACAGGCTCAATTGTTGACTAAGGCGCAGCCTGTCAACAACAGCTGTCGACCATTCAACAGTTGCACGAATTAATACTTAGCCGAAAGCGCCGTAGCCCGACCTTGCCGGATAGATTGGCCGCCAACGGTAGATTCTTCTACACAACAGCAAGGACAGACTTTCGCTCTCGTTCCCACGGACTCCGTGGGAACGCAGTCAAGGCGCGCTGCGCCGCGAGTCATGGTCAAAGTTTTGAGTATACGGGACGCAGCGCGTCCGGCACTGCATTCCCACGCGGCGCGTGGGAACGAGGGTAAACATACCAATAGGCAGACCTTCCAGGTTTTAAAAACCTGGAAGGTCTAACTGGCAACGTTCTGAGCAGGCGGATCGTTTCGAATGCCGTCCGGCTTGATTAGAAAGTGGCCCCCTCCCTTCGACTACGCTCAAGCGGATTTTTAAAATAGCGATATGATACGATCAACCTTAAGGTACGCGTAGCGTAATATATAGCTTTGACCCCTGCTTGAAATAAACCCAAGTAGAAAACAATGCCGACACTGAGCATATTTTGGCATCATCAAAATGCGTCATGATGACCATCCGCCGCCTCATACTCATATTCATGTTGAATATCAAGGATTCACCGCATTGGTTGAAATCAGCAGTGGAAATATTATTGCAGGCGATTTACCGAGAAAAGTAGCCGCAATTGTCAACGAATGGTGTGAAACACATCGCATAGAATTGATGAACAACTGGGAAAAAGCCAGCCAATTTGAACCTTTAGATCGTATTCAAGGAGCAGACCGTGATTAAAATTTTACATGCAACATTAATAACGCCTTATGAGATTCAACTGGATTTTTCAGACGAAACGCGCGGCATTTGGAACGCAGAAACCTTGTTAAAAGAACGTAAAGGAACATTATTAGAACCTCTGCGCGATGCCGATTATTTTCAACGGTTTTTTATTGATGCGGGTGCATTGTGCTGGCCCAATGGATTAGAGTTTTCGCCTGAACGCTTATATGAGCAATGTATCTTTATTCGTGAAGTAGCATAGCCGGAAGAGGGAGTTCTGTAGCGGTTAGCGCTAGCGTAACCCGACGCATTCACGCAAATGTTAGAGCAGCCTTGTTTTTCTTGACTGCCTTTGGTCATCAACGCTATCCTCTTACCCGGAGTCTCGAAATCTCCTTACACAGCGGATACCCGCACCCGACAGATCAGCGGTATTTTTTTGCCCAGCGTTTTTAGACCATTGCGCGCATGCGCTCGTAATGGTATCCAAATTATGCCGGGGTTAGGCTAATACAAGACCCGCAAGGGAAATAGGCCTGACTGTCTGTGTACAGTTTCGAGACCCCGACACCATCTTCAATCGAAAAAAACACAGGAGACAGCAATGTCCAATTTAACCACCCTAGCCTACCCGCTTGCCGACTTGTTTAACGGTGAAGCCCATGATTAGCGCACCGGAAAGTCTAAGCAAACTGCAATACGCCATCCACGCCTTGGACGGCATCAACCACGGCATTTGTGCCGCCCTAGAAACCCACAGCGGCATTACCCCGATGCAGATTTATTGCATGATTGAACTGGTTAGCGGAGCATTTTCAGAATGTTTGGCTGAGTTGGGGGAACCGCAGGAACCGGTATAGTTTCGTGTCGGGTTAGACGATAGCTGTAGCCCAGCGTGTTCACGCAAAATGCCGGGTTACGCTAGCGCTAACCCGGCCTATCGGACTTTTATCTGGGAGGCCGTATTAATTTTTCCAGTTTGAAGGAGATTTCGGAATGGCTACGGATGAGGATGATAAAAAGGAAGGTAGGCCGGAATAAGGCCATCCAAGCGCGTAGCGCGAGGTGGCGTTTCCGGCGAATTTGGGGATGTTTGCCGGAAACGCCGGTTTTCGCTATCGCTCGAACCGGCTTATTCCGGCCTACTGGGCTGATGCCTCGCGAGCGCACCGAATATCTTCTCGTACCTACCAACGCGAGTTCTCGAATATTCAATACCAAGTACATCCAGCCAAGCGCAGGCTTCACCCAACTTGCGATGCGCTTCCACATATGTATCTGATGCGTAGTAGTGCGTCAAATCATGCCCCCGAGAACATAACGTAGAAGTAACCGGCGCTGCGCGGCTTTATCGCGTAGCGTCCGGTTGACTGCCGGGGTGGGCGACATTGCTGACAAATAACACAAGATTTTGATTGCCACGGATGGAAGCATACTCCTCGCCGTTCTTAGACAATCCGTGGGCATTTAAAACCTTGTGCATGGGTGTGTTGTCTGAACGCGAGGTTGCAAATATAGCTCGACCTCCCGTCTCGCCAAGTGCGGCTTGCACGAGCTTACGTGAAAAGCCGGCGCCACGTGATGAAGGGAGGACAAACACCCAACCAAGCTCGAACGGGAACTCATTGGCTTGGACAGATGCTTTTGCTTTTTGGAATACGCCACGCTTGTAGTTCTGTTCAGGGTTCTTTACTGCTGCAATGCCTTTGAGGCAATCGTTTTGCAACAGGAAGACAAGCGCCTCAGCCTTCTTGATGCGTGCATCAAGGCCGACTGCCGTTACCTCGCCGCCCGCAAGGACCAGGGCGGCGAAATCTTGCAACTCTGCCTCGGAGCAGTCGCTTGTTTTTTTGATGACGATCACTTCAGCACCTTCATTCATGTTGCCCAACCTTAAGTAGACACCTAGTCAGGTGTATATTAAATTTCGACCGCCGACGCATAACGCCGCTCCAACGATCCGTTAGCCCGGATGCTATATTAATCAACAATCGATAGCAACCTTTCAGGCAAACCAAAATACACCTCAGCCTTGATCGAGCGAGCAGTCCGGATAGCCACATAAATTCCACCCTCAATCAAACCACCCAAATTGATTGACGAAACAACTACAACCCCAACCTTAGCCGCTGCTAAACTGCCGTTCCCTCTATTTTGTTGGAGAATGCGATGATAAGCGCCCCCGAAGCTACACCCGATCCCGTCCGAGAACGCCTGCTCAAAGCGGCTCTCGACAATTTCCTGTCCGACGACTACCACAGGGTCACGACTCGCCTGATCGCGGAACAGGCCGATGCCAATATTTCGATGATCCGTTACTATTTCGGCAACAAGGAAGGTTTGTACGAGGAGATGATTCGGGAAACCCTTAATCCGCTATTGGAGGTGCTGGACGGACAGATACTGAATTCCGTCGATGGTTTTAAGGATTTTCTATTGCTGTACTACGACACGATGTCTAAACGGCCTGAATTCCCTAAGCTGATCCTGAAAGTGCTGGCGCTCAACCAAGGCCCCGGACGGCGCTTTATCCAACAGTTGCTGGAGCGGGGCCGCACTCGCGGCGCGCGGAAAGTGGCAGAACTAAAAGGCAGCGGTCTAGTCAGTCCTTCATTAGATCCCGATGTCATCCGGTTGTCGTTTGTCAGTCTGGCAATGATGCCGATGCTGCTCAAGGATATTTTTGAAGATCAGCTCGGTCGAACCATGGACGAAGCTTTCTTCGAAAAACTGGCCGCGTTCAACGGTCATTTGTTTGCAACCGGCTTAGCGCCGAATAATAAGATATGAGGTTGACGATGTCGTTACAGAAAAACTCGGGGTCGGTTCGCCTGTTTGCCAAGCTGATGAAGTTTGCTTTTTGGCTACAGACCATCGCCCATAAGATAACCCCGCCGCCGTTTCGGCTGATTCAGATCGGCTCGGCGTTTTGGCAGTCCCGCGTCCTTCACGCCGCCGCATCGCTCAACATTGCCTCCGTGCTGGGCGATGGACAGCTCGCGGCCGACGCGATAGCCGCACGAATCTCGGCCCAAGCGGATGCCGTATACCGTCTGTTACGCATGCTGGCGGCAATGGGGGTGTTTGAAGAAGTGTCGCCGCGGATTTTCAAGAACAATGCGCTTTCCGCCTATTTGCGGGACGACCATCCGAACACTGTCAGGGCCATGATTTTAATGCACAACTCGGTCGAGATGAGTCAGCCTTGGTATCAGCAACTGGAACATGGGATACGTACCGGCGAGGTGCCGTTCCAAATTGCTCACGGCCGGGAGCTGTATGCCTATATGGACGATCATGCCGAATTCGATGCCTTGTTTTCCCGTGCAATGGACAGCGTGGAGGCTTTGACCGGCGATAGTTTTGCCACGGAATTCGATTGGGGACAATTTGGCCGCATCATCGACGTTGGCGGTTCGAAAGGCAGCAAATCGATGACGATATTGAAGCGGCATTCGCATTTGACGGCGTTGGTATTCGACCGGGAGCAAGTTATTCAGGCAGCGGCTACGTACTGGATCGGCAAGGAACCGCCTGATCTTCTTTCCCGATTAAACTTCCAATCCGGGGACTTGCTTGACTCGGTTCCTGCCGCCAAAGACGGCAAGGACATTTACTTGCTGAGCGCCGTCCTGCATGGCTTGGATGATGAGGCTTGTATCAAGGTGGTGCGTAATGTGGCCGCTGCCGGTAGCGGCACAGACGCCAGGATTGCAGTCATGGAGTTGGTTGTTCCGGAATCGAAGGCCGATATTTCCAGTGCCGCCTGCGACATGCAGATGTTTATGGCTACCCGAGGCAGGGAGAGAACGCTTTCGGAGTGGGAGCGTTTATTCGATCAATCGGGCTTGAAGCTTGATCAGCAAGTAAGTCTTAAATCGATTGGGAAGATACTGGTGCTAAGCCAAAGCTGAGACAAAGGGGGCATGTCAAAGACGAACTACCCAGCCTGATCCTCAGGCTGATGAGTCGTTTGAATCAAATCCCGGGCCTCGCTTCTGCTGTGTCCCGGAGGCGCGCCGAGCTGGCTCAGGTCGATATACTTGACGTCGAAGGTTTTGTGGATGCCGCCGCTGTCGAGCGGCGGCCCCACCAGGTCGTTCCAGAAGTCTTTGCCCCATTTGCGATTTTTTGCGATCACTTTGAAATTGAGTCCGCCGCGAGAGGTGCATTCCAGCACTTCCGAGTCGCCTGGAGCATTCGGATTCAATTTCTGGGTCAGCATCGTTTTTGTCCAGCATATCCGGGATGCGCGCCTGGTAGACTTGAGGTTCCTGATGGTTGGACATCAGCTCGGCAATTTTGCTCGCTGTGTCCATGTCCAGCGAAATACAAAGGGCTGTGCTCGCGTATTGGGTCAGCTTTGGAACTTTCTAGGCAAACCACCAATCAACCGGATTGCCGTTTTCGTCAATTGCGCTTAATGTCATTGTTTTGTCCTCAGTTAGATGAAATAACGGTATCGCTGTCCCCGGCCAGCAGGCGCTGAGGAACTTGGCTAAATGTATAAGCATCGTTTTGCAGGTCGAAAATCCACACGACATCGAAGCGGTCTCCAGGCCATGTTTGCGGAGCGGTGGTGCTATTACCGAGGATCAGGTTGGCAATGTCGGGGATGTCCTGGTGTTGCCAGGCGATCAGCACGGTGCCGTCGCGGCCGATCACGTCCTTGATCATGTCGGCTTGATCTTCTTTCAGGTATTTGTTGTGAATCTTGATGCCGAGTTTTTCGGCTAGCGGGGTGATGGTTTCCTCCGGGCGAAGGCTGTTGCTGTGCTTGCCGACGCCTGACGCGTAAAGATATTGAGGAACGGCAAGTTCCGGATTCTGCAACGTCCCATCGACAGGATCGAACAATACCGCCAACGCTCCGGCCCTCTGCCAACCCCGCGGAATCAGGGACTCGGGGTTTTGCTTGCCGTTGACGTCTACCCCGAACGGCGCGCCGGAATCAGCCGGCTTTTCGGCGTGGCGTATGATCATTATTTTTTTCGCTTTCATATCATTCTCCTTTGCGGCGGCTAGCGAACCGGACGCACAATTACGTTAGAAGACGAGCAATAATCCCTGGCATCGGTGCCGCATGCCGTGGAATGCATTTGCTTGTCGAAACAAAGACGGACTTCTTGCAAATATTTGCCTTTACAGGCTACAGCCATCTGTAAACTCGGATTCGAGTTCAAGAACGCTTTACGGATATCCGCTACCGAAGTATTGACCGGACGGCTCGGGTTCACGAAAGCATCCGGAATATTGATAGTTTGGAAAGTGTTCTTGATCAGGCCGAAATAATTGCCGACAGTTTCCCCGCTACAGGTACCGTGTTTTTCCCACTCATGCTGGACCAGCTTTTCGCTAGGCATGATCGGGAGCATTTCTTGCACAACCGCGTTGGGAACGGCGGGAGTCGTAGAACAGGAGTCGGGGTAACCTTTATTGTATTGCGGCCATAATCCATGCACGACGAATCCATACTGCTTGCCGCCTCCGCATTGGAGTTTGTCGTTCTTTGCTTCCGCGCAATGCTCCGGCGACCAAGACAGGGTCAGCAGGTAATAGTCGAATTTCCCTGGCTGGCCGTCCGCATAAGCAGGAAGGCTTAAACTTAGGATCATTGCCAAGGCCGCTTTGCCGATTATTTTTATATAAGGCATCTTTTTTCCTTTTAAGTGGATTTTGATCACCGACTGAATATTTTATTTGCCGGTTTCATTAGGCGTTTATTTTTTATCCGTTCCCGGTTTGTTGCCGGTACCGCGCAGCCGCACCAGTTTTTGCAAGAGGTCGAACCAAAACGGCGCACCGAACAGCGTTGCCGATGCGGTTACCAGCCAGCCTAATAATTGGGTGCCGCTTATGCTACGTATCGCGCTTTCAATCGATGTACTGTTGCCCCAGCCGACAGGTAAATACATGAATTCTTGCCACGGTACACTGGGCCATTGAGCGGTTCCGCTAATCCCGCTTACGATGGTGGGATGCAGCCAAAGCGTTTTGAACAGGTAAAAGCTATCGACATTGAAGATGGCGGCGATGACCAAGGCGATGATGAAGCAATAGAGTTGGGAACGGCGCTTATAGTTACCGGATAACCGGTCCATGCCGGCGTCAAACCATGCCGCCACCTCGGTGTGAACGTTTTCGATCTGTCCTGCCGCTCTTCCGTATATGCCCTGTAGCAGTTTTTTTATCTGGGGATCCTGAATTGCATCGATGTCCTTACCCAATTGTGCGAAATCGCCCGGCACGGTCTGTATGTTGTCTATCAGCGCGAAGGCAAAATGCTTGGGATCGATATAAGAAGGTTTGTTTTTAATATCTTCGGCGCTATCGGCATTGCCTTGATCATGGTGGCTCACTAAGGCATGGTTGTAGACATTGAGCGCGAGTCCGTCAAAATTCGGATCGTTGAGTAGGGATTTGACTCCGTCCAGCAGTGTGCTGGAACGCAGCTTAAGAAATGATGCAATGGCTTCGTTAGTGGAGCTGACAATGAAAGCCACGGAAGCGTAACAAAAGACCAGCCCTATTGCGACTTCCAACGCGGTACAGTTAAACATGGATTTCCCCTTTTTTAATTTTTACCGGAATTTCGTCCGAGTTTTTTGATTAAATATTTTTTGAACAGCTGAAGCCGACTAACCACCAGCCAACCGTAGCCTAAGGTGTGCAATTTTTGCCGATAAACGAAAAGCTTATGCCTGGGCCTGTACGCGACCACGGATTATAAGTTCAACCTGTTCCGCCATAGGCCCGGACTTGGCAAAATCCCCTTGCCTTGCATCGCGTTAGGCAATAATTGCCGCGGCATTGTGAAACAAAAAGCATCCGGCGTATGTAAGCTAAAGCTTAATTTTTTGTAAGCATTAATCCATTAATGCCTAACGTTACTCATGCGCCTGACTGTCCAGAGATTTAGACCTTCCAGGTTTTTAAAACCTGGAAGGTCTGCTTCTTCCCATCTAACGCTAAGTCATAAACATCGAAAGTATCGTTCAGGAATAATCCCGTTCGCCAAATAGCGCGGTGCCGATTCTGACGATAGTCGAGCCTTCGGCAATCGCGGCTTTTAAATCTCCGGTCATGCCAAACGAGAAAGTATCCAACTCAGGCCGGCCCAATTTTGCAACGGCTTGATAAAGTGCTCTATAAGGCCGGCGCTGCAAATCAAAATCCTGTTGCGGTGCGGGAATGGCCATTACACCGCGCAATTTCAGGTTGGGCAGTCCGGCGACCTGTTCGCACAATTGCGGCAATTCGACCAAAGTAATGCCGGACTTGCTCTGCTCATCGCTGATATTGACTTGCAAACAAATATTCAACGCCGGTAAATGAGGCGGGCGCTGTTCGCTAAGACGTTTGGCTATTTTTAAACTATCGACGCTGTGCACCCAGTCGAAATGCATCGCCAACGGCTTGGTTTTATTGGATTGGATGGGGCCGATAAAGTGCCAGGTAATATCGTAGGCGCCCAATTCCTGCTGTTTTCTCAAAGCTTCCTGTAAATAGTTTTCGCCGAAATGACGCTGCCCGGATTGATAGGCGGCGGCAATATCTTCGCTCGGCTTGGTTTTGCTGACGGCTAATAACAGCACAGAGCCGGACTGACGATTGCAGGCCAGTTCGGCATCGCTGATTTGCTTGCGTATTTGTTTGAGTCTTTGAGATATGGTTGTCATCGGCTGTCCGTTGTCAGTGAGTTGACGGTTATTAGACAACACACATTTAAAAAATGAAAATATGATCTATGGTATAAAAACAATTTTATTTTTGTCTTCATGAGGATGTTATGGATATTGCCGAATTACTGGCTTTTTCAGCTAAAAACAAAGCGTCGGATTTACATTTGTCGGCCGGGTTGCCGCCTATGATCAGGGTCGATGGCGATATTCGACGAATCAACATTCCCGCCTTGGATCACAAGGAAGTGCATGCGCTGATTTATGACATCATGAATGACAAGCAACGCAAAGATTACGAGGAATTTTTAGAAACCGACTTTTCGTTTGAACTGCCCGGCGTCGCCCGCTTCCGGGTTAACGCATTTAACCAGGAGCGCGGCGCGGCGGCGGTATTTCGAACCATTCCATCCACCATCTTGAGTCTTGAAGACTTGAAAGCGCCCAAGTTTTTTGAAGAATTGTGTCAAAAACCGCGCGGCCTGGTTCTGGTAACCGGCCCGACCGGTTCAGGCAAATCGACGACGCTGGCGGCAATGATCAACCATATCAACTGCAATGATTATGCGCATATTTTGACCGTCGAAGACCCTATCGAATTTGTCCATGAGAGCCAAAAGTCGCTAATCAACCAGCGCGAAGTCCACCGCGATACCCACGGCTTTAACGAGGCGTTGCGTTCGGCGCTACGGGAAGATCCCGACATCATCCTGGTCGGCGAAATGCGCGATCTGGAAACCATTCGGCTGGCAATGACCGCCGCCGAAACCGGCCACCTTGTGTTCGGCACGCTGCATACCACCTCGGCCGCCAAAACCATCGACCGTATTATCGACGTGTTCCCGGCAGCGGAAAAAGACATGATCCGGGCCATGCTGTCCGAATCGTTACAGGCGGTTATCTCGCAAACATTGCTGAAGAAAATCGGCGGCGGCCGTGTTGCCGCGCATGAAATCATGGTCGGTACCGCAGCGATCAGGAACCTGATCCGCGAAGCCAAAGTGGCGCAAATGTATTCCGCGATTCAAACCGGGCGCAAGGACGGTATGCAGACGCTGGACCAAAATTTGAAAGAACTGGTCGACCGCGGCGTCATCACAGCCAAAATAGCGATGGAGAAATCGGTTAATAAAGATATGTTCCGCTAGAAACGGCGGAAACTATCTTGCTGTGTACGCCCTGTGCCGGATTGGCGCTACGCTAATTCGGCCTAGACTGGTAAAATCACCTTATTTAAAAACCAAGCGAGAACTTATGACCGCGCCAAAAGCCCTCTATCAATCGTCACTGACGTCTTTAAAGCTCCGCGCTCGCGGCAAAGTACGGGATATTTACGACATTGACGATAAACATATGCTGATCGTGACTACCGACCGGCTGTCCGCATTCGACGTGATTTTGCCTGACCCGATTCCCGGCAAAGGCCGCGTGTTAACCAACGTGTCCAATTTCTGGTTTGAAAAAATGAAGCACGTGATGCCGAATCACCTGTCCGATATTCCTTTAGAGCAAGTCGTTCCCGACCCAGCCGAGCGTGCGCAGATCGAGGGCCGCGCTATCGTCGTCAAGTTATTGAAACCGTTGCCGGTCGAAGCGATTGTGCGCGGTTACCTGATCGGCTCCGGCTGGAAGGACTACCAAAAATCCGGCGCGGTTTGCGGCATTAAACTGCCCGAAGGCTTGCAACAGGCGCAGCAACTGCCCGAACCTATCTATACGCCGTCCACCAAAGCCGAAGTGGGCGACCATGATGAGAACGTATCTTTTGAAAGAACCGTCGAATTGATGGGCCGGGAGCTGGCCGAAAAAGTGCGCGACGCCAGCCTGAGACTGTACAAGGAAGCCGCCGCCTACGCTAAAGAACGGGGCATTATTATTGCCGATACCAAATTTGAATTCGGCATTGACGATAACGGTGTTTTGCATTTGATCGATGAAGCATTAACGCCTGATTCATCAAGATTCTGGCCGGCCGATCAATATCAAGTAGGCATCAGCCCGCCCAGTTTCGACAAGCAATATATCCGGGATTATTTGGAAACATTGGATTGGAATAAAACCGCGCCGGGCCCGCATTTGCCCGCCGAAGTGGCTGAATATTGCGCGGCGAAATACCATGAAGCGGAAGTTAGGTTGACGCAAGGTTGATTGTTAAATCCGCATGGGTCCAATTCGTCCACGAAAACATTCAATGCTCGTAAGGCGTAGGCCGGAATAAGGCCATCCAAGCGCGTAGCGCGAGGTGGCGTTTCCGGCGAGCAGGGAACTGTGCTAGGCTAAATCAATGGTCAATTTAATTCTGACATTTTGTGTTTTAGCTCTTTGATAGTCGCAAGCGCAACCTCCATAAATTTGTTAGCGTCTTTAATGCTGTTCAAATCGTTCGAAACAGAATCTATGTATATTTTTGAAAGCCATTTAAGTCTTTTCCAATTTCTATACTCAAAATCAAAACATTGTGGTATTTCAATTTGCAACTCAGCAAATTCATATTTGCCACCATCAACTTCTCTAACAGGTACAATCCCATAATGCAATGCAGCCGTGGCAACCTCTACTCTAAACAAAATATTAGGAATGCCAATATCAAAAAACACTCCTACACTATGAGATTTTCTTTGTCCTTCTTTGAACCAATTAATACAATTATCTGGATTATACTCAAGCTCTTTGAAGCTACCCTTTATCACCTTAACAGAATTGGATTTACATATTGACTGCTCCAAATTCTGAAAGAACCTGAAGAGAACTTCTCCTTTTGCTGGCAATATTGCATTTGAAATTTTCTGAGCATATTCAAGGTTATTCCCTGAAACCAATAGGTCTACGAGTTCTTGCTCTAATTCATGCTTCATAGTTGTACCAGTGATTTTTTGAATAAGGTAGTGATATTGCAATAAAGCATATTTAATAGCGGGACTGACATTTACTGCTTCAATACATAAGCTCAACCAATCAATAATATCTTCTCTATAAGATATGCATTGATATTCAACTCCGCAATGGCTGTATTCTTCAGCGGTAAAACCTTTCATAGTTAAATAGATTAAATGACCTTCTTTTCTTGCAAAGAAAATATCAAGAATATCTGCATACCGTTTTAGCTGTCTGTTTCCATCTAAGGCATCAATTTTGTTTTCAATGAGAAAAACATGGTTTTTAAGTTCAATCAGAATATCTACTCTATCCCGACCTTCGTTGAAAGATTTTTCTTTGAAAACCTTAGCGTTCTGTCCTTCCTGAAATGACTCCTCTGGCATCAAGATACGTAGAAATAACATTAGAAATTTATCGCCTTGTCCATGCGAACCCGTAGGATTTAGCAACTCCGCAATCATTGCTGAGTGGGTATTTACTTCTAGTCTTTCTATTTTGGTAATACTGAAAATATTAAATAATTCGCCGCCCACTCTCTGATGCTTCTCAATGTTTTTTACTCTGCCTGAAACATTGCTTAATAACTCTTTAATATTATTCATTAATTTTCCATCTTTAATTTATGTTCAAGCTTGGCAGTCTTCTAAATTAATCGCAATTAAGCTTAATATTGATGAATGGCTGCAAAATTGGCCGATAGCGGGCAATTTATAATTTCCGATATTGTCACAGAGGACTGAATTAGAAATCTGCAATGTCAGATCAAACGTTACCATGTCTCTGACCAGCCAAATGCTTTAACCTTAAGCCCGTCAACAGCAATGTTGCCGTGTAGATTACCAAACCTATCCCTATCCATTTGACCAAATTGATAACCCGCACCGTCGAACTCCAATCATTCCACCAAGCCGGATCGACAAAATAATATAGTGCGGCCGACATCGCTGCCGCAGCCAGCGTTACCCTGGCAAAAAACAGCCACCAACCGCTAGCGGGTTGATAAACCTTATCCTTTTTCAACTTTATCAATAACAAAGCGGCATTAAAAAAAGCGCCCAAGGATGTCGCCAAAGCCAAGCCCGCATGGGCCAACGGAAAAACCAGCGCCACGTTCAAACCTAAGCTAACCAACATCGCGTAAACCCCGTAGCGAACCGGTGTTTTCATATCGCCGCGCGAGGTAAAGCCCGGCACCAACACTTTAATCAAAATAAAGCCCAGCAAACCGACCGAATAAGCCTTTAAACTCCGCCCGGAAAAATGCACATCGCTGACTCCGAATTCATTATATTGAAACAGCGTCGACAGCATCGGCTCGGCCAACATCACCAAGCCGATAGTTGCGGGCAGGCCTATCAAAACCACCAATCGCAAGCCCCAATCCAGCGCATTTGAAAAAGCGGCTTGGTCTTCAGCAGCATGACTTTTGGCTAAACTCGGCAAAATAACCGTCGCCAGCGCTAGGCCCAAAATACCTAGCGGGAACTCAACCAGACGGTCGGAATAATACAGCCAGGACACGCTGCCAACGGTTAAGAACGAGGCAAACAAGGTATCCAGCAACAAATTAATCTGCGTCACCGAAACGCTAAAAATGGCCGGCAGCATCAGGCTTATAATCCGTTTAACGCCTGCGTCCTCAAATCCCAGTCTCGGTATTGGCATCAAGCCCAAGCGCATCAACGACGGAAACTGAAACAACAGCTGCACAACGCCCGCCGCAAAAACGCCCCAGGCTAATGCGGTGACGGGTTCCTCCATCATCGGCGCCAGCCAGATGGCGGCGGCAATCATGCAGATATTCAGGAAAACCGGCGTTAATGCGGGAATAGCAAAGCGTCCGTGCGCATTCAAAATTCCGCCGGCAAAAGCCACCAGTGCAATAAAGAACAGGTAGGGGAAAGTAATTTGCAGCAGCTGCACGGACAGCTCATATTGATTGCCTTGCCACATAAAACCGGGAGCCAGCAGCATGATAAGCACAGGAGCCGCAATGATGCCGACCAAGGTAATCAGCGCTAAAAATACCGACAGAGTCCCGGCTGTTTTATCGATAAACTGCTTTAATTCGGCCTTGTTGCCGCGCTCTTTGTAATCGGACAGCACCGGAACGAAAGCGTGAGCAAAAGCGCCCTCGGCAAATAAGCGGCGCAAAAAATTGGGAATCTTGAACGCAACAAAAAACGCGTCTGTTGCCAAGTTCACACCGAAAATATGAGCAATCAACATATCCCGGATAAATCCGAGAATACGTGAGATCAAAGTCATGCTGCCGACAACTACCGTCGATTTAAAAAGCTGCCTGCTCAATGCCGATCCTGCTATAATGCGTTAAAATAGTTTGACAATAATATCATTTATACTGATAATGCACGGCTTATTTAACTTACCACAAGAATCGAGAAACTATGGCTAATACAGCACAAGCTAAAAAGCGTGCGAAGCAAGCGGAAAAAAGCCGTATTCGCAACGCCGGACAACGCAGCAACTTACGCACCTTCATCAAAAAAATCCTTGCTGCCGTTAAAATTGGCGACAAAGAAAAAGCGCAAGCCGCCTACAACACCGCTGTTCCGATTATCGATTCCGCAGTTACTAAAGGCATTATTCACAAGAATAAAGCTGCACGCGGTAAAAGCAGACTGAACGCAAAAGTAAAAGCTATCGCTTAATCGCTTTTAGCTTTACCCATAAAAAAGGCCGAACTCTTTGAGTTTCGGCCTTTTTTATGGCCTGCAAAACCGGCTTAAATCACCACCAGATTATCCCGATGTATCAACTCCGAGTCATCGAAGTAACCCAGAATACCTTCAAATTCCGAACTGTTTTTGCCTGCAATTAATTGAGCCTCGGCATTGCCGTAGTTAATCAGTCCGCGCGCAATTTCCAAACCGCTTTCATCCACACAAGACACCAACTCGCCACGCTCAAACCGGCCCAATACCGATTTAACGCCGACAGCCAGAAGGCTTTTCCCTTCATTTTTCAGCATCCTGACCGCGCCCGCATCCAAAACCAGCGACCCTTTAACCTGCAACTGACCGGCGAGCCAGCGTTTTCTTGCCACCAACGGCTCTATGTCCGGCAATAAATACGTACCCAAATCAGCACCGGCAATTACTGCGGTAATCACATCATTAGCAGCCCCGGCGGCAATGACCGTTGCCGCGCCGGACCGGGATGCCAGCCGCGCCGCCCGCACTTTAGTGCACATGCCGCCTCGACCCAAGCCGCTACGGCTATCGCCCGCCACTATATCCAGACGCTCATCATTAACGCTGCTTTCGGAAATTAACTTCGCATCGGGATTTAAACCCGGATCAGCCGTAAATAAGCCTTTTTGATCGGTCAAAATAATCAGCAGATCAGCCTCGACCAAATTAGCCACCAATGCCGCCAGCGTATCGTTGTCGCCAAAACGGATCTCTTCTGTCGCCACCGCATCGTTTTCATTAATAACCGGCACTATGCCGAATTTAAGCAAGGTCAACAGCGTGCTTCTAGCATTCAAATAGCGCTGCCTGTCGGATAAATCGTCATGAGTTAACAGCACCTGCGCCGCATGCAGACGATGTTGCTGGAAATTATCGTCAAAAACGCGCACCAAGCCCATTTGACCGACAGACGCCGCCGCCTGCAATTCATGCAAGGTCTTGGGGCGCACCTTCATACCCAAGCGACACATACCCTCCGCGACGGAACCCGAAGAAACCAAGACCACATCGATAGATTTCCGCCTTAAACCGGCCATCTGCTCAACCCAGGCAGCAATAGAGACCTTATCAAGACCTTGGCCGCCCTTGGTTAACAAAGAGCTGCCTATTTTCACGACAACCCGCTTAACTTTGGCAAAATCAGTCCTGCTCACTTTTTTCCTGCCGTTGCTGTTCCAAAAAATCCATGATAGCAAACATCAATTCTCTCGTGCCATCTCCATTAATTGCCGCAATCTTAAAGACTGGCCCTGTCCACTCCAACTCATCGACAATAGCCTGACAACGCTGATCAACTTCCTCATCAAGCAATCGATCTATTTTATTCAGCACCAACCAACGCGGCTTGGCGGCCAGCTCGTCACTCCACTTCTCGACTTCATGAATAATTTTTCTAGCCGCCTGCACCGGCGATTCAGCACTTTCATAAGGCTCAACATCAACCAGATGCAACAATAATCCGGTACGCAACAAATGCTTTAAGAATTGCAAGCCAAGACCCGCACCTTCTGCCGCACCTTCAATAACGCCGGGAATATCGGCAATAACAAAGCTGCGCAAATCATCAACCCTAACCACACCCAGATTAGGATGCAAAGTTGTAAACGGATAGTCGGCAACTTTCGGAGTTGCCGCTGATACTGCACGGATCAAGCTGGATTTTCCCGCATTAGGCATCCCCAACAGGCCGACATCGGCAATCAACGTCAGCTCTAGGTTGAGCCTGCGATGCTCACCTTCCGAACCCTTACTGGCCTTTTGCGGCGCTCTGTTAACGCTGCTTTTGAAGCGCGTATTGCCTAAGCCGTGAAAACCGCCTTGAGCGACCAACAGCGTTTGGCCTACCTTGGTTAAATCGCCTATGACTTCACCCGTTTCAGCATCGGAAACCAGCGTTCCGAGCGGAACCGGAACATAGCAATCATCACCTTTCCGGCCGGTACAATTACGACTCATGCCGTTCTGGCCGCGTTGAGCTCTATGCACGGCATGATAGCGAAAATCCACCAACGTATTTACATTTTCTGCCGCAATCAGGTAAACGCTGCCGCCATCGCCGCCATCACCACCGTCCGGACCACCCATCGGAATATATTTCTCGCGCCGAAAGCCGATAGTACCATTGCCGCCATCGCCCGCCTCTACGCGAACTTCTGCTTCGTCAACAAATTTCATAAATCACATACCGCCAAACTTCAAACCCAACCGATAAAAACAAAAAAAGCCCCGCTATAACGGCGGAGCTTTTTAAAGCTGTCGGGCCGGACACACCAACCCAACCTGACTGCCTCACCATACTACAGCGAGATACAGCCGTATGTCTTACGCAGCAACAATACTGATAAATTTGCGGCTATTAGGTCCTTTAACCTGAAAAACCACTTTGCCATCAGCCGTTGCAAACAAAGTATGATCTTTTCCGCAACCTACGTTATCACCTGCGTGAAACTGAGTTCCACGTTGACGAACGATGATGTTGCCTGCCGTTACAGTCTCGCCACCGTAACGCTTAACGCCTAATCTTTTCGCATTAGAGTCGCGTCCGTTGCGGGTACTACCACCAGCTTTCTTATGAGCCATTTGTAACTCCTAATATCTTAAGCAGAAATGCCAGTAATCTGGACTTCTGTATAGTACTGACGATGGCCCATTTGTTTCATATGGTGCTTACGCCTTCTGAATTTAATAATTTTGACTTTCGCATGTCTACCTTGAGACAAGACAGTCGCTGTAACTTTGCCGCCTTCGATAAAAGGCATGCCGACCTTAACAGCATCGTCGGACTGAATCATCAGTACTTTATCGAACTCAATGCTGTCGCCTTCGCCTAGCTCCAGTTTTTCTATTTTTAAGTAAGTACCTTCTTCTACACGGTACTGTTTACCACCTGTTTGAATTACCGCATACATCGGCGCAAGCTCCATCAAGCATTAATCTGTTTAAAGTGAACAAAAAATTATATTTTCAAAACCATGCTAAGTCAATCTAAATTAAACCGCCGCCCTGAATATCTAAATTAAAATAGCATAAAAAAGCCGTTATCATCAACCCGCCTATTCAATAGCATGGGCGATTAACGGTTTATTAAGTTATAATAGCTTAGCAGACTTTGATTTTCATAGCTATCGCCATGAAAAATAACCCAAACTTACACGCAGCACTACATAATGGCATCGCATCCACAATTCTCGGCTAATATCCCTGCACCCATTGATTTTGATTCAATCAAAAAATTAACGACAACCGAGGCAAAAGCTGTCGATCAACTCATCATTAACGAGCTGAGTTCCGATGTTGTTCTCATCAATCAGATGGGCCATTATATAGTCGGCAGCGGCGGCAAGAGATTGCGTCCAATGCTACTGTTACTGGCGGCCAAGGCATTGGGAGGAGCCGGCGATAACCATTTGTTGCTGGCTGCGGTCATTGAGTTTATCCACACCGCCACACTGCTGCATGACGATGTCGTTGACGACTCCGACCTAAGACGCGGCAAGGAATCCGCCAACGCGGTCTGGGGCAATGCAGCCAGCGTATTGGTCGGCGATTACCTGTACTCCAGCGCGTTTGAGATGATGGTGCGTACCGGCAATATGCGGGTCATGGAAATTTTGTCAAAAACCACCACCGCCATTGCCGAAGGCGAGGTATTGCAGCTATTGAACTGCAATAACCCGGAAACTACCGAAGAAAAATATCTAGAAGTTATTGCCAGAAAAACCGCCATTCTATTCAGCGCCGCGACCAAGTTGGCCGCCGTTATTTCCGAAGCATCCGCTGAAATCGAGCAAGGCCTGGCCCAATACGGCCAACATTTGGGCATCGCTTTCCAACTGATTGACGATGCGCTCGACTACAAAGCCAGCAAAGACGAACTCGGCAAGAATCTCGGCGATGATCTTGCCGAGGGCAAACCGACCTTACCGCTAATTTACGCTATTCAAAACAGCAATGAGAGCGAAGCTAAAATCATTATCGACGCAATCAAAAATAGCGATCGCGATGCGTTCAACGAAGTTTACGCCATAGTGCAGCACACTAAAGCCATTGAATATACCGAACAGCGCGCCGACGAAGAAGCTCAGAAAGCGATCAGTGCATTAAACGTGCTGCCCGATTCAGACTATAAACAGGCATTAACTTTATTGGCGAAATTTTCCGTCCAACGCAACTATTAAACCTAACCTTTGATTAGCGCATTATAAGCATGCGCTTTTTCAAGCAGCCGATTATATTTACGCTCAACCTTATCCATTATCTCGGTTAAAAACTGCGACACCTCGACGTTTTCGATACCTTCCGCCGCCGACAGCATATAAGCTTCCAACTCGCTAACTGCGTCGGCATCGACAATCTCATCAAGCAGGACCGCGGCTTCGGAGGCATTAACCGCCTTAGCCAGTTTGTTTGCAACCAAACCTTGCTGCAACAGTTGTTGCAAGCCATCAACCGCCTGAGCCATATCCTGGACTCGTTCATTAACCGCTTTAAGCAGCGTTAAATTTTCGGTGAACTCCAGAAAATCATTCACCGCTTTTTTAAGCTCATACAAGCGAAGCTCGTGTTTTGCCTTAATTGTTTGCCGCATCGTCATATCCAGTTCATCAAAAATTGCGCCAATTATAATTCAGATTTGGATTTATCGACCGCTTAGGTTAAAGATGTGTCCATCCTGGATTATTTACGGCATAGCCTGAAACAAAACCCCCTATTTACAGCCATGTTAATGTCCTAAATTAATAAGAAACACCAATAGCCCGCAGTCCGCTAATATGCGAGGATGATCGAAATCCAATATACCCCGGAGAGCTTATGCCCCTTAAAAATTTTTTGACTTCCGCTTACGATGTTCAAATACCCCGGATTATTTACGGTACGGCCTGGAAGAAAGAGCGTACCGCGGCGCTGGTAGAACAGGCTATCGGCCTGGGTTTCCGCGGCATCGATACCGCCTGCCAACCCAAGCATTACCACGAAGCGGGCGTCGGCGACGGCGCGGCTGCTTGTCTGCGCCGCGGGATGGATCGTTCCGAACTTTATTTGCAAAGCAAATTCACCTCGTTGAGCGGCCAGGACCCGATGCAAATACCTTACGATCCCAATGCAAGCCTCAGCGAACAAGTAGCGCAATCATTCCAAACCTCGCTAAAAAATCTGCAAACTACTTACCTGGATTGCTTGGTGCTGCATTCGCCGCTGGCAAATCCGCAGCATACCTTGGAAGCATGGCAGGCCATGGAGCAAATCTTTCACCGCGGCGAAGTCAAACAATTGGGAATCAGCAATTGCTACGACGCCCGGCAGCTTGAGTTTTTGTACCGAAATACAGCGGTCAAACCGGCCGTTATCCAGAACCGTTTTTATGCGCAGACCCAATACGATCGCCTCATCCGCTCTTTTTGCCGGGAGCACCGGATCATTTACCAAAGCTTCTGGACGCTGACCGCCAATCCGAATGTGTTGGCGCACCCGGCACTGCAAACTCTGGCCGCAAAACACCGGCGCAACACTACGCAAATATTTTTCCGCTATTTGAGCCAGATCGGCATTATTCCGTTAACCGGCACGACCTCGGAGAGCCATATGCGCGAAGATTTGGCTATTTTCGATTTTGAACTGACTGCCGACGAATGCGATGCGGTGGAAATGCTGCTTTGCTTATGACGCTATCGATAGCCAAAGCGGAAAAGCAGGATGCGGAACGGATTGCAGCCCTGATTAACTCGGTTTATCGCGGCGAATCCAGTAAACAAGGCTGGACCACGGAAGCCGATTTACTGTCTGGACTAAGAACCGACACCGAAGAAATCCTGCTCTTGATCTCAAGCGGCGATTCGATGTTTTTACTGTGCAAGGCGGAAACGGAACTGGTCGGATCGGTGCATTTGCAGAAACAGGCCGAGCAGGTTTGTCTGGGCATGCTGGCGGTCAGTCCGTTATTACAAGGAAGAGGCATCGGCAAGCGCTTATTGGCAGCAGCGGAGCAAGCCGCTCAGGAGACCTGGGCCGTTAATAAATCGGTTATGAGCGTTATCTCATGCCGGAGCGAACTGATCGCATTTTACCTACGGCGCGGCTACCGACGCACCGGAGTCAGCAGAGCATTTCCGGTTAATCCGAAGCTATGGACGCCTAAGGTTACGGGTTTACGCTTGGAGATATTGGAAAAGAGCCTGTAAATCTTAGTACGCTGGGCAGTTACTTATCTACCATGGCCTCCATTGCCGGCAGGCTAGATTGCGACACTTTGCCACATTGGCAAATCGAGCCTCCCCCCCCATATAAAGTACTAGCCACCACTCTATTTAGCGCAATATGACTCCCAAACATTACCAACTTCCTGTTGCCGGCATGCAATGCCCGGATTGCGAAATCCATATCGTCGAAGCGCTCTCCGGACTTCCCGGCATCCTGAAAGCGCAGGCCAGCTTTACCGATGAAACGCTGGCACTGGATCTGGACACCGATGCCATATCGCTGAAGACGGTTTGCGCGACAATCGAAGCGGCCGGCTACGAGTGTTCCAAACACTCCGCCGGTAGACCGGCAGGCTTAGGTCAACGCATGCTCCTTATTGCCGCTGCCATCATAGGCATTATTCTGCTACTTCAACTGAACAAAGTCGTTCATCTCGACTTATCTCCGGAAGACATCGGAAAGACAACCAGTTACGGACTGCTGTTTCTGGTCGGGGTACTGACCAGTTTCCATTGCATCGGCATGTGCGGCGGTTTTGTCGTCAGCTATACGGTGGCTGACGCGAAATCAGGCAAACCCAGTCTTTTGAGTCACCTGCTTTACGGCTTGGGAAAAACGCTGTCTTATTCAAGCTTCGGCGCTTTGTTCGGGCTGACCGGCGGCGCTATCTCTTTTACCTTGGGCATGCGCGGCATAATCTCGGCTATTGCGGGCGCATTCCTGATCCTTTACGGACTGAGCATGCTGGAAGCATTTAGCGGGTTAAGGCGTCTACATATACGCCTTCCTTACTTTCTCAACCGTTTTTTGGCCAGGCGGCGCCGGCGCTCGTCCAGCCCTTTCGTCATTGGTTTACTGAACGGCCTGATGATCGCCTGCGGTCCGTTGCAAGCCATGTATATCATGGCCGCGGGTACCGGCAGCGCGGTAACGGGCGCATCGTTGCTGGCCGTGTTTGCGTTGGGTACGTTGCCTGTGATGCTGGCGTTCGGCTACTTTGTCGACATAGTTTCCAGCAACGCCACACGACAGTTTATGAGAATTTCCGCCCTCATCATCCTGCTGCTCGGAGCGGCCATGCTCAATCGCAGCCTCCTGATTTCAGGCTCCGGCTACGATGTCAACTCGCTGCTATCAAGAGCGTCGCTGACATTGCAGACGCACTTTATGACATGGCGTCATGACCATGCCGATGCAGGATCGCACCTTCAAGACGGCTATCAGGTGATCTACATGGAAGCCGAGGCAAGCGCCTACAAGCCGGACAAATTCATTCTGCGCTACGGCATTCCGGTCAAATGGGTCATCAATGCGCGGGAACTATCCTCCTGTAACAAACGGATTATCATTCCCGCGCTGGACATGACCATCGATTTGAAGCCCGGCTTACAAATCGTCGAATTTGCGCCGCGGCAAATGGGCGCCATCAGCTGGAGCTGCTATATGGGCATGATTCCGGGAACGTTTATTGTGGAAAAATGATAAGGAATCGCGTGATCCGGTCAACGTAGACGATTTCTCGCCGGCAAACCGCCGCATATTCACAAACGCCGATAACAGTCTTGCGAAGTCACGGAAATCCGGGTTCCGCAAGTCCGATCCTGACTACTCGTTACTGTCAACCCACACTTGCCGATCAGTCAACGCATTGATTAGCTCAGCGGTTTTCCCATAGTTTGGCAATCGGCTCGCTTGAAATCGAAACCTCGCCGATAAACGGACGATCGACAGCGATGATGCAAAACATCATCGATCCGATCATCACCCCGAACAGAGTGGCCATAATCCGGGCCGCAGGCCGATCATGCTCGTGGGCAAATGCCGAAAAGGACAATACCACCAACGCTGTCAACATTACGGTCAACCATACTTCGCCGGGCATGTTGTCCGTTGCAGCCATCAGCCTGTTTTGCCGAGCGACTTCGACCTCTTTCAAGCTGGCTACCACCGACTTACGCATTTCCTCCGGCAGGCCTGGTAAACCGGTCAGCGCTATCCGGTGCAAGTCATCAAGCATCTGCCGGGCGCCGGCATTTTCGATCCCATTCGACATGCTTTGCCATTCTTGCTGCGTCACCACCTTGGCATAAGCGGCAATCGCCAAACCTAGCTCCGGATACCGTTGCGCATCAACCATCCTATCCGCGAAACTGAGCGAGCGCACCTCCTGATGCACGGCCTGTTGGGCGAATTCCTTTTCACGCCAGATGGTGTTGGCGATCAAAGCGGAAAAAATCACGTAGCCGGCCATCATGGAGCCGCCCAAGGTAGGCAGCATGTGGCGAAAGGACGGTTTGAGTTTGGCTATGGGAGAGCTGTGGACCAGCTCAACAATCAACCAAGCCACGGCAACCGTTGTTCCGATTATTAACAACGCCATCACCACAATCGGCAATTCCAGCAAGAAAAGTATCATTTATTACATCTCCAAATTAATAGGCTTTAGGCGAGCATTTGGACGCTGGAAAGGATGCGGACAATCCGTTCCAGCGGCGTAGAATGCAGTGCGCTTTGTTTATTATATCCTATGAATTACTTTTGCTTAGAGGTGGGCGGGGCATATTGCCACGTTCGAATGATTTTGCGTTGGTAAATGAGCCATTAGGCGTGGGCATAAAAAACGTAAGAGGCGGGGTTACAAAAGACCGTCACGCTTAGAGGCAATGCACAATGATGAAAGTAATTGCGGTGGATTGCCTAACGGCGAATCCACCCTAGTGTGCCCGGCATGGGCTAAAACTTGTTATCTGAAAGGAGATAACCGGAAGTAGTAACGACAACCGTAGCGAAACGCAAGGGTGTAAACCGCGAGGCTAGCCTGAAAGAAGCGCGTAGCAAAAGCACGACCGCAGGAACACGAACAAGCAGCGAGGCCGGGTGCGGGCGATGAGTGTGCTAGGGAACACGAAATCCAACCGTTACCGAAAGACGCATCAGGTAGAGCTT
>Ga0208789_1000749_pt1 | contig 25148 bp, 19 predicted proteins | sample Methanotroph_Enr_FD_187368 | JGI IMG/M metagenome (GOLD analysis project Ga0208789, IMG submission 187368) | Enriched soil microbial communities from Old Woman Creek wetland in Ohio, USA - Methanotroph_Enrichment_5 (SPAdes) (version 2) | ecosystem: Environmental > Terrestrial > Soil > Wetlands...
TGGGAACTCTTGTCGTATTTAATTTCTGAAGGTCGATAATTGTAAATACTCCGTTATGCAGAGTAACCGATTTCTTCCCATCCGGAGAAAGAGCCATCCCAAAAGGATCGTTGGTTATCCGAATAAATTGGCCTGCCGGAGTTAAAAATCGGCCACTTGGTAAAATCGTTGTTCCTTCAGGACTTATTTTAGCAAATTCATTTCCGGCCGGTACCGAAAGAATATCAACGTTTTGTTGCGCCGTAGCAACATTCATCCCAAATGTTAACAAGGCAACGATCACAGAATTACGAATCAGTTTCATAGACTTATTTTTCGTTGTAAAAAAACGTGCATGGTAAAAAGCAAACATTTCTGATAAAGAATGCTTTTGCAATATCCCCTTTTCCTTGTATTTATCACATTGATGCCGATTAATTATTCATTAATTGCTGATTGTTATTCCAATTCTGCAAAACAGATGGAACAAGTAAAAAGAAATGATGTCAATTAACTATTTCAGCCTTACGCAGTAAATGACTGACTGATTATCAATCCATTATCTGATCGTTTAGTTGTTGCTCTTTCTTCTTTTCAGAAACGAAATTAATTCTTCAGGGCGATCCGTTTGTATTCCGTCGGTTTTCCAATCGATGATCTGAGTCCATTCTGCTTCGGTGCCGTTCTTTTCATCGGTAAAAACCATTGCTTTATGCTGATGGGCTTTCTCAACAAAGCTTCTACTCAACTGATCCATATCGGTAGCGATAGAAGAAGTTTTTACCAGATTTAAAACTTCATCGATATTTTCTTCAGCACCCGGATCGGGCATCGGGACACAATCGGGACAAATATCCACGAGTTGGTTAATTGCAAGGATGTTGGAGGCCGGAATATACCAAATAATATCGCGTTCCATATGATACTTTCTGATTAATTCGACCAAAGCCGGAACTGGTGCATCTTTCAGGTCGAGATAAATTCCGATTTTTCTCTGGCATAACTTCAGGATTTCTTCGAACGTTGGCACCTGCGTTCCTTTCCATTTTTCGCCAAGCCGAATACCAATGTCCAGTTTTCGTATTTCAGCAAAAGTCAAATCACACACCTTACCCGATTGTCCTGAAACATATTCGTCAATCGAGGAATTGTGCATACTTACGAATTTACCGTCGTTTGTGGTGCGAACATCAATTTCAACAAAATCACATCCCAAATAAATCGCTTTCTGGTACGCTGCCAGCGAATTCTCGGGAATACCCTGATGGGCACCACGGTGGGCGAGTACATAAATTCCGTTTTTGGCTTTTCGCTGCAAAGAGGGTCCTTCCAGGTTCTGAGCGTTTAGTTGAGCGAAACTACTGGCCAGAAGGATGATGAAAAATAAATTTCGAATATTTTTATTGATTTTCATAAATACAAATGTTTGGCATATAATATCGAACCGCAATAAATTTCGGATTAATTTGAATTTCCGGATTTGAAAATATCTTTTAAGCTAACTGTTTTATTATTAATCAATGGTTTAGCCCAAAAGGATATGCTTAAAATGTAAGAAAGCGTCAGAAAAACAAATGAAATTCCTACACGGAGGCCAAAGGCATCGCCAATAACCCCAACAATTAGCGGAACGACTGCACCACCCAGAATTCCTGAACACAAAATTCCGGAGAAAGCACCATGATTACTGCCTATGGAGTTAAGCGCCAATGAGAAAACCACTGACCACATCACCGAAGCGAAGAATCCAACACCAATAAAGCCGTAGTATGAAACCATACCGTTACCGGTAAACAAAGCCGTCGCCAAAGAAATCATGGCTCCAACCGAAAAAATACGCAAAACAAGTTTGCTATCCATAAGTTTCAGCAGCCCCAGTCCTAAAAAACAACCAAGGGTTAGCAACAACCAGAACTGAGAAATGGCGTGAGCTCCCTCCACTTCAGGTTTCATATCGTGATAATCGGCCAGAAATTGCGAAATCCAACTGGCCACACCCTGCTCTGTACCCACATAAGCCATGATTCCGAAGAAAAACAGAACCACATATTTATTCTTAAAAAGCTCAGCAATAGTACTGAACCGGCCAACTTTTTCATCTTCATTTAATTCAACCTTGGGTAATCGAACCATCGAAATCAACAAAACCATAGCAACCGAAATAATTCCAAAAATCCAGTAAATCGATACCCATTTCAGGTTTTCGGGAACCAGACCATTCAGTGTAGACAACAATATGTTTGAAGTATTTCCGGCATTTAAGTTAGTAATCAGGTACGAATACAGAAGTGGACTCAGGAAAGATGCTCCGCCAAAAAACAACTGTGCCAAAACTGACGTAAACGCAAAATTTTCTTCACCACCCGAAACCCGCAACAAGGGGTTAATGGCCACCTGGAGAATTGACATACCCAAACCAATCAGGAACAACGAAATGAGGTAGATTGGAAATGTGGGAAAAAAGGAAAACAAAAATGCGCCAATTGTAGCCAGAATGAACGCAAGTGTCAAAACCTTTTTCTCTTTGTATTTTTCGGTTAGCATCCCTGCCGGAATCGACATGACTCCATAGGCAATGAAAAATGAAAAATTAAGCAATCCGGCCATTCCTTTACTTGCATTGAATCCTTTAATCACTTCAGGAACCAGCGGTCCAATAATATTGGTCAGGAATGAGATCACGAAGAATATAAACATGATCAGCAGAACAATACCATAATTTCTTTTCATCTATCAATTATTTTATTTCAAGTTTTAAACTGCTCACTATCTTTTTGTGTTGACTTTCAAATGCTTTCAATTTACTGAATCGATTTAGTCGCTTTTTAGATTTTTAGCAATTCTTAAAAATAAGAGATGCCGCTCCCAAACATCCAGCCTGATTTCCTGAAAAATTGTCTCTAAAATATCGTCACGAGTTGAAGATATTCCAATTGAAAGCTTGTCGGTATAACGTATTTCGCCCGATTCGGCAACAAGGGCAAACTTGATGAAAGTTCCACCCAAGTCAATTCCTACTGCATATTTTTCACTTTCCATTGTAATTTAGTTAAGTATAATTTTATCCACATTCCAACCTCTGACTTCAATAACCGGTTTCTCGCCTTTAAAATCAGACAGGAAAAATTGTGCATCGTAAGTTCTTACCTCGCCCGGCAAAATAGTTACATAATTATCGCTCCAGTAAATCGGAAGGATAGGTAATTTCGTCTGTGGATCAAGAACATCCATAAAATTAAAAAAAGCGATTGAACCTGAGTTGTTTTGCACTTTCAGGATAATCTTTCCAAACTGATCATCTTTAGTATATTGATAGTTACATTCGAGCTTAACGTTGGGTAACTGATCCAATGCCGTGTAATCGGCAAACTGACTGGCTGGGGTATGAAAAGGCCATGGTAATTTTTTGAAAGCTTCATAATCAAGCACATCCTTTTTTACCGACAACCAATAAATGCTGTTGTCAACTTCCTTGTTTTCTTCATTAAAAATCCGCAAGTCGAGAAAATAAACCGGAGTCAGGTTTTTAATTTCCGGAAGTTTATAGATGAATTTCGAAATATTTGAAGGAATATCGCCTTGCCACTGATCTGCAAATATTTCTTTCGAATTAAGATCAAAAATCCGAATTTTTACGGTCAGGTTCCTGGCTGTCTGCAAATCTTCGTTTCCCAGATAAATGTCGTCAAACCCATACCTGTAAATGGCATGGAGCGTTGTACAAGCTTTTTTAACACCATAAAATGAACCATTTGGTTGAAGATAGGTATCATACAACTGCCAGATTAATTTGGGCCATGCCGAGTTCAACTGCCACTGAACCAACCCTGTACTTTTAGGTTTATGAGCAACAAAAGCTTCAAACTGCGGGCGCATAATTTCGTAATTGTTTACCTGCGCTTTATATGAAAATTCGTCTATGCCTGAAGATTTTCCATAACGGGCGTTGATGGCATTAATGTCACGATCCAGCGAGGTAAATACGTTTCGGCCGGTATGATATTCCCAATATGTTTTGTCGATTGGCCAAAGTGCTTCTTCAGGCATCATTTTGCGCAACGATGCCAACGGAGCAATGCTGGCACCCGGACATGTTTCGGTGTTGAATCCCCAGGCGCCACCCAATGTTGTATCGGTAAACCAATACTGCGGAGGTGTCCAGGCATAAGGACCTAACATCTTCATGCCACTTGGTCCGCTGATTTCGCTGACGATAGGAACTTCCGTAACCACATTATTTGTTTCCGTACCGGCACCTCCGGCAGAAGTTGAATAGGGTCTCGACGGATCATATTTTTTGAACAACTCAATATACCTTGTTTCCAATCTTGGATCCGGAAGTTTATCACTTCCCAACATCCATACGTAAATACAAGGATGATTTCTCAGCCACAACATCTGGTCTTTCCACATGGCGGCGAGATGATTAATATCTTCAGGAGAAACAGCGCCACCGTACTTTTTATCACATGGTTTATACAGGTATTCCTCCCATTCCCAAATACAGTTCCAGCCAATCATAACCAAAACGCCATATTCGTCGCACAGGTCGTACAAATTCTCATCTTTTCCCCAGAAACCTTCGCAACGAATGCTGTTAAGCCCCATGTGGCGAATGTAACGCATTTGGGCTTCAACCGATTTACGAGTATCGCGAAGGAAAATATCGTCGGCCCAACCACCGCCTTTTACTAAAACAAACTTGCCATTGATTTCAAAAGTCCGGTTTTTATCGGCATTCAGGTAACTGCGAATTTCGCGGATACCGTATTTTTTTTCAACGCAATCAAGTATCTTATTCTTAGCAATAAATTCTGTTTTTAGGTTATATCGTTTTGCCTTACCCATGCCATTGGGCCACCACAACTCAACATTTTTAACTGATAGCTGGCTGTATTCGTCCGGGTTAAACCTTACTGACAAAGTATCATGGGCTTTTATGGTAACTATTTTTTCCACACGCCCAATTTCATAATCAGCCCGCACAATTCCTTCAACCGGACGATCTGTGCTGTTTACAATTTCGGCTTGAATGTAAAGATCAGCAGCGCTTTTAGATGCGGTAACCACTTTAGAATAAACAAACGGGCTTACAATTTTTATCCCATCGTTTATTTCGAGAAATACTTCTCTGAAAATGCCCATACTTCGGTCGGTAGGAAGTGGATTCCAGTCGCAAAAGCCAAGAGAGTATTCTCCATTGGCAAACCGCACCAATTTTAAGGCTACTGTATTTTTGCCCTTCTTAATATACGGATTAATATTAAACGAGAACATTCTGTAAGTCCCGGCAAATAACTCATTTCCAACAACCTTTTGGCCATTCACCCATAAATCGGCACGATAACAGATGCCATTAAACCTGAGCAAAACTTTTTTTTTCAAATCGTTAGCCGACAAATTGAATGTTGTGCGATACCACCAGGGTTGGTTAAATTTGAATTGGACTGTATCAACTTTTTGCATGTTAATGCCAAAAGTTGGATCTTCAATAACTTTGTTTGATGCAAGCGCACCCATTACGGTTCCAGGAACAACTGCATCATACCATTTCTGAGCATCGTAACTATTTTCCGAAACCTGTCTTTCATCTATTCCAATCAATTTATCGGCAGGCTGCATCTTCCATCCCGAAGATAAAGCTGTGGTGTGAAAATCCGGTTGTTTATCAGCTTTCGCCAATCCACAGAAGAACATGGGCGTCAGAAAAACAAAAAGAAGTGAAGTAATTAATGGGTATCGGTTCTTCATTGTTATTGAATTGAATAGTTATAGCACACTCAAATTTAAAACACGAGGATATATGACAAAGAAAAAATATTGAAGTATTAAAAACTTCTAATATATTATTCATTATACATTCAATTTTAACCACAGAACCGATTTTTGATTTCCCATTTTAAATATTTGGTTAAAATTATTTGTTGAAAAGACGAATTTCCATAAACACCACAGATTTCAAATAAGGAATGAATGATCATTTAAAATCTTTCCTGTATTCTGAAGGAGTTTTCTTCATGATATCTTTGAAGTAGTGGTTAAAATTGGCAAGGTTATTATATCCGCATTCAAAGCAAATTTGTGTAATTTGTTTATCCGTTTCTACCAATAACTTTGCTGCAATGCCTATCCTTACATTTTTAACATAGTCCATAAAAGTTTGATTAGTCTTCTTTTTGAAATAGCGACAAAATGATCCGGGTTCCATACATACCTGCGAAGACGCCTCCCTAAGCTTAATCCCTTCATGAATATTCTGAAAAACATATTCATAAACCTTATTGATCTGATCGGTGTCCTTTTCGTGAATGTTGGGCTGTAACGATGGCAATGCAAGATATTCACGATCTTCAATCTGAAGCAACATATTAAAAACCTTCATAAGCTCAATATACAATTCCAGACCGTTTAAATTAACCATTCTTACCAGTGAGGCTGAAACTTTCTCGGCTTTCTTTCCTTTAAAGCAAATCCCGTTACCCGAATCCTTTAGCAACCCAACAACGTCCTCCAGTTCAGGAATATTGAAAAAATCTGAATGAAAAAGATTCTCATAAAAATGAGTCACCACGCATTCAGCTTCCGGTTCTGCGCCATCTTCCTCAACTTCCCAGCAATGATAAATATTGGGACCCAAAAGAACCAAATCTCCCGTTGAATAACTCGAAATGTGATTACCCACAATTCTTCGTCCAGAGCCTGAAATGATTAAATTAAGTTCAAAATTTTTATGTGAATGAATCTTATTGGATTTGGGATCCATTTTAAGCCTGCGCGTAATAAAGGTCTTCTTATAGGGAACCGATATTTTCTCATAAATAAATTCCATATTCACTTTTTTTAACTTCTAGAACCAAATATAAATGGTTATTTCGATATTTCTGTTAATATACTATGTAAACAGAACAAAAAACAAAAGGAATGTTTTCCATCCTCTTCGTTTGATTCGATGAAATGAGTCATAAAAAAAATAAACGTAATCCTGCAAGAATGTGGCTACTCAGACAAGTTATGTCTTACAATTAGAAAATTGAATTAGGTTGATAGATTTGTCATGTACAAGCTGAATTCCACAACATGAGAAAGTAGATTTACCTATCAAATGGATATTGGGGCGCTAAACAAGTTTTCCTTCTAAATCTTCGGTATAATCAAGATCATTATCAATTTTAACCGCTTTTATCATTCGGAGAGATTATTGCAAAAAGATCCTTAAATAAAATGTCACTAGTCCATAAATAATAAATTATTAGAAAAGATTAGTGAGAAAGTGATTAAACGGGCGCCATGGATACTGAAACTGCAAAATTATTTTCCGACTTTTTCCCCAAAAACAACTCTGAGGAAATATGTGAGTGGAGAAACACATTTATACATGGGGCGTTAATTCTGTTTGAAAGTCTCGGATGGCAGTAAAAGTGATGTAAAGTATAAAGAGGTTATAACGAAAGATAAATCAAATGCCAGACATTTACTAAAGCAATGGCACCGGCAAAAGCTAAAGAAAAATTTGCAGAAATAGCGGAGCCTCTAATTGTCAGATTCCGGAAATGTGGTGTAGAACCATCTGGTATTTATATTCTGGATATGCCCAAACGATGGGAAAGCTGTAATCCAAAGGACAAAATCATTTTAAATCTCGAACTAATAAAAGCTCCAAAACGCTGCATTGAATATGTGATCATCCACGAATTGTGACACCTTGTTCACCACGACCATACCCAGAAATTCATCGACCTTTAAACCAAAGAGATGCCCGACTGGGAAAAATGAAAATGGAGTTGGAGAGGTTGTTGGCTTAAACTTTTTTCCTCAAGCTCTTTCAAAATCGCTATTCCTCTTTTTTGCAATCCATTACTTAAGATTAAAACAGAAAAGGTTTACTGTACAAGAGAGTTTTTCCAATGGCATGAATCACGCAAAGATTATTTGAACCGGAAAATATACAACACCGAAACAGGAAGTTGTACACCCATAAATTGCTCAGATGTTCTTATATAACCATTAAACGGGCATTGCCCAACATGTTCCATTACTTGTCAAACCCAGACATTCCAATGACTACAAACGGAATTGAGGGATACTTCAGTTACCTAAAAAATCACCTGGGCATCCATCGTGGATTAACGGTAAGACATAGAATAAACTTCATCAGGTGGTACATTTATTTTGCTAACGCAAAATGTTTTTTTTAAGCCATGAGGCATATCAGTTATAACAGAAAAAGGGCAACCTGTAGGATTACCCTTGTATTACTGTTTATGCGTTAATCGTATTGCTGGCAGGTTGATCTCCACCAGAGCCTGCTTCCTCTTCGGATTAACAGCGTGGAGTTTACAAATTATTTTCCTAAGAGCCATCAACCTTTTCTCAGTACCTTACATTGAATAGCAAGATATTAATACTGCTTTTCTTAGCTTGCTCTAGAGTCAAAAACCAGCGAGGATGCTCCTAATGTTCCATTGTCCAATTCCGTAACCTCAATTTTCAAGGATTCATATATCTTTTTATACTCGAACTCATGATCAAGAACGGAGCGCATACTTTTTTCAAAGAAACAGAAAGAACGGCTGACCGAACCGCCTAAAATAATCGCTTCGGGCGCCAGCGCATACAAAATGTTGGCAATTGCCCTGCCTACATGAACTCCAAACGTCTCGAACAACTTTAGCGCCTTTGCATCTCCTTCGGCTGCCTTCTTTGCCAAATCGGCTCCCGATAATTCCAGCTCTTTAAAAAACTGTCCGCTTGAGTACGCTTCTACATTTTTGTCTTTATAATAAATCATCCCGAATTCGCCTGCCCCGCAATAATTTCCGGAATAAAGATGATTGTTGATAATGATTCCGGCTCCAAAACCGGTACCCAGGGTAATTCCTATAAAGTTTTGATAATCTTTTGCCTTACCAAAATACTTTTCTCCAATAGCGAAACAGTTTGCGTCGTTGTTGACAAAAACCGGTTTATGAAAACGTTCCTCAATCAACTGCTTTAACGGGACAACGCCCCACAAAGGGATATTTACAACATTGAATACCAGATTATTTTTCAGGTCAACCAGGCCAGGGACCCCAATACCAATTCCAGCAACATCATCATCAAATAGGTGTGAGATAGCGCCCGCTATAGCATCGACTACGATCAGTTTTTCCTGATCGAATGGAGTTGGGCAGGAATATTGCCTCAGTATCTTTTCTTCTTCAATAAGCGCGGCCATAATTTTTGTTCCGCCCAGATCGACACCAATTACCTTCATTGTTCGTTTTGTTTACACATTATGTAACTACATTTCTGAAGGGTTACGTTGTTCCGTCCGAGTCATGGTTTTTACCTTGAATAGACATGTCTCCCAGCCTGACAAGCCTTGGCGGGCTGGGCGGACGGTTTTCTCTCTTTTCCCTTTTCCCCGGTTTAAAACCGGGAGTTATTGATATTATGCCCTTATCCAGGGCAAAAAACAACTGCATTCAATCGTATTATTAAATTGGATTTAATCGGTCAACAATACTTTTTAACCTGTTTCATCATTTATTAAACGGTTTACGATTTTGCTGTTGATTAGTGTTCCATGGTGTCTTTTTCGATCAGACAAACCACATTTGGATGAAGCCACAAAAAAGAAGCTGGTAAATTGGCGCTGATTTTTTGCGCTAAAAATTGTTTGACAATCTCCTTTTTTTTAATGCCGGAAACCAGCATCAGAATCCTTTTTGAATTCATAATGTCGGCCATTCCGAGCGTAAGCCCATAAGCGGGTTTGCTTTCCATCCCGGTTGTCATGCTGTGCCTTAACGAAGATATTGTAAGCTCCGCCACATGACAATATGGTTGCAGAAATTCGCCGGGTTCGTTTAGTGCAAGATGCCCGTTGCTTCCCAGCCCAAGAATGCAAAGGTCGATCGGACCAGCTTCTATTATTTTTTTCTGAATCGAAACGCACTCTTCATCAGGATTATCCGGATGGCTATTGAAACCAATGTACCGCGATTCAGGTATTTGCAGGGGTCGAATGAGATGTTCCTGCAGGTACGATTCACAGGTTCCCTGCTGATTCATTAGAATCCCACCCCATTCATCCAGCTTTATTACCCGAAGACTGGAAAATAATTCCCGATTTTTTTGAAATTCGGACGCAAGTAACTGGTAAGTCCCTGTTGGGCTATCACCCGATGCAGCACAAAGCAAAAGGTCGTTTTTCTTTTTAATGCTCTCAATAATAAAATCTTTCGATTTAAGACTAAGCTCTTCATAAGAGCTTACAAGTTCAATATCCATACATTTATTTTATTTGAAACCGATTAGAGAAGGAGGCAAAACATCGTGTTCAACGCCTCCTTCTCAGAAATTTTAAAATCATGCAAAAACAATGTTTGTATCAACCTTCCGGTTATATTTTGAGTTCGCCCCAGCCCTCGCGGTATTCACGTTTCACGAATTGGTTAGCCTGATCAAAATTGGTAATGCGCATATTTTCACCATCCCACTTGTAATTGATATATCTGCCCGGGAACGTAAAAGCTTCCATTTCTCCGTAAACCGGATCAACACGTTTAATCTTCTCCCGGATGTTGAAACTCCTCAGAATCAGATTCCCCATCAAAACCGTTTCGGTTAACGGGCCTGCATAACCTTCGAATGGCGAACTGAGTTCTGCGTTTCCGTGTCCTGCAATGCAAGCGTCAATCCATTGCCAGTAATGGCCATCCATATCTCCAACTACACGTGGATATTTTTTCGGAACATTCACCACTTTATTTAACGACAAGGGAAGCAACACAGGGTTTCGTCCGCCCCATCCACACGCTGCTTTTCCTTTTGTTCCAACGAATAAGGTACTTCCTTCATAGTCGTTCAGTCCAGTAAAGTCGCCCAGAATATCGTTCATATTAGACGAACCCTCCAATTCAACCGGACGTTCAGGCGTAATTCCGCCGTCCATCCAGTAAAGATCGAGGTTTTTACCGTTCTTCAGCGTGTATTTAAACCTGATCGAACTTGAAACGGGTCCGCTTTCGGGGTATTGAGCTTCCGAAAAGATACCGTTATAAACGGTACTGGCACTCCCGGAAACCTCGGTTGGATAACCAAGTTCCAGTAATTTGAATGGCGGCCCGATAATATGGCAGCCCATATCGCCCAATGCGCCGGTTCCAAACTGCCACCACCCCCGCCAGTTAAACGGTACCAGGTTTTCGATGTAGCTGGTTTGCGCTGCTGTTCCAAGCCACAGGTCCCAGTTCAGTTCTTTGGGAATTTTTGCAGAAGTTTTTGGCCAGGGTATTCCCTGCGGCCATACGGGCCGATCTGTCCAGCAATATACTCTTTCAATATCGCCCAGAATACCGGCCTCAATCCATTCGCGCAAAATCTGCATTCCCTCGCACGTTGCTCCCTGATCGCCCATCTGGGTTACCACCTTGTATTTTTTTGCAGCCTGGGTCAGAACACGGGCTTCGTAAATATCGTGCGCTAAAGGTTTCTGCAGGTAAAGATGTTTGTTGAGCTGCATGGCGCCTAATCCTACAATGGCATGGTTGTGGTCGGGGATTGCTACCGTTACGGCATCGAAATTTTTGCTTTCCTTATCGAACATCTCGCGCCAGTCACGATAAAAAGATGCTTTAGGATATTGTTTGATCATTGGTGCAGCCATCCGGTCGTCCACATCGCATAAATGCGTGATGACCGCATTTTTCTTTGGGGTGCGCATGTGAGCGCCAATATCAGCAGCCCCTTCGCCTCCGCATCCGATGGCTGCTATGTAAAGCTTGTCACTTGGCGGTACATGTCCAAGTCCGCTAACGGTGAAACTTGGAAGTATAGTTATGGCAGTTGCTCCCGCAGAAGTTAATCCGATAAATTTCCGTCGGGTCATATTATTTGTGTGTGATCTCGTATTCATATTGATTTAATGAAGTTTACGGTATGAATTTTACTCCGAAGCTTTATCCTTTTTTGTTAGCGGTCGCACTTCTACCTTACGGAAATAGACAACGTCATTTTCGCCATGATTTTGCAACCCTATAAAACCGTATTCAGGTCGTGGACCCCGGAAAGGCTCAAAATCGAATTTACGTTCGGGGACTGGGTCTCCTTCCTTAAAGTCGGTGACTTTTATCCCGTTTATATAAACAACAGTCCGAAGTCCGTCCAGATGAATCTCAGTTGTATTCCATTGCGGGCCAGGTTTTCCTGGTTTGGCTAAAGGCTTTGTAAGCGAATAGAGCATCCCGGTATAATGGTAATCATCTTCGTTAGAGAGTTCGGGTTTGTTGTCAATTTGTACCTCGTAGCCGTAAAAAACGGGCATCCATTCTTCGTAGGGTTCAATAGGGATACGGATAAAAATTCCGGAATTGCTGTTTTCATCACGCATTTTCCATTCAACGCGGATGACACAATTACCAAATTTTTCGCCGGTCCAGTATAACAGCCCCATTCCACCATGCCCCCGGATCAACCCATCTTCGACAGACATAGACCCCGGGCCTACATGTTTCCATCCGGTCATATCTTTACCGTTAAATAATTGACGCCATTCGGGTTTGGCATCCTTATTCCCGTTTAAAGTTTGATTTTTAGTGCCGGCATATCCAACATGAACCAATGCAAAAAAAAGGAAACCAAACATGAGCTGTTTAAAAATAAATCGTTCCATACTTTAAATAATTACTGTTTGAAAAATAAGGCAGGTCGTTTCTACATTCTAAAATTACGACTAATATCCGGGATTTTGTTTCAGGTTTGGGTTTACGTCAATTGCCGCAAGAGGTATCGGGAAAAGAAACGTTTTTGCAGAAGTTTCCGGTTTAAACCGCCAGGGCATGGTCCAGTATTTTTTTCCGCCGGCGATCTCGAACCGTATTAAATCCTGACGGCGAGGCCCTTCCCATGCGAATTCGAAAGCTCTTTCAGCAAGTACCTCGTCTAAAGTTACCGACCGAAGATTATTGTCAGCATTCTTAAAAGCACGCTCACGAATGGTATTAACAAGGCTCAACGCGTCGGCCTGAGACTCTCCGGCCCGCAGGATGGCCTCTGCTTTCATCAGGTAGATATCGGCAAGCCTGAATACGACAAAATCGTTGTTCATGTTGTCGGTTGCCCCTTTTTCAAATTCGTATTTAAAGCACCGGGCCCCATCAGCCTGAGAAGCACTCTCGAGTGAAGGAACATCGATTGTAAAATTTAATGGATCGCCTGATCCGGTTGTTAACAATTCTCCAGTCTGGCCATTATATTGTGGCCCCCACAAAAATGATCCCGCTTTCCGTGGATCGTTGCTGGCATACGCGTTAATGTACTCTGGAAGTCCGCAGAAACCATTCCACGGGCCCGAGTTTAGCCCAAAGGTCAGCACACTTTTGTAATGCAATGTTTCGTCGGCCAACATAAAATTGCCGCAGTTCTGATCAAACGGAACAACGAAAATGTTCTCTTTTGAGCCTTCATTATGTGCAGAAAAGTTCGATTTCCAGTCGGGTTCGATGATATATTGGCCTGAAGCTATTACTTTGTCGCAATAGGTTATCGCATCCTGCCACATTGGAGTGCCTTTCCAAACAACAGCATTCAAATACATTTTTGCCAGCAAGGTTTGAACAACGCCTTGTGTTATCTTTCCGTACGTTTCGGCGTTATATTCTTTTGGAACCAGGTTTTCAATTTCTTTCAGTTCTTTAACAGTAAAATCAAAAACATCGGCACGCGACGACTGTTTGGGCGGATCGACGTCAGTAAAATCGGTAACAATGGGGACATTGCCATACAAATCGATAAGACAGTAGTAGTAAAACGCCCGGACACCCTTCAACTGAGCAATGGTGGTTTCTTTATTGGTAATATTTGCCGATTGGCTTAGCTGAAAAAGTATCTGGTTCACTGTACTGATCCCTTTAAAGCAAAAATCCCAGGAACTCCAGATGTCGGCATTTACCGAAGTCCATGTATGTTTGGCCAGCTCTTGCCATTGGCCCCCATCGTACCAGTCGGTACCCCGGGTTGGGGCAATAGCGCAATCGGTTGTAACAGAAATATTCATGTCATAGTATCCCCAGGCAATTCCCTGTAATGAAGAATAGGCCGGGCCAATTATTGTTGCAACTTGTTGCGGGGTTTTTCCGAATTTATCCTGAGGAATGATGTTGTACGTTTCCTCGTTGAGGTTTGTACAGGATTGACTCAGCACCAGAGCCGGGAAAACAATAAATAAGCTGATTATTTTTTTATTTATTTTCATAACTTACAAATTTTGAACGGTTTATTTAGAAAGCAACATTTAAGCCAATCGTGAAGGTCCTGGCTTTTGGGTAAAAACCACGCCCCTCCAGTCCGGGGGTTTTGGTATCCGTTTCTGAAGTTTGGCTATCCAGTGAAACTTCAGGATCAGTTCCTGTATATTTGGTCAAAGTCAGCAGGTTCTGTCCGGTAAAATAACACCTGAATTTATTTAACCAGGCTACCTTTTTTGTATTAAAGGTGTACCCCAATGTCAAATTTTCAAGCCTGAAATAAGAACCATTTTCAACATAATAATCTGAAACTTTGGGGGCATCATTCAGCGGAATCTCCAGGGCATGTGAATAAATATTGCCTTGAGGTACGTTCTGAATGTTTTCGTAAGTAATACGAGCAAGGTTCAGGATTTTATTACCATATACGCCCCTAAAGAAGATGGAGGCATCGAAATTTTTGTAGGAGAATGAGTTTGAGAAGCCGTAGGTGAATTTAGGGAATGCGTTGCCTATATAAGTATAATCATTCCCATATCCTTCGGTAATCTGACCATCCTTGTTCAGGTCTTCAAAAATCCATTTCCCGTTAGGGTCAATCCCTTTGTATTTGAACCCGAAAAAGGTCCCGACAGGATGACCGGGTTCCAGAATATGTCTGGTTGCCGTTAAACCTCTTACAAATTCGCTGTCAAGGGTAACATAGTCACGTTTAAACTGATCGTTCGAGAGCGATAGGACTTCATTCCGGTTTGTGGCAAAGTTGATAGATGTTGACCACTTGAATCCATGATTTTTAATGACATCTATGTTTAAAAGAGCTTCGAAACCTTCGTTGCGCATCGAACCTACGTTGGCTGTAATTTTGTTGTATAAATAAGGCGGAACGGGTACCGGATAGGAGTACAACAGATCTTTCGTGTGTTTGTTATAATATTCTACCGAACCGCTAAACCGGTTGTTGCAAAAAGAATAATCGATACCGATGTTAAACTGAGACGTGGTTTCCCATCTTAAATCGGGATTCGGATTTTGGTTAGGCTGGTAACCTGAAATGATTTTCCCGTTGTCGATAAATTTTCCGGTGGCGCCATAAGTTGCCAAAGATTTATAAGGATCGATCCCCTGGTTACCCGATGTCCCGTAACCCGTCCTGATTTTCAATTCGTTGATCCATTTTATATCTTTCATAAAACCTTCCTCGTTGATTAACCAGGCCAATGAAGCTGACGGGAAGTAGCCCCATTTGTGGTTAGCCCCGAATTTCGACGAACCGTCGCGGCGAACGGTAGCTGTTAAAAAGTATTTGTTGTTCAGATCGTACTGGGCACGGGCATAAAACGAGATAAGCTTCGACATGCTTTTTTCCGACCAGACATCGGTTGGCTTCAGGTTATTTCCAGCCTGCAAATTATTGTATCCAAAATCATTCAGCAGAAAGTCGCGGTTCTGGGCCCCAAACTTATCCCAGACTTTATCTTCGTACGAATAACCAGCCATTAATCTCAGGTTTTGTTGTTTCCATTCTTTTGCATAGGTAAGGTTTGTTTCCAATATATTGCTAAGCTCTGAAAGGCCCTCGCGGGTAGCACGACCGTTTTCGGCAATCCCCGAACGTGTTGTGCTGTTGATGTATTGCCCTGTCGTTTCTTTTTCCGAAATGCGGGAAACATTTAATGAATACTTCAATCCTTTAAAAATGTCGAGTTCCATGATGATATTCCCCAGGTTGTAATTCGAAGAATGGTCGTTTTTATTCAGTTTCAACATCGAGACCGGGTTGCCATAATCATATTCGTATGGTTCCCAAAAACTGCCGTCGGCCTTATAAATCGGTTCGGTTGGTTTTACATTTTTTGCCAGAACGAATGCATACGTGTCAACCGGAGACCAGGTCTTCATGGTTGAAACCCCGGTAATGGTCATTTTCAAATGGTCGTTAATGGCACGCTGCGAGAATGAAAAACGGGCATTGAACCTTTCTGATTGGTTTCTCAGGATAACCCCTTCCCTGTTTTGATAATTGACAGTAGCAATATAATTATGCTTTTCACCTCCACCTGACAGGGTTACATTGTGCTCTTGAGAGATGCCCGTTTGCGAAATAGCGTCGTACCAATTTGTATTACCTCCATTATCCTCGAAGTTGGTAATTCCGGCTTTTTTCACATAATCGCGGTATTCGGTTGCATTTAACATTTGAGGAAGGTGGGCCGGCATTTCAACAGAAGCATAGGCGTTGTATTCGATTTGGGTCTTCGATGTCATTCCTTTGCGTGAGGTAATCATGATAACCCCATTGGCCCCGCGAGAACCATAAATAGCTGACGCAGAAGCATCTTTCAAAACAGAGATGCTTTCAATGTCTTCCGGCGCGATGGAATTGAGGGAAAGTCCCGGCACACCATCAATAACAATGAGAGGGTCGTTACTCGCCGACAATGAAGTGGTACCTCTTAACCGAAGTGTACTTCCCTGGGTTACATCGCCTCCGGGAAGCGTAATTTCCAGGCCGGCAACCTTTCCCTTCAGCAGATCAGCCGCATCGTTCATTACACCCTTATTAAAATCTTCCTTGGTAACATTTGCTACAGAAGCTGACACCTGTTTTTTTGTCTGGGTACCATAACCAATGGCTACAACCTCGTCCAAACCAATATTCTCTTCTTTAAGTACAAGGTCTATTACCGATTGGGTGTTGAAGACAATTTCCTGTGTGCGCATGCCGATAAATGAGAATACCAGCGTCGATTTTTCGGATAAACCAGAGATAGCGAACTTTCCATCAGAATCCGAAATGGTTCCGATTGAAGTTCCTTTTACAAGAACGGTAACACCAGGAAGCACATTCCCATTGGCATCTCTAATGGTACCGTGGATAGACTTGGTGTTCTGCGGCTGAAAATTTGAAGTGCTTTCAGGCGACAGAATTCTGAGTGTGCTTTTTTCCGATGAATAACCGTAAAAAGCAAGAGAAATCAAACATGCTGTTAGCAACGACATTCGGCGAAAACGTGCGGTTTTACAACCAATAATTCGTCTTAAGAGCTTCGGATGGTCTGACTTTTTCTTCATGGTTTTAATGATTGTTTAGTTAAAATTAAATAAAATATTATGTTTTATCAGATGGTCAGAACTGATAAACGATGTAAAATTATTATAAAAATATAGTTTCGCAACGTTTCGTTACATAAAATTTTAATGTTTCGTATGATTCCGTTTACCTTCAAGCGGACGATCACCTCCAAACGCTATTCAAAGCTAATCAAGTGATATTAAATCGTATTATTTGAAATAGGAGAATAGGATAATTATTTCGTTTAGTTTTGAAATAAAATAATTCCTTGAAAATAATTTCAAAATGATTTGTATATTTCGGCGCTATTGAAAATCACTTTTAAAGAGTAATATTGTCATTTATTTTGCATATACATAACAACTATTTAACTTTGGGTTATGACTAAAAATCAAACTATATCAACAGTTGAGCGGCGACGAATAATTTTGGAAGAACTTCAACAGAACAAACAGGTTGATGTAGCGCAACTGAAAAATCACTTTGATGTTAGTGAAGTGACTTTGAGAAAGGATTTGCGCTACCTTGAAAGTAAAAATCTGCTTATCCGGTCGCGTGGGGGAGCTATGGTTCCGGTGAAAATAGCGGAAGATTTATCTGTAAAAAAGCGGATGGTCATTAACCTTGAATTAAAAAAGCAGATTGCCCGTAAAGCCAGTACACTTATTCAAGACGGAGATATCATCATTATCGACTCTGGCACAACGTTAATGCAAATCGCTGATCATCTCAAGAAAATAAAAAGACTAACCGTTATTACCAATGCTCTGGATATCGCTTTTAAGCTTTCAGGGTTTAGTAATTTGAAGATAATTGTCCCCGGAGGGATTCTTCGGGAAAAGTCCTGTTCTTTGGTTGGGGTTACTGCTATCGAAAATATGCAGATGTTTCGGGCCGACAAATATTTCGTAAGTGCTGACGGGATTAATGAGGAAGGCCTTTTTACTTCAAATCTTGAAGAAGGCCAGATTGCTAAATTAATCATGTCGAACGCAAAAGAGAATATTGTATTGGTCGATTCCAGCAAATTCGACCGTCAGGGAATTATTAATTTTGCACCCCTTGCAAAAATTCACACCCTGGTAACTGATGGGAATATTCCTGAGAATTACCTGAATAGCTTAAATAACTTTGGGATTAAGGTAATTATTGCATCAAATACAATTGAAGATTCTGCCGATTCTGAAGATATACAAGTTCCTGATGACGATAAAAACTGAACTCCGCATTCTGCTGTCTCTCTTCGTCTTTATCAGCTTACAAAATCAATCGTTGAACGCTCAGCAGAAGACAATTGGCCAAAAAGTAGATTCATTAATGAATTTAATGACACTTGAGGAAAAGGTCGGACAACTCAATCAATACAATGATGACTGGGAAGCTACCGGTCCGGTAACCAACGACAAAAACAAAGCTGAACAAATAAGAGATGGGCAGGTTGGCTCAATACTGAATTGCATGGGAACTGCACGGACCCGGCATTGGCAAAGCATCGCTATGCAGGCGCGACTGCATATCCCCCTGATTTTTGGACAGGACGTAATTCACGGCTATAAAACCACTTTTCCCATTCCCCTGGCTACATCTTGCAGTTGGGATCTTGCTGCAATCGAAGCTGCTGAAAGAGTTGCTGCTACAGAAACAAGCGCCAGTGGAATTCACTGGACTTTTGCCCCAATGGTCGATGTTTCCCGTGATCCGAGATGGGGCCGTGTGATGGAAGGTTCAGGCGAAGATCCATATCTGGGGGCAAAAATTGCTGCCGCCCGCGTAAAAGGTTTTCAGGGTGAAAAAATAGGCGGCGTCAACTCGGTGCTTGCCTGTGCCAAGCATTTTGCAGCGTACGGCTTAGCAATTGGCGGACGTGATTACAATTCGGTCGATATGAGCGACCGGCTGCTTTGGGAAGTTTATCTGCCTCCATTTAAAGCGGCTGTTGATGCAGGAGTAAGAACATTTATGACCTCATTCAACGATATTAATGGCGTTCCATCAACCGGAAACCGTGAACTGTTGCACGATATTCTGAAAGAAAAGTGGGGCTTTCAGGGCTTTGTGGTCAGCGATTGGGGAGCTGTTGGCGAAATGATTAAGCACGGAAATGTAAAAAACGAATATGAAGCGGCAGAATGTGCCATCAATGCAGGCTGCGACATGGACATGGAGAGCCGTTGCTACAAAGACAACCTATCCCAACTCACAAAAGATGGCAAAGTGCCATTAACTGAAATAGACGACGCTGTTAGCCGTGTGCTGAGCGTAAAATTCGAACTGGGGCTGTTTGACGATCCCTATAAATTTTGTGACCCGGTGCGGGAACAAAGAGAACTGAATAATCCGGAACATACCGCACAGGCCCGCGATATGGCCCGAAAAAGTATTGTTTTGCTGAAAAATGAGAATCATTTGCTCCCATTGACGAAGAACCTGAAAACAATTGCTTTTATCGGCCCATTGGTAAAGGCGGTTAAGCAAAACAATGGATTCTGGGATGTCAGTGTTCCGGGTATTGATTCCAGCTTCATCGTTTCCCAATGGCAGGGCCTCGAGAATAAAGTTGGTAAGTTGTCGAAACTACTCTATGCCAAAGGCTGTGATATTGAAGGAACTGATAAATCGGGATTTGATGAAGCCGTAACTATTGCCCGGCAAGCTGATGTGGTTGTGATGAGTATAGGAGAGCGACGGGATATGACCGGCGAGGCCAAAAGCCGTTCTGATATAACTATCCCCGGAGTTCAGGAAGACCTGGTGAAAGCCGTTATGGGAACAGGAAAACCTGTTGTTGTACTGATAAATGCCGGTCGCCCGCTGGTATTCAATTACCTTGCTGACCATGTTCCAGCAATTTTATATACCTGGTGGCTGGGTAGTGAAGCTGGCAATGCCATTGCCGATGTTTTATTTGGCGATTACAATCCATCTGCAAAGCTAACCATATCCTTCCCGGCGAGTATTGGGCAGATTCCGGTTTTTTACAGCCACTTCAACACCGGCCGGCCTGCACACGACGATAACGATCGTTATTACCGGTCGGCCTATACCGATTTGTCAATTTACCCTAAGTATGAGTTTGGCTACGGATTAAGTTACACTGCCTTCAAATACAGCAATCTGAAATTAAGCCGTAACTCAATGACAGCCAACGACACGATCAATGTTACAGTGACAGTCACCAACACCGGGAAATACGATGGTGAGGAGATTGTGCAACTCTACTTTCACGATTTGGTTGGCTCCATCGTACGCCCTGTGAATGAATTAAAGGACTTTGAGAAAATTAAACTACAAGCGGGCGAGTCGAAAACGGTTTCATTTGCGATTGATGTTGAGAAACTTTCGTTCTACAATCGTGATTTGAAATGGGGCGCTGAACCCGGCGAATTTGAGCTAATGATTGGCGCCTCATCGCGCGACATCCGATTAAAAGATCAGTTTGAACTAATTAAGTAACCAGCCTGAAATTTCAACAATAATGAGAAACATCTTTCTTCTGCTTTTTATCCTGATTCAGTGTACAAGCGCCCAAAATGCCCGTTCTGCCGAACCGGAATTAAAACAATCATACTTTAAGCTAACCACATCAAACGGTATGATTGTGGCTGTTTACAATGCGGCAGAGAACCGCATCGATGATGTTTATCCTCATATTTTTACCAACTACGATTCGGCCCGTTACGTTTTCCCTTTTGTGGGAAACATTAAGCTGAACGGAACAGCAAAGCCAGTTGCCGCAACCTACCTGCACAATACACATGTTATTGGTGTGACTTATCCCAACTTCAAAATCAATTATTTTTCGTCATTCAGCAGAAACGATTGTGTGTTTTATGCAGTAATCAGAGGTGAAAAACTGCAAATTGAGCAGCTCTCGTTTAATGCCGAACTTAAAGAGGGACAACCTGTTAGTGGAATTTCGCTATTGGAGAACTCCTTACAGGATTTACCCATTCATTTGAAAGGGAAAGCCCTTACTGGACATGTAATGCGGAGATACAATAAAAATATTTACGAGAAATATTTTCTGTTTTCTTATTCCGATTCATTAGTTGATAATACCGGGATCATAGAAAAAACCATTGCCGACATCTCAAAGTCGAAGACTTCATTGGTCGATGATGAAGTGGAGTATATGCAGCATGTTTTTGCGCGCTGCACGTTTCCTCAAGGCATTACCAATAAAGAGAAAAACATTGTGGAACAGTCGGTATCCATCTTAAAAATGGCCCAGGTATCCGATTTCGAAATTTTCCCGAATGCTCGCGGTCAAATTCTGGCTTCGCTCAGACCGGGGTTATGGCACACCGCCTGGGTGCGCGACGCCAGTTTTGCCATTGAAGCCTTGACCCGTTTAGGCCTGTACCCCGAAGCGAAGAAGGGCCTCGAATTTATGCTAAAAGCGCCATCAGGAAAATACAAGCATTTTGTGTACAAAGATGGGGTCGATTATGGTCCGGGGGTTGATTACCAGATTTCGCTGACCCGCTATTTTGGAAATGGAGAGGAAGAATGCGATTGGAACGAAGACGGACCAAATATTGAATATGATGATTTTGGGGTTTTTATGACCGCTTTTTGCGATTATATTTCCAGAAGCAACGATGTTGAGTTTTATAAAAAATGGAATTCGGTAATGTGTACCAAAGTTGCCGATGCCACTATTGCCGCCATCGCGTCTGATTCGCTGATCAAGGCGGATTCCGGACCATGGGAACATCACCTGAAAATGCCGCGCCAATATACATTCACATCAGGGGTGTGTGCACGCGGGCTTGAGCTATTTGCAGGGCTACAGAAACAGTTTAAATTGCCTTATGAGAAATATGAAAATGCCGCACAAAGATTAAAACAAGGTATTTTTAATCACATGATTTGCGAGAACAAATATCTAAAAGGAAACTCCGAAGACGCAAAAAAAAACGATCGTGAATACTTTGATTCAGGGGTATTTGAATTATTTGCCAACGGGCTAATTGCTGATAAGTACCTTTTCCGTTCGCACATGGAAGAATGCGAAAAATTCCTCAGGATAAAAGGCGACAGACCGGGCTATATTCGGCTGAACAGTAATGATCCTTATGAGAATCAAGAATGGATATTTATCAACTTGAGAATTTCGCTGGCTTATATGCTGTTCGGAGAAAAAGAAGAGGCTGCAAAGTTGATCAGCTATGTCACTAATCAGGCTGCTTTAAATTACAATACAATTCCTGAAATGATTAGCAATAAACTTCAGATGGGAAAAGTACCTGAAGCATTTTATGAGTGGAACAGGTGGTGCAACTGCATTCGTAGGGAAGATGGCCTGTTTATAGGCACCATTCCAATGGTTGGATATGGTTCGGGGGCTTTTATATTGGCGCTGTATACGTTTTACGAAATATAGTTTCGAAACAACAACAACTTCCTATTTGTCGAGATTTATTTACCCTGATGACTATATCTGTTTAGGTTAAAATAAAACGACTGCATTATTTAATACAAATATTGATGTGGCATATAAAATGAAAAAATTAACCTGCTTTTTATCATTATTATTAGCGAACAATGGGAAAATGGTTTTGAAGATAAAGTATTAAATGCTCAGATTGCGAGAGAACCCAAGATTAAAGTGATGCAAAAAGCATTGGCAAGGTTTGTATCACATAGAGGTCCTGGTTTTGCATCTGATTCGGAGAAAATCTCTGTTGCCGGAAAAACCGGTTGGACTCAACTTCAATATGGCAGTCCTACAGATCCGATTGCTAATCGGATAGAGATTGTCTCTTTTTGTGGCTATTTTCCATTAGAAAATCCGAGATATACCTGTCTTGTAACGATCTATAATAATCAAGACAGTATTTCTATGAAAAAGATGATTGCTGTTAAAGTATTTAAAGAATTGGCGAATATAATTGTCGAACAGAAAAAAGCAGAATAGAGTAGATCAGAGTTTGTTCGCTATATCCTTCCAAGTTTAAAAGATTGTAAAGTGTGTTTTTATAATAGAAAAATCAATATTATTTTGATTGAAATACTATGCAATTTGCGTATGTTTGTATTGTAATTAATTGAATATCAGTCGATACCATGTCGATACCTGTTGAAATAAGCGCTTTGCAAAATATTGATAATCAGCTCGGAATAAAGACAAGGTCAAACTCCAGCTGGGTCACGGAAAGATGACACTAAATTGAACTAAAAGCGCTCAAATCATTAAATTTGAGCGCTTTTTTATTCGCAAATGAGTTAAAATAGATTAATTTTACTTAAATCTTTAGAGACTAAATCGAGACCTATTGAATTGCAAAATGTCATATTATACTTTAATAATGAACAATTTAAGTGGTTGCGTTGGAATTCTGGATTATCACATAGTCTTGATAGCAAATTGAGTCAAAAGCGGTTAGATTATATTATTTTTTCAAGGACTACTATTGGAAAAAGTCTCATTATATGATTAACTACTAACCTGAGTTCGAAATAAGGAACACTTTAAAAAAGAGCTAATTGGCCAAAAGTTGGTTCGACATCATATTTTATTGATGGTTTTTTAGGTAAAAACGAGTATGCCAACAATCCAGAAATCAGATTAGTAAGGAAATTTCCAAAAGATCTGTGTCTCGAATGTTCAATTTGACAGATGTTTTTCAATTCGTCATTAATGGTTTCGATAATGGATCTTTTTCGAAGTAATATCTTGTCATTGATCGACATAAGACAATTCTTCATGTTCCTTTTTAAACCAGTAATCAGTTGTATTCCATCAATGAATAATTGTTCAAAGAGTTTCTGTCCAATATATCCTTTGTCTGCAAAGAGCTTCCCAAATATCTTTTTCAGGAAATCGCTGTTTTTCAATGGTTCCCTGTCATCGACATTTCCAGGAGTGATTACAAAATTCAATATCTCCCCTTTGTCATTGATTACTAAATGTAGCTTGAATCCAAAGAAATAGCCCATGGTTGATTTTCCACGCTGTGCAATTCCTGCAAAAACTTTATGATTAAAAATTCGCTTGTTGTTACAAACTCTCAACGAGGTTGCATCAACAATTGATATTCCTGTGCAGGAACCTAATCTCATTATTTTCAGGAATATGACCATTGGTAAAAGTGCTTTTTGCTGAAGTTCAACAAACCTGTTATACGAAACTGTTTCAGGGAACTCTTTTGTTAGATGAACTTGTACATATTGTGTGTAAAAGTGCTTGAGGTTACGATAACTCTTTAAATGAAAGGCGATTAAAATCGTAATCACTTCTGAATCTGAAAGTTTGCAAAGCTTATTCCGGCTCTTTTTAGAGTTGTCTGAGCTTAGTTGTACCCCATCTAATGTTTTGTTAAAATCTTTACAGAATTCGTCTGCATAGAAGAAAATATCCACTAATTTTGAGTCTGTCAGCATAAGGGTTGTTTTTAAATGTATATTGTTGTTTGTCAGACTTTTAATATACTAACAATCCTTATGTTTTACAAATATTCTACCTCATTTTATATCGAACTCAGGTTAATAGAATCAAAAAATAAAATTTAAACAGTTTCTTAATGTCCGTACTTATTGCTTATTCGTTTTTCCCTAAGAAACCAACCATCAAGTATGAGACTGTGCAATCAAACCAATTGGTGCTTTTTTAGAATCGAACTCAGGTTAATAATTATAGGACTATTATGTAGTTCATATTGGAATTACATAATCTGGCATTTTGTACTATTTTGAAAAACCGGATCTTTCATGGTGGTATTCTTGCGAAAGACTCAGGAATGATAAAAAATGGAGAAAATGGAAAAGGAATTGCTTCAAGTTGGTATCCAAAAACTTTGCATGACCGGATAATTGCAATAGGTTATGTGAAAAACCAAATCAACTTTGTAACTGGCAAT
>Ga0208789_1000750_pt1 | contig 25143 bp, 15 predicted proteins | sample Methanotroph_Enr_FD_187368 | JGI IMG/M metagenome (GOLD analysis project Ga0208789, IMG submission 187368) | Enriched soil microbial communities from Old Woman Creek wetland in Ohio, USA - Methanotroph_Enrichment_5 (SPAdes) (version 2) | ecosystem: Environmental > Terrestrial > Soil > Wetlands...
ATCCCATGTATCCACCTTATTTGTATTTTCCTCGCGGAAATCATATGCTTTCTGGAAGAGGTTTTCCTGAATACTTTCGAGTAAATGGCTGATTTTATGCTCAATATCCGTAATCTGATAAACTGATTTTTCCAGCGTGTCGCGGCGGGCAACTTCCACTGTGCCATTTTCGAGGTCGCGTGGACCTATTACCAGGCGAACAGGAACACCTTTAAATTCGTACTCGTTAAATTTCCAACCTGGTTTCTGTGTATTACGATCGTCGTATTTAACGCTGATGCCTAAGACTTTCAGTTTGTTGACAATATCATTTGCCGTTACCGATATCTGAGCAAGCTGTTCATCATTTTTATAAATGGGAATGATAACTACCTGTATAGGAGCGAGTTTAGGAGGCAGAACCAGCCCGTGATCGTCGGAATGAGTCATGATAAGCGCTCCCATCAGGCGGGTTGAAACACCCCAGGATGTAGCCCAGACATATTCCAGTTTATTTTCGTTACTAAGAAATTGTACATCAAAAGCCTTTGCAAAATTCTGACCCAGAAAATGCGATGTTCCGGCTTGTAATGCCTTTCCATCCTGCATAAGTCCTTCGATACAATAGGTTTCAATAGCACCGGCAAAGCGTTCGTTGGCTGATTTAACCCCTTTCAGTACAGGCATTGCCATCCATTTCTCTGCAAATTCAGCGTACACATTGATCATCTTTTCGGTTTCCTCAAGGGCTTCGGCTTCGGTAGCATGCGCAGTATGCCCTTCCTGCCAAAGAAACTCAGTGGTGCGTAAAAACAAACGAGTCCGCATTTCCCATCGCACTACGTTGGCCCATTGGTTGATGAGTAACGGCAAATCCCTGTATGATTGGATCCAGGTGCGATAAGTATCCCAGATAATGGTTTCCGAAGTTGGCCGAACGATAAGCTCTTCTTCCAGTTTTGCATCAGGATCAACCACAACTCCTTTTCCATCAGGTGAAGATTTTAACCTGTAATGAGTAACAACGGCACACTCTTTGGCGAAACCTTCAACATGCGAAGCCTCTTTACTGAAAAAAGATTTTGGAATAAAAAGCGGGAAATAAGCATTCTGATGCCCTGTTTCCTTGAACATATCATCGAGAACCCGTTGAATTTTCTCCCAGATTGCGTAGCCATACGGTTTGATAACCATACAACCCCGGACTGCAGAATTATCAGCCAGTTCAGCCTTTATTACCAGGTCGTTATACCATTGTGAATAATTCTCTTCGCGTGTGATAAAATCTTTTGCCATTATGTTATTTGTGGTATGATAATTGTGTATTTTTAACTGTTAATAAGAAGCTGCAAAACTACAAAAAATATAGCTCTGCCAGCATTAAAACCAGTTTTGAAAAAAGCATTTAACCTAAGGAGGTCGCCATGAAATACATTTTAATCCTTGCCACTGTTCTGCTAATCATGTCGGGATGTACAACACAATACCAGGCTACCAATTACGACGATGTCTATTTTTCGCCGAAAAATCAACCTGCAGCAACGCAACATGCAATGATTGTTAATACACCTGAAGCGGATGCAAATGCTTATAAATCAGGTGAACAAGCTCAGCCTCAGGAGGAGCAGCCAGTTCAGGCCGAGGCAAACGAGAACCAGGATTCAACTTATACTGATGATCAGCAGTATGCAACGAATAATAACGTTAATGCTGATAGCGGGTATAACGAAGATGATTATTACGATTATGCTTATTCGGCACGCCTGCGTAGGTTCCACAACCCGTATTTCTATAATAATTATTATGATGATTATTATACCAATTCATACTGGTACGATCCCAATCCCTGGAACTTCGGTACAAGTATTTATATGGGATACAACTGGTGGGGGCTATATCCTTCGTATTCGTTTGGATATAATCCATGGTACATGAACCCATTTTATGACTGGTCGTATGGCGGATATTACGGATATGGCTTGGGTTATGGTAGTTTATGGAATGGGTACTACTATGGTTACATGAACGGATATTATGACTATGGAAATTATTACAATAGCTACGATGGTAATTCACATTATTATGGACATCGTGGTTCGGTTGGAAATTCCGGTAGCATTGCCACTACAGATAACAGAACTTTTGGCGAAAGATATGAAGCTGTTAATGGTTCAAGAAAATCAACCGAGGCGCGTACTACAGGAACTGTATTGCGTGATTCACGGAATGCAGCGGCTAATCAAACCCGGGGTGGAACTTCAATTGATGATAAAAAAAGCAGTTTAGTCAGAGGTACAGCACCCCTGCAGGATGCCAGGAAAGCATCAACCGGTAATGCTGCAAACACTAACACACGAAGCCAGAACGCTGCCACCAATATAAATAATACCCGAAACAACAATCCAGGTACATACAACCAGCGCCCAGCTACTAATAATGTTCAGCCTCAGCGTCAGTATCAGTACATTTCTCCTAACCGCAACAGCCAGAATGCAAACGGGCAAAACCGGAATAACGTAAACACAGGGCGAAATACACAAACTTATACTTCGCCTGAATACAATCGTCCGCGGTCAGGCCAGGAATACACTTCTCCAAAGTACAGGAATACTCAACCATCGGTAAATGAGCAGAATAACACTACCAGGGAAACGCCGGTTAATAATAGCAATGCAGGTACTCCAACCCGTAGATACACTCAGCCATCAAACAATCGGTCAACGCCTTCAAACTCAAGAGAGAATTACCAGGCACCACGCAATAACTCAAACTCTCAGCCTGCCCGCTCCAACACTTACTCGGCACCACAACGCAACAGTTCTCCTCCCCCGCAACGTTCAAACCAGAGTTACACGCCTTCCCGCAGTTCTTCAGGATCAAGTGGAAGCTACACACCTTCAAGGAGTTCATCTTCCAGTTCAAGCGGGAATTCATCCGGGAATTCATCTTCCGGTTCAAGCAGGAGTTCGTCATCAGGATCAGGGCATCGCAAGTAAGTGTTGACAGATGATTTGATTACAATTTAAAATTTAGTACAACCTGCACATCCTGATAAGTTTGTTCATAGTGACTCCAAAAGGGTGGCAGGTATTTAGTTGTCTTAAAAATTAAAACAGCCATGAAATAGCCATGATTGAATAATGAGTAAATGGATTAATTATTTGATGAATCATGGCGTATTACATCTTACCAAAATCAAAATAAAAAATAATAAGATGAAAAAGATTTTTGCAATACTAATCACAACCTGTATCTCACTTACACTTTTTGCTCAGAATGAGAATGATGCCCTTCGTTATTCGCTTCTCAACTATGGAGGTACATCCAGGTTTACAGGCATGTCGGGTGCATATGGAGCAGTAGGCGCCGATTTTTCGAGTCTCAGCCAGAATCCGGCAGGAATCGGGCTTTACCGTAAATCAGAATTCTCAATTACACCCTTACTGAACAATAGCAGTACACAATCTAATTATCTGAATACTCAAAGCACCGACTTCCGCAATACCCTCTATCTGGGAAATGTTGGTTATGTGATGGCGATAAAACTAAATGAAAACAATGGAAGTCATCTCAAACAGGTACAGTTTGGATTTGGGATGAACAGGACATCTATGTTCAGTAACCGCATCGTTGTTGAAGGACAGAATAATGATAATTCCTTGCTTTCCCAATATCTTGATGATGCCGATGCTTCAGGAAGCAGCAGGACCAGCCTTAATGATTTTGGAGCAGGGCTTGCATACGATGTAAACCTGCTTTTCCAGGATACCAGTAATATTTGGCAGGCTGATTTGCCTAATGGAGGGTTGCACCAAACCAAAACCATTGAAACCAGGGGAGGCATTAGCGAAACAGTATTAAGTGCCGGCACCAACTTCGACGACAAACTATTCCTGGGTATAACATTCGGTTTCCCTCATATTAATTACCAGGAAGAAAGTAAATATACCGAAAGTGATAACAATAACTTAAGCCCGTATCTAAAATCATTCGACCGTACTGAATACCTTAACACGAAAGGCAATGGTTTTAATTTTAAGTTTGGCTTTATTTACAAGCCTGTTGATTTTATCCGTATTGGCGGTGCATTTCATACACCTACATCCTATGGTGATATGCACGACTCGTATGGTTCTACCATGACGGCCTATTTTGATCAGCCTCCACTGAGCGATAACAATGCTACCCGCTTCGAAGCCAGTTCGCCGGATGGTAGTTATGATTATAAAATAACAACCCCGATGAGAGCTCTGGGAAGCCTTGCAGTTATTATCGGACAGTATGGTTTGCTAAGTGCTGATTACGAATATGTTGACTATTCAACAGCCAGGCTCAGGGCCAGTGATTATAATTTCCTGGACGAAAACAATACCATACGAACCACATTTGCAGCTGCCAATAATTTCAGGTTCGGAACTGAATGGAAAGCCGGTGTTTATGCTATCAGAGGTGGTTACAGTATCTATGGTTCACCATACAAGGGAGAAAGTACGCTAGGTTTAGGCTCGCGCACTGGTTATTCTTTGGGATTTGGAATTCACGAAAAGGCTTATTTTATTGATTTCTCGTTCAACCATATAGATTCAAAAGACAAGTATTACATTTATGGTTATGCTCCAGCTTCCGACAACAAGTATAACAGCAATTCATACAGTTTTACACTGGGATTCAGGATGTAAGACCGGCATACAGAATCCTTAGCAAATACAAAATAAAACTGTTGATAGAATCCTGCAAATGCGGGATTCTTTTATTTATAACCAATAGAATTGAAAAGGGGATTTATAAATGCAGAGACTCTTGCCAGAAATTACTAACTATCAAAAATATCAGGTAGCTGCATGCGAAGTGTTGTCATTTTAAGGATTTCACCTCTCTGAAAATCGTTATATACGCTCCAGTTGGCTATTTCGTCGAGTTTACGGAAACAACCTATACATTTCCCTTTATGATCGAGCGTGCACACTCCCTTGCATGGCGATTTTACCTGGTTGCTGTTTTCTTCGTGCGCATGTAACATGATACTTAATTTATAATGTAAAACGGATCATTTTATAAAAAGTTCAATCACGAGCTTGATTTGCACAAAGTAATCATTATTTTACTGATTTCGGGTTTCAGATTCTGCAAATCTCTAAAAATAATGTACTTTTAACCTGCTATAAAAATATTTCCTATGCTCGTTAAAACATTTGGATGTGCTATTCAAGGTATCACGGCTACTGTTATTACTATCGAAGTTAATGTAGATCAGGGCATTCAGTTTTCGATGGTTGGTTTGCCCGATAATGCGGTGAAGGAAAGCCATCAGCGGATTGAAGCCGCTTTACTGAATATCGGATATAAATTTCCCAGGAAGAAGATCATTATCAATATGGCCCCGGCCGATATCCGTAAAGAAGGTTCATCCTATGATCTTCCGATTGCCGTTGGGTTATTGGCAGCATCGGAACAACTGGTTACCGATGTGCTGGATAAATATATTATCATGGGCGAGTTATCACTCGACGGTAGCCTGCAACCCATAAAAGGAGCCTTGCCAATTGCAATCGAAGCCCGCGACAACGGGTACAAAGGCTTTATTCTACCGGCTGTAAATGCCCGTGAAGCCGCCATTGTTAACGACCTTGAAGTTTACGCAGTAGAAACATTGGGTGAGGTAATCCAGTTCCTCGAAGGCAGCCTGCAAATTGAACCTTTAATTATTAATACACGGGAGGAATTTTATTCGCATCTCGATAATTACGAGTTTGACTTCAGCGATGTTAAAGGACAGGAAAACATAAAACGTTCGTTGGAAATTGCAGCAGCAGGCGGTCACAATGTGATTCTTATCGGGCCTCCCGGCGCCGGTAAAACCATGCTGGCCAAGCGCCTTCCTTCCATATTGCCACCCCTCAACCTGCACGAAGCCCTCGAAACCACCAAGATACATTCGGTTGCAGGTAAAATGGAACGCGAAACTGCCCTGATCAGTATCAGGCCGTTCCGTAGCCCGCACCATACAATCTCGGATGTTGCCCTGGTCGGAGGGGGAGGAAATCCACAACCGGGAGAAATTTCGCTGGCAAATAATGGTGTTCTGTTCCTGGATGAATTGCCCGAATTTAAACGTACGGTATTAGAAGTATTACGTCAACCTCTTGAGGACAGGGTTATTACCATTTCGAGGGCTAAGTTTTCGGTTACTTACCCTGCAAGTTTTATGCTTATTGCAGCTATGAATCCCTGCCCATGCGGTTATTACAACCATCCGGAAAGAGACTGCGTGTGCGGTCCGGGAATTGTGCAGAAATACCTTAATAAAATTTCGGGGCCTCTGCTGGATCGCATTGATATTCATGTGGAAGTGGTACCCGTACCTTTCAGGGAGCTAACCAGCCTGCGCCAATCCGAAAAAAGCGCCTCTATCCGCGAAAGAGTCACTCGTGCCAGGCTTGTGCAGGAAGAACGGTATAAAGAAAGCAAAAACATACATTGCAATGCCCAGATGAGCAGTAAAATGCTTCGCCAGATTTGTGTAATAACCGAAGAAGGACATAACCTGCTAAAAACGGCCATGGAAAAGCTGAGCTTATCGGCCCGTGCTTACGACCGCATCCTGAAAGTTTCACGCACCATTGCCGACCTCGATTACAGTCCGGATATTAAAACTGAACACTTAGCGGAGGCTATACATTACCGAAGCTTAGACAGGGAGACGTGGGGAGGGTAGAGAAAAGTTTCTGGTTACTGGTTACTGGTTTCTAGGATAAAAAGAAATATTCAAAGGGACTATTTTCTATTATCTATTTTTCTATTTAAATTACTCAAGTATTAAGGTTTCAATTTACAATCCGAAAGCAAAAAAACGACCTTATTCTGCAGTAAGACATTCAGGATTCATCCTAACTATTTCATTAAATTTAATTCCATTGAATTAAACATCTTCAAAGCTCGGATGTTGTTTTACATTTGCAGTTCCAAATCAAAACAATCAGAAAGTATTGTTTCAATTTTCATTACTTAACTAAAATTCAAACTAAGCTATGCTACCTGAAATCATAAAAACGCCAGATATTAATAAAAGCAAAACCAATATTTACCTGGTTTCAGAAATATCAGATTTAGTAAAAGCTGTTTTTAATACTGAAGAAACTGAATACATCTCAAGCCGGTTAGCCCGGAAAGACCAGCAAACAGTAATTTTAAATAAACTTGGGCACATTGCTGTTATTTATAAATTGGATTCAGGAGAAGAATCAAACCAGGATCAAAAACTTGAAAAATACCGCAAAGCTGGTGAAAATCTGCTTGGTATCATTAATGAGCATAAGATGGAGTCGGTTTGTATTGTGGATACGAGCCACCTGCTTAATGAAATTCTTGCATTTGCTGAAGGAATGGCATTAGGCAACTACCAGTTTCTGAAGTACCGTAAGGATCGGGAAGATAAGGAATCGACATTAAAACTGATAGAAATTGTAAGCCAGGACCTTGGTCAAAAGGATGTTTCAGAGCTGAATATTCTTTGTAAAGCAGTTTATTCCTGCCGGTCGCTGATAAATGAACCCCTTTCAAACCTCAATGCCGAAAAACTGGCAATTGACTTTGAAAGTATGGCTCATGAAGCCGGAATAAAAATTGAAGTATTAAACAAACAGAAGATTGAAGCGTTGAAAATGGGCGGCTTGTTGGCTGTAAACCTTGGTAGTATTGATCCGCCGACTTTCAGCATTATGGAATACAAACCTGAACGTGCAGTAAATACAAAACCTATCGTGTTTGTCGGTAAAGGCGTGGTATATGATACTGGTGGCCTGAGCCTGAAACCTACATCATCCATGGACACTATGAAATGCGATATGTCGGGAGCAGCAGCAGTAGCTTCGGCTTTGTATGCAATTGCATTAGCCAAATTACCGGTATATACGATTGCTTTAGTTCCGGCAACTGATAACCGACCTGATGGGAATGCCTATGTTCCGGGTGATATTATTACCATGATGGATGGCACCACCGTCGAAGTATTGAATACCGATGCCGAAGGCCGGCTGATACTTGCCGACGCACTTACGTATGCAAAAAAATATGATCCAATTCTGGTAATTGATATAGCAACACTCACCGGAGCTGCCGAGGCTGCTTTAGGGAATATCGGTATTGCCGGCATGCATAACAAAGCTGGAAAATATTTTCCGCAACTTGTGAAATCAGGATTTAGCGTGAACGAACGGATTGCTGAATTTCCATTCTGGGATGATTATGAAGAAATGCTGAAATCCGAAATAGCAGACCTTAAAAATATTGGAGGCAAGTTTGCCGGAGCCATTACTGCGGGAAAGTTTTTACAACATTTTACCGGATATCCATGGATTCACCTGGATATTGCAGGGCCGGCATTTCTGGATAAACGCGACAGTTACCGGACTATCGGGGGAACAGGGGTTGGAGTAAGGTTATTGTTTGATTTTGTGAAAAAATTTGAGAAGGAAGTATTGGAAGCTAAGATTTAGGGTTTGAAATGTTTCGGGTTTAGCTTCGCTGAGCTCGCTTCGCTCGGTTGAAGAGTTTCGGGTTTGAAATGTTTCTGTGAAAAAGATAGCACCTGTGACTCTCACAATGTTACTTTATATTATATTTTTCAATCTGCTACCTGAGTTTAACCTCAGCAAAACAAAACTAACAAATTGATATATAAAAATGCACGATAAAGGCAAAAGCTTATCTTTGCAACCAAGGAAATAAACAGGAAAAGCATGATCCGTACCTCTGACAACGAAAACCGCATTGCCGTCGGCATCACACATGGCGATATAAACAGTATAAGCTACGAGGTAATCATTAAGACCTGCGTGGACCAGCGCATTACCGAACTTTTTACACCTATCGTATATGGCACATCCAAAGCCGCCTCCTATCACCGAAAGATGTTGAATATCCCTGATTTTAGTTTCAATATTATTCGCAGTGCCGACCAGGCTTCTTCTAAAAAAGCAAACCTGATAAACCTTACGGATAAAGAAGTGAAAATTGACATAGGTGAATCGACGATTACAGCAGGCGAAATGTCTTTGTTATCTATAAATGCAGCGGTTGAAGATCTGAAAAAAGGGCTGATTGATGTGTTGGTTACCGCCCCGGTGAATAAACATAATGTGCAGGATGCAGCCCAAAAACCTTTTACAGGCCATACCGGTTACCTGGCCGAAAAATTTGGTGTATCCAACTACCTGATGCTCATGGTCGGCGAAAACCTGCGTATTGGCGTTGTTACCGAACATATAGCACTTGATATGGTTTCAAAAACCATTACTTCAGCGCTGATTCAGGACAAAATAAATATACTTGAAGAGTCGTTGCGCAAAGATTTTAATATTCGTAAGCCCCGAATTGCAATCCTTGGCCTTAATCCTCATGCCGGCGACGGTGGCCTGATCGGGAATGAAGAACAGGAAATAATTACACCCGCCATTCTAACGGCTCAACAGAAAGGCTTGTTAGTGTATGGACCTTATCCGGCTGATGGTTTTTTTGCATCGTCAGGGTATAAACAATTTGATGCCGTATTAGCTATGTATCACGACCAGGGACTCATCCCTTTTAAAACCCTGAATTTCGAAGATGGTGTTAATTTTACTGCCGGGCTTCCCTATGTACGCACATCACCGGCACATGGCACAGCTTATGATATTGCTGGTAAGGACCAGGCCTCGTCAGAATCAATGCATGCGGCTACCTACCTGGCATGCGAGATATTTAAAAATCGCATGCAATGGGCAGAACTGAACGAAAATCCGTTAGGTTTCAGTAAAAAAGAAAAGGAATAATAACCAACTGTTTTCATACTATATGCGATTTAATACTTCATTCAGTACCTGAATCAATCATTAAAAAATAGGAGCAAATTCAGGCCGGAATAAATTAATTTTAACTTGAAGAATGAGCAAATCCGAATATTCAATAAGCGAAATAACCCAGATTGTAAAAGGCGAATTAATACATGTGAGTGATGCCGATGCGCTTATTACTGAGCTGGCTATCGACAGTCGCAGGATTATACTGCCCGAAGGAAGTTTATTTTTTGCACTTACCAGCAAACGTAACGATGGGCACAAGTATATAGAGGAACTTTACGAAAAAGGTGTTCGGAATTTTGTCGTCGAAGAAGAACCAGTCAATCTTTTACTTTTATATAATACCAATATTATCAAGGTTAAAAATACATTGTTTGCGTTGCAGGCTTTGGCTACAGCACATCGTAAACAGTTTAATATACCGGTAATAGGAATTACGGGAAGTAACGGTAAAACCATTGTAAAAGAATGGCTTTACCAGTTACTGAATGAAAGCAAAAATATTGTTCGCAGCCCTAAGAGTTTTAATTCACAGATCGGGGTTCCTTTGTCAGTATGGCAAATTCGTGAGGATCACGAACTTGCCATTTTCGAAGCCGGGATATCCGAACCGGATGAGATGGATCACCTTCAACCTATAATCCAACCAACGATTGGCATTTTTACCAACATAGGACATGCCCATGATGAGAACTTTATCAACCGCATCCAGAAAGCCGGCGAGAAATTTAAACTTTTTACAAAGGTAAAAACACTGGTTTACTGTATCGACCAGAAAGAAGTGCAGGAAGGCATCATAAAAACCGGCTTACTTAAAAATATTGATACGTTTACCTGGAGCCGTAAAACATCAGCAGATCTTCAGATAACGACAGTTTGTCCCGATGGACATACCATGCAACTTACAGGATTATATCAAGATGCTGAGATCAGCATAGCGATTCCTTTTACTGACGAGGCTTCTATTGAGAATGCCATCCATTGCTGGGCAACCATGCTGTTAATGGGTTACAACAACACCTTGATATCGAGGCGTATGCGAATGCTACAGCCTCTTGCCATGAGGCTTGAGATGAAAGCGGGAATTAACAATTGCACGCTCATCAACGACAGTTATAGCAACGACATTGACTCTCTTTCGATAGCCCTCGACTTCCTGAACCAACAGAAGCAACACCGTAAAAAAACAGTGATACTTTCGGATATTTTGCAGAGTGGACGCAGCGACAGTCATTTGTATGGCGATGTGAGTGAGTTGTTGAACCAAAGACATATAGACCGGCTGATAGGGATTGGGAATGGCATTAGCCGCCACTCGACACTTTTTAAAATGGAAAAAGAATTCTTTTCGACTACAGAAGAATTTCTTGATTCATATTCGATAAGCGCATTTGCAAACGAAAGTATTTTACTCAAAGGAGCACGTATTTTTGGTTTCGAACGGATTACGGAAGCGTTGCAGCAGAAAACGCATGAAACCGTTCTAGAAATTGATCTCAATGCCCTGGTTTATAACCTGAACTATTATCGGTCGAACCTGGACCCCGGCGTTAAAGTAATGGCTATGGTTAAAGCTTTTTCGTATGGTAGCGGAAGTTGTGAAATAGCAAATGTATTACAGTTTCACCAGGTTGATTATCTTACGGTTGCGTATGCCGACGAAGGAGTGGAACTTCGCAAAGCCGGCATAAAAATGCCCATCATGATAATGAACCCTGATGAAGAGAGTTTTGATGCTATCATTAAATATCAACTTGAACCTGAAATCTATAGTTTCAGGGTGTTACGAATGCTCGAAGCTGTATTGATAAAGCTGTCAGCTAATACACCTTCAATTGGCATACATATTAAAATTGATACCGGAATGAACCGGCTGGGATTTGATCCTTCCGAAGTGGACGAGCTGATAAACCAGATTAAAGATCGGGCACAAATCAGGGTTAAATCGGTATTCTCCCATCTGGCAGCTTCCGATAGTGCTACTAACGATGATTTTACCCGTCACCAGATCAGTTTGTTCAGGATGATATCGGAACGCATAAGTTTTGAATTCGACTATCCCATTCTTCGCCATATTGCCAATACAGCGGCTATAACCCGTTTCCCTGAAGCCCGCTTTGATATGGTCCGTCTGGGTATCGGGTTGTACGGCATTTCTCCTTTACCCGAAGAACAGGAATACCTTCAAAATGTGAGTACACTGCGCTCGGTAATTTCGCAAATTAAACATGTTTCGCCTGATGAAACAGTAGGGTACAACCGCCGTTACAAAGCCCAAAAGGAGACTACTATTGCCATTGTTCCCATTGGCTATGCCGACGGGCTGAGCCGGGCATTGAGCAACGGTATCGGCTACTTGAAAGTGAACGGGAAGTTTGCGCCTATTGTTGGCAGCATCTGTATGGATATGACCATGATAGATATAACCGGTATAAATGTCCACGAAGGTGACGAGGTGATTATTTTCGGGAAGGAACTTCCTATTACTCGTTTAGCTGACGAAATGGGTTCCATTCCATACGAAATTCTTTCGGGCATTTCGCAACGGGTTAAGAGGGTTTATTTCCAGGAGTAACTTGCTTTTATTCAGAAAAACTGCTTACCGTTTTAAATAACAGATTCAGGTTAAGTTCCACTTATCAATGCATTTAATCACTGTTGTCCAATAAAAGCTTAAACAAAACGCTGAAATGCTTGATATATAATCACCCTGATGGAACTTTTGCGATACTGAGGTTGCTTTGTTTCCTTCCAATATGTTATTTTCTTCGGAAAATATTCTACAGGACTGACCCAAAAGGGACAATATATTCGGATAGCGGAAAATACAATTTTAAGGCTGTCCCGTCAGGAACGATATGTTTTTAAAACCGGACAATGTTGATTGAGACTTAAACATATCCTATAAAGTTTGGTATCTGGCTCTTTAGGAAAGTCTATTTGTCTGAAAATACACTGATTGAAACATCCTTTATATCTAATTTACTATTCCTCATATATGCTCTTAGTTTAATATTATATAAATCTTTGGTTAATTTTTGTGGCAAAATATAATTAAAACTACCTACCTGGTACTTGTTTAATCCCACTGAATTAAAATGCAAAACATATCTGTCATGGAAGTAGGCTATTTCTCCTGTAGTATCAGTAATTGTCAAAGACAGGCTGGCATCATTTTCATCTTTAAAGTCATTAGTTATCCGTATTTGAAATGCACGTATATTTTTGATATCTTTAAGGTTATCAGTACTAAAATTACATAAAACGGAGTCGGAATGTGCAGGCAGATTAAAAGAGCCTAACTTAATTTCATCTGTCTTCTTTACCTTATTTAAATTAATCCCCCATTCCCATATTAAGCCTTTGTATCTTTCATCTGTTTTCATAAACACAGTCCAATATTTTTCCTTATCCATATTTTGCCAATGCAAAATAAATTCCTTATACTGGTACGTTTGTACCAAATTGAGATATACAAGAAAAATAGCAGGAACCACTAATATTATTTTTGACCATATTAATAGCTTATCGAACATTATTGCAAACAGAATAAAGAAAATGCTATAATAATCCACATAGGCTCTTAACCCATAGCTTCCACCATAATCCCATATTGACCACGAAGAAATTACATAAGTAATTATTACGAAAAACAAAAATGATGTAAACAACTCGTAGTATTTACGTTTGATTAAAAACCAGATAAATGACAATTGACTAAATAATAGGATTGGTGTATATACAAACAGACCTTTCCGGTAACTAAATAGAACATTCATAATTTCTGGTTTCATGAAATTAAATCCTTCTTGCTTATATGTGTATATAAACCAATCTCCTGTTTGAAGATACCATAATAAAGGTTGTATAGCTATAATGCTTAGTAAAAGAATAATTCCAAAAGTTGTTTTGGGTAGATGCTTCAATAAATATACTACTTCCTCTTTTATTTTCAAAAAAGATCCGGCAAGAAACGGTATAATGCTAATAATCATAATATTTACCGGTCGAATCAATATGATCAGACCCAGAAAAACACAAACGAAGATATATGTTACGAAGGATCTCCTTTCGAAATACTTTTTAACAAAGTAAACGAAAGCTGTAATTGCAAATAATGAATAAATATGACTGAAGCTCGCATCGAAATTAACATAATTAGTAACAGAAGTTCCTAAAACCAGCAATAATTGGGCAAGGATAATTGTCGAATTATTACATTTATAAATTACCAGTATCTTTTTTAGAAAATATATTGCCAGAAATAGATAAAAAATAGCAGCATAAAACACAGAAATTTGATATGGGGTTTGGTATCCATCGTCAGGAGTGTTACTATTTCCAGTAACTAATCTACAAGCCATAAAAAAAGGAAACTCAAGTGTTGCAACGCCACAGGAATACTTGTTTACAGGCTTACCGTTATCATAAACATAAACGCCAAAGGACTTAACCCGGCTAAATTTTTCAGGTTCTTGTATTGGGTTTAGGTTGTGCCTGTTCAAATCATGGTGGATAATCAAAGAAGGCAAATAATCATAATACCCCTTCCCATCTGCATTAATAGTTTTATCTACATTCCCTATATAATTGTTAATAAGAAATATAAGCAAGAATATAATTATCAATTCATTATATAATGATTTGATGACATCAATAAATCTGGATTGAAACCGATTATAACTACTCATTTTATCAGAAATGATACGTATAAAAAAATAAACAATATATTCCAAGAGTTATTATTGAGCAATTTCGCATTTGATCATATATTTTTAATTTTAAAATCAAATATCTAACCGATCTGAACTTTAGCAACAAAAAAAATCATATTTTTGCTGCAAATATAAGGTTTAAATATTTATTGCATGAAAAAACTGATTTTCTTTATTTTTGTAGGAATCATCCTGTCATCATGTTCAAACTCCGGAAGCAAGTCACAATCCAGTGATCAGGCTGACCCAAATAAAATCGTAATTACGAATGACATGGAAAATGCCAGGGGGATGATTCCGGGATGGCAGAATGAAAGCCATGTAATTGCTATGAGTGAACCTCCGGCGCATTCAGGTACATATGCGTGTATATCAAACGATACAACACAGTACAGTTACACTTTTAAGGAACAATTAAAAAATATTAACAGCAAACTTCCAAAGAGTGCAACAGTTAAAGGCTGGGTTTATACTACTGTAGCAAATCCCAATTTTTCTATCCTCTGTAGCATAAACCAGGATCAGAAACAATATGACTGGAAAGCAGTACCTTTGGATAAAGAACTAACAAAACCTGGCAAGTGGGTCGAATTTTCAGCTAATTATTTTTTCTACAAACCTTTGAAACCCGAAGATGAAATATGGATTTTTGCCTGGAACCAGAGTCAAAAGAATGTTTATATGGATGATTTAACCATCACTTTCCAATACTAAATCCCTAAATTAATGCTATAATGGCAGAGCTGGTAAAGGTTCTGCTTTAGTTATTTCTGAAAACGGTTTCAATTACAATTGAAACCGTTTTCATTTTAATTATATTGAATCTTCGGGGTTAACACCTATTCTCTCAGAAGAATTGATTTTACTTCAGTCTGAAAATTTCAACATTTTTATACGCTCCGATTTTATTTGACAGGTATGGCTTTAAATAGTCCTGATTTTTAACGGAGGTATCATTAATTACAAGATATTTTGCCCCCCTGGCAATGTACCGTACCAGATTAGATTTATCCATTCCATATTCCGTCCATCCGGGCTGGTTCATTAAATAAAGTGTAACATTAAAACTACCATCCGGAACACTTATAACCTTGTCATCTTGCTTTATTCCGATTTTTTCGAAATAAGGCTTTATTTCATCTAGTGCTTTGTATTTCCTTGCAAAGTTACCATCAGTCCACTTGAAGAGTAGTTTCGGCTCACTGGGGATAGGCCAATACCCCTTCTTATCTTTAGGGAAATAACGCAATTCGAGCATCTCAGTAGTATAATAGACATTGAAGATTAAAATCAGCGCAAAAACCACTTTTACGGCGTTCGAGTTCAGAACTTTTTCATAGTTATTTTTCAGAAAAACCAGAAATGAAAAGGGGATAAATATGAGTAAGAATAATAAATCAACATAATAGTAATCGTGAAAATTCAATGCCTGGAACCAAAACAGTGAATATAGAAGGCTTCCGCCAAAAAGAACAATGCTGCCGAAATAAAAGAACCCGCTGTTTTTTCGTGGAGTAATTAATATTACCAGGAACATCACCAGGAAAAGCCATAATGTATATACGTTGAAAATAAGATGGACAGTGAGTTTCCCGATGGTAACGAAGTATTCATGAATCTGTACTCTACTTAATTCCCAGATTGGCCACAAATGATTAAATGTATAATGTCCATTATGAATCCCATTAAACCATTCAGCATAATAGTACCATGCGAAAATTACTGATAAAACCAAAAACATCGGGATAAGCACAATTGCACGCTTAAATAGATAAACTTTTTCCCTGTTAAACCATGGAATCCTCTCTCCAAAAAATACGACAACCAGGAAAAAGAAACTTATTAATGAACTTGTTTTCAATAATCCGGCAAGTGCAAAGAGCAGCATTGCAATATACAATGAACTGTTTTTGTTTTTTTCATAGTACAGCTGAATATACCTGAAGGCAACCAGAACCAGGCTAAAAGCCGGAACATTGGTTAAAAAGCTTACTCCATAATCCGCAAAAATGGGTGATGTAAATAAAATTGAAGGAAGCCATATAGCCCAGAATGTATCCTTAAGGAAGTAATTGGTTGTTTTGAACAAGGAAAACAATCCCCAGAAAACAAGTAACAAACCTACAAGTCTGAAAATCCATTCGTGCACCCCGAATAGTTTCCAAAGTCCTGCTACTGAATAGTATAATAATGGGAATTCACCAATTGTTTTCCCGCTCGTATTATCGTCAGCAATTAAGTTATGAATTTCAGGCTCTAAAAAATTCATGCCATGTTGGTAATAATTCAGTGTTATGGATAAGCAATCCGACTGACGCCAGATATGGAGCGAACGTGGGCCTAATTGGAAAATATGAATATAATTATAGGATAAGCTGATAAGTAAGAAGGCTATTATAAATAACACATTGGGCCTTTTCAGGAAATTTACAAATTTCATAGCGTTATAGTTAAATCAAATGTATTGAATCACTCAAATTGTATTCATATGCTACTTCTATATTGATTAATAAAGATGTAGTCCAAATCATTGAGAATCACCTTTTCTCAGCATATTCCCGTTAAAGGGAGATTCCATCAGGCAAAAATACGTGAATTTCATTTGGCTTTACTTCTTCCGGGATTTTTTTTGGACATTAGGGCTGTTACTTAAAGCTGACTGAAATATATAAATATCCGTTTGTAAAAAATAACGGATCTTGGGTCATAATTAAAGTTAGGGAGCCTCATTCTAAGCTGTCCCGTCAGATTATTTGCGCTAGCAAATAGCTATTGGTAGAAAACCATCATACTATTTGGTTAAGTGCCGTCAGGTACGTTATAATCAATATTTACAGGTTTAAAGATATATCTATCGTCAAAATCAACTTCAAACTCCTTTAACATATCATAATATTCTTCGGAAAATGTTTTTCTTTTATGGTGGTCAGTTTGGTTAATGATGTATTGAATAATTGTTGGTACTTCGGCTTTACTATAGGAAAATGCTCTATATCCCTCCTGCCATGAAAACTTGCCCTGAACAAACTTTTTGTCGTTGATCCATTTTGATGAACTGCCTTTGACATCTTGCATTAAATCAGCTATTGATTGCGATGGCCTTAATCCAAACAGGATATGGATATGATCAGGCATACCGTTAATTGATAAAAGTTTGTGATTGTTACTTTGCACAATTCCACTGATGTATTTATAAAGTTCTTCCTTCCAGGAATTACTGATAATACATTCCCGGTTTTGTACTGCAAAGACAGCTTGTATGTGAATCTGGGTGTAGGTATTTGCCATGATTTATTTTATATAACGTCCCTAACGGGACTTTTTACAAATATAACAAATTGTTTTCTACCAACATATTGTCCCTAGCGGGACAAAAATGAAATATGGTCCCCAACTTTTAATTTTGATCCCAGATCTTTCGAACTACAGTCTGGACTGTGTGAGGTTACGAAAGCATATACCACTTATTCAACCAGCTTTGATATCTAAATATACCTAACGTCGGAAATGATATTCTGAAAATTATAATTCCTGTCTCTTATATTGTATGGAGTTACGTGAAAGGAAATTAAAACACTTACGACATAGTTACAAAGGGTTTGTCAGAATATTACAAAATGAAACTCATAAATTACCATAAATCAAGACAAAAATTCATGAATACCTGGTCCCTGGTATATCCTGACCTAAAACGATATTGGAATAAACTTATAGTTTTGGCGAAAAAAGGATCAATTATAGTCTGTCTGCTTATAGGCTTGTATTATATAAAATCTACCATTACACTTGCCCCGTGGAAACATAAAAAGATTATTGACCAGGATGTTGTTTTTTATTATGCATACCTTCCGGCTATATTTATTTATCACGATCTGAGTTTCAACTTTCCATCCAAACCCGGATTTAAGGGCACAGTCTGGTGCATGCCTACACCTATTGGAAAGGGTGTTCAGAAAATGACGATGGGCACTGCACTGTTGTATTCACCATTTTTCGGAATAGCACATCTTTACATAAAACTCAGCGGCGGAGTGGCCGATGGGTATTCGCCTGCTTATCACATCGCACTGATCTGGGCAGGAGTTTTCTACTTTATAATGGGAATACTTTTATTACGAAAAATACTCTTACAGTTTTTTGCTGACATGATAGTTTCCATCGTGCTGTTAACTTTAAGTTTAGGAACGAATTTATTCAACTATGCATCCTGGGAAGGGGCCATGTCGCATGTGTACAGTTTTTTTGTTTTTGCACTGGCGTTATGGGCTTTCCTGAAATGGCTGAAAAATCCCTCTTTTATAATTACACTTATTTTGGGTTTAGCGATGGGATTGATCGTCCTGATCCGGCCAACGAATGCCACTTTTATACTTTTCCTTGGATTGTATTTCTTTTTTCGCAAGGTGAATTTCAAAGAAAAATGGAAGTTTATAACAAATTTGAAATGGAAATTGCTTATTCTGCCAATTGCTGCCTTTCTGGTAGTTTTGCCTCAATTACTCTATTGGAAGGAATACACAGGGCAATATATTTTCTTTTCTTACCTGGGTGAACGATTTTATTTTTCCAATCCACATATTATTGATGGCTTATTCTCATATAATAAAGGTTGGTTTGTATATACGCCGTTGATGTGGCTGGCAGTGGCAGGATTGTTTGTTATGCGCAGTAAATATAAAGAATGGCGGTGGCCTGCAATTATAACTATGTTGCTCAGTATTTACATTATTTTCAGCTGGTGGTGCTGGTGGTATGGTGGAGGTTTCAGTACCAGGCCATTGGTTGAATATTATGTGATTATGAGTTTGCCATTAGGTGCATTTTTTACATACATATTTCAAAAAAAACTGATATTTAAAGCTGCTACAACAGTGGTACTTGTTTTTATACTTTGGCTGAATCTGTATCAATCCCGGCAATACAGGTCCTCACTGCTTCATTATGATTCCATGTCGAAACAAGTATATTGGGCTATCTGGGGCCAGCAATCATGGCCCGACAATTATGAAAAAATGCTATTGCATCTCGATGCTGAAAAAGCAAAAAAAGGAGAAAGTGCCTATCCTTAAAGTTGTTTACCAATTTTAAATCATAACTAAAATTTGTTAACAGATTTTGTCAAAATTTGTGTGTTAACCCCTATTTTAGTAATTTTACCACTTCGTGAGGCTTTTATGAAATGGAAGTATTCTGTTGAGCCGGAAACAGGTAACAGCTCAGTGTGTTTTCTTTTTTTGTCTCTATTAAATTGGAAATCAAATAAAACTATTTGTTCGTCCTAAAAAACATTACTAGAGCAGAGCTTTAAGTATTTTATGAAATAGCCATGATCGTTTTAAACATCAACTAAAAATGATTTATATTATTCATGGCGAACCTTTAGCTCACTGCCTGCCCCGCTAACAGCGGGGAACACCCGTAAAAATAAGAAAGATGTGAGTGATTCCAAGTTACCCGTTAAAAATAAATTATACAGATGAAACTTTCCATAATTATTCCCGCTTATAACGAGCAGGCTACCATATACAATATTCTTGAACGGGTTAGCGCTGTTGAGTTAATACAAAATATTGAAAAAGAGCTGGTTGTAGTAAACGATTGTTCAAAGGACGATACCGAAGCTGAATTGTTTCGCTTCCGGAATGAAAACCCGGAAATAAGCATCAATTACCAGAAACATGATGTAAACCAGGGTAAAGGTGCAGCACTTCGGACCGGCATTCAATCAGCAACCGGTGATTTTATAATAGTACAGGATGCCGACCTGGAATATGATCCCCGCGAATTCAATATACTTTTGCAACCTATTCTCGATGGTTTTGCCGATATAGTTTACGGGAGCCGGTTTGCGGGAGGAAAACCGCACCGGGTTCTATTCTTTTTTCATACAATTGGCAATAAATTCCTCACTTTTTTATCGAACTTGCTTACCAATATAAACATAACAGATATGGAGACCTGCTACAAACTCTTCAAATCCGAGTTTATTAAAAGCATTTACCTGAAAGAAAACCGTTTCGGCTTTGAACCTGAAGTAACGGCTAAAATAAGCCGTATTCCCAAAATACGGATATATGAAGTGGGCATTTCCTATTATGGCCGTACCTATGCCGAAGGGAAAAAGATTAATTGGAAAGACGGTTTCAGGGCACTTTATTGCATACTAAAGTATAACCTGTTCAGTAAGTGATGCATCTTCAAGAAATCTTTATGATTTTTATATCAACATCCTATGAAGCTATCACTAATTTCGTAGATATTTTCTGTTGCGTTTGATTTTGGCTTTTCACTTTGAAAAAAATTAGAAAATAGTTCTACTGATGCTTTACAAAGCAGAACAATCCATAGTAAAACCCACTTTCATATCAGGCATTATTGGCTTGTTAATATGCATTGTAATTAATAGCTTTGTCAAATGTTAGTCCAAATGCACTTCACACTTAACCGGCAATAACCAGGCATGAAGTTCTCTGATAAATTTATTGCACCAGTTGCTATTTTGATTATTGCAATCGTACTGATTATACTCCAATGGTTATCAACCGGTATTAATGGCGAAACAGATTCAGTTACGCATTACCAGATAGCAAGGTATGCATTTCAACATCCCGGGTTTTTTCTAAACCATTGGGGGAAACCCTTGTTTACTATCCTTTCTTCACCTTTAGCTCAATTTGGATATGCCGGTGCTGTAGCATTTAACCTGATCTGCGGTTTACTTAGCGCCTGGTTTGCTTTCCTTATATCCAGGCACCTTGAATACCGTCATGCCTGGATTGCTATTGTTTTTACCATTTTTACACCGGTTTACTTATTTATAATGTTCTCAAGCCTGACTGAGATTCTTTTCAGCATGGTTCTGATTGCAGCCATATACCTGTTTATCAGTAAGCGTTTTATCTGGTCGGCAATTGTAATTTCACTACTTCCTTTTGCAAGGACCGAAGGGATGATGTATATCATTCTTTTTATACCAGCACTTGTCTGGATGAAGCAATACAAATCGGTGCCATTCCTGCTTACAGGTTTTATTATTTTCAGTATTGCCGGATGGCCTCAATATCATGACCTGCTTTGGTTTTTTACAAAAATGCCATATAGCAACAGCGGGTCGGAGCTTTATGGCAGTGGATCTTTCTGGTATTATTTTGGAAAGTTGAATGAAATAATAAATTACCCACTCCTGATACTGGGAATTACAGGCCTTATTTTTATTATTCTAAACCTAAAGAAAGGCTTGAAAAACCTTCATGATATAAAATATGTCACTCTTTATTTCCTTATAATTCCTTCCTTTTTTGGATTTATACTTGCTCAGAGTTTTCTTTGGTGGCAGGGAATGATGGGTGTATTATCCTCAACCCGCTTTATGGCATGCGTGTTGCCTTTAAGCGCAATTATTGCTACAACAGGTTTCGAATGGGTGATGGAAAAAGCAAAATCATACCGTTTTGTTTATTTGATTACAGGCGCCTTTATCATTTCACTTGTGGTGTATAAGCCCTTTACTTACGGTGAATTACCCATGAAAACAGGTATCAACTTTGCTGTTATGGAAAAGCTGACTAACTGGCTTAAAGATTCGCCATTCAGTAACCACAGGGCTATTTATTCCGATCCCATGTTTCCTTTTTATATGAATATTGATCCCTTTGATCAGCAAAAATGTTTCAGGATTTACAATTACCCGGATACTGATCCTGCTACCATGCTTAAACCAGGCGAATTGCTGATCTGGGATGCCCAGTTCGCAGGCTTTGAAGGCCATCTGTCTTACGATTCGCTGATAAAAAACAATAACCTGAAGCTTTTAAATGTCTTCACCCCTGACGAAGCTTTCACTATCATCGGTGGGGCAAAATACAAGCTTGCTGTTTTTATGAAAGCTCCGCGCGACACAACCCAGGCGGTTTACAAACAGTTTTATTTTAATGACTTTGAGGGGAACTTACCTGAAAATCAGTTAAAGCATAGCACAACCGCATTCAGTAACAGCGGCAAAAAATCCATTTTAATGACCTGTGATTATATTTACGGCCCAACTATCGAAGGTAAACTGAAAAACCTGCCTGGTATCAGCAATATATCTTTACGGGCCAGTGCCCGGATTATGAATCCTTCATTGACCGAAAAAGGCAATATCATACTTGTAATGAGCACCGAAGATCCTAATCATAAAATTTATAAGTATATAATAGCCAAAGACACTGATATTAATTATAAACCTGGCGAGTGGTTCGATATTTCCCTTTCCGATGTATTTGAACGAAGCATTCCTGTTGACGGCAATTATAAAATTTATATATGGTACACAGGTAAAAACAAAATTTATGTGGATGATATGAAACTGGAATGGATGCCAGTAGGCTATGAGTAGTACTGGTGGCAGAAGAGTTTCAGGTTTCTAGTTTCAAGTTTCTGGGGCTAAGTATTAATATTTTGATAGCGTTTGGTATGCAAAATACCCATTTTGTTCATAAAATGCGAGATGGAAGTTTTCAATACGCCCAGGGCATAAACCGTGCTACGCGATAGGTTAATGGATGAAGCTTCCTTAAAATATTTGGTAGGGCATGTGATTTCGCCAACCGGGAAACCCTTGTAAATAATCTGCGACATCATCTGGTTATCGAAAACAAAATCGTCGCTATTGGCATGATAATCAATTGCATTCAATACTTCTTTCGAGAAAGCCCGGTAACCGGTATGGTATTCGGAAAGTTTCTGGTTAATCAGAATATTCTGAATCAAAGTCAGTCCACGGTTCGAAATGTATTTGATCAACGGCATTCCGCCCTTAAGCGCTCCATTACCAAGAATACGCGAACCAAGAACAACCGGGAACACCCCGTTAGCGATCAGGTAGGCCATGGATTGAATTAGCTGTGGTGTGTATTGGTAATCGGGATGAAGCATAATTACAATATCACCACCCAGTTGTAACGCTTTGTCGTAGCAGGTTTTCTGGTTTCCGCCATAGCCTTTATTGTGTTCATGCTGAATTATATGCCTGATTCCTATCTGCTGTGCAACTTCCACGGTATTATCCCGGCTGCGGTCGTCAACCAGGACTACTTCATCCACTATATCAAAAGGAATTTCTTTATATGTAATTTCAAGCGTTTGACCGGCATTATAAGCCGGGAGTACAACCACAATTTTTTTTTCGTTTATCATGTCTTTTTTGAATTCATTAATTTTTTAATTCCATTTGCAGCATGCATCATTATTGTTTGCTGCTTTCATACCTGGCAATCTTAAAATCATCGAACCAAACCGGGCTATTGCCATTATTCCAAAGGTAAATCTTCAATTTATTTTCTTTAAATCCTTCGGGTATTTTAAAGCTGAGTGTTACTTTCTGCCATCCCTTGCTATCGGTATCAATGTATCCGTTGTTTTGCTGATAGAATACATCCGCTGATCCTGCTGCAGCTACCAGGAATGCCTCCTGATTACCTGAGCGCCAGATGCTGATTTCGAACATTTCGCCCGCTTTAATATCCGAAAGTTCATAATCCATTCCATAACTGCCAAAAACAGGAAGCTTAACAGACTTTTTCCCTGAACGTGCCCGATCGTTAACCAAAGCTGAATTTTTACAGAAATTGGTTCCATTGTTACTCAATACCCATTGTCCATCGGGACTTACAGTTTCAAAATCACATTTCGTCACGCTGCCTGTAACTCCGGTATGAATAATGTTTTGGAATAAGGCAGATTGCGCTGTATCTATTTCATACACAACCTGAATTCGTCCTTCGAAAAGTTTTGAAAGCTTCAACCCCCCGGCTTCAACCCTTTTAACACCTTCTCTGTCCAGAGGCCCGCCAACAAGCAGAATATTTCCTCCATATTTTTTCAAAAATTCTCCCGGTGGAATGGTCGTTTCCCATAATTGGAAAATATTATCCCTGACGTCGTAAAATAAACCCTCGGGAAACAATTCCATAAGCTTTGGAGTACTATACTGCCTCGAATACACATTTCCCCACTTAAGGGATGAATATACATTGAATGAAGCCGGGTAATAATACACTTTCACAAATCCTTTGTAATCGTGTTCGAGCCGGGCGAAAGTTTCATCCGTACTTTGATTCGACATGAGATACCCGTCATAGGCCAGGGCTAAATAAGGTATATTGAGCGACGAAATACTGATGATTAGAGTCACCAATATAGGGAATGAGAGATTATAAATATTTCGGTTATTTTCTTTTATATGCCTGTTAATCAGTAGATAAATAAAAACAAGGACAAACCCTGTAAGACTGAGCGCCGGAAAAAGATAATGGTTGCTATGGTAATGCTTGGCAACTAACAATATACTGCCAAGCTGAGCGACGACTAAAGCCAGAAGTATATTAAATTCCTTTTTTGATTCTTTGATTTTAAATTTCCGATACTTAATCACCACGTAAATTAGTGCAATTACCGCCAAAATTGTTACAGCGGTAAGTTCTTTGTTATTTATAATTATAGAAGCCAGAGATGATAAATATACCGATGGATCAATAATTCCAGCCTTTCCCTGTCCGTATGTCCCCGTATGTGTACCCATATTGAGGAACCATTTTGCCATATGCAGGTACCCTGTTACTGCCGGAAGTGTA
>Ga0208789_1000751_pt1 | contig 25131 bp, 14 predicted proteins | sample Methanotroph_Enr_FD_187368 | JGI IMG/M metagenome (GOLD analysis project Ga0208789, IMG submission 187368) | Enriched soil microbial communities from Old Woman Creek wetland in Ohio, USA - Methanotroph_Enrichment_5 (SPAdes) (version 2) | ecosystem: Environmental > Terrestrial > Soil > Wetlands...
TTATAGCATCAATGAAAACTTCAGTATGCTTTCTGCTGTCGAACTCAGGTACAACGAAAAAACCTTCAACTTCACACCAAGGATGCTTTTTACCTTTAACAGGTGGTTGCTTTTTGGCGCTGAATTCAGAAACCTGAGGGATGCGGGAGTGGTCCTGGGATTTAACATGAAAGACAATGTTATCATTAATATTCATTCAGGAATACCCATGAACAAGATTTTGATGGATAATTTCGGCGTGATCGACTACACAGGTATTTCTGTTCGTTTACAATTCTAAAAGAATACTGCTACAACTGTTATGAAAAAAATATTTAACCTTGTTTTGTTGTTGTCCTTATTGACGATCACCTTTTTTTCATGTAAAAAGCAGGACGATCCTTCACCGGAAACTATTTACGACACATTAAAAGTAAATACAGCCTATACTGAATATACGCTGAATGAAAGCACCATCCTTACGCTGGATGCGACAATGGCCGATGCCGTATCGTATCTCTGGACACCAGGGAATAGTACAACTGCCATGATTAACATAACAGATGAAAATTATTATACCGTGAAAATTACCACGAATGTTCAGGAATATAATTATGGGGTATTAGTGCTTTATGTTGGCAGCGACTGTTATATTCCGAATTCTTTTACGCCGAACAATGACAATACCAATGATACATGGCATCCCTTTTTTACTGAAATCAGTGAAGAAAATTACCTTTTGAATATTTATGATAAAAATAACGTGAAGTTATTTTCTACTAAAAATAATGATGAAGCCTGGGATGGCTATTACAATGGGAACCTTATGCCGGCTGATTATTATTATTATGTACTTTCTTATCAGACACTGACCGGCGAAACCAAAACCCGTAACGGGATGCTCCAACTCGTGTTATAATCGGGAGCTTACAATTTTACAAGTTTCTGAAGATTGCATTTTTTTCCGTCTGTGATTTCCATTATATAAATTCCTGATTTCAGCTGGCTCACATCAAGTGAATTTTGGTCAACGGTTTTTGAAAACACCAAACCGCCCAATGTGTTGAAGATGTTTATGGTTAATGGATTCGTTTCCGCATCTCCTATAATATAAACAATATCGCCTGCGGGATTAGGATAGATAAGAAAATTATCTATAACAGGATTCTCGGTGATGCCGGTATAAGCCATTTTTACTGCCCTCCAGGCATTTACTTTACCCCAGCCCCATCGGATGCTTCCTGTATCAGGAATAACACCGGTACGGACATCTTCACGGGCGGTATTTATTATGATTTCTTTTACCTGCTGGGGAGTAAGTGCCTGATTGGCCTGAAGCATCAGGGCCACAATTCCGGTAACCATGGGTGACGACATGGAGGTGCCTGAAAATGCAACAAATTTGTAAGTTCTTCCGCCGAAATCCACCGTAGCATTGGGCGAAGGCAGCGACTGGTTGGTAAATGAAGAAACGGAAGAAATTACACCCACTCCGGGGGCGGAAATATCCGGCTTGAGCCTGCCGTCGTAAGTTGGCCCATAGCTTGAAAAACCGGCAATGGCGCCACCGACAATATTGCCGTTGATGAGCTCAATTTCTGACGTGTGTGCCGCAATGCTGATTACGCTTTGTGTACAGGCAGGTTCTCCGATTCCTGAATAAAAATCACCGTTATCCCAGCCAACCAGGGGCGCACTTAATGGTGAACCCCAATTGCCCACATCATTAGTAAGTTCAATAATATTCCAGCAATGGATGGTTCCGGCAGGGGCGTTTGCAAAAAGGGCAATTTTATACAAAGATGTATTCAGGTTTCTAACACGAAGACGCATGTGAGGCCTGTTATTTAAGGGATTGGCAGAATCTGAAGCAAGATTGTAAAATATGGTGTCGGTCCCAATAATAATCTGTCCTTCCGAATAAGTCGCCGTGTCATTTGTTGAATAAGGTATTAATGTTGCGATGATGTCGTTCGTGTTATTCAGAACTTTTAAAGTTATATCAAAACTGTTTCCAGGTTCGCCCCAGATGGTCACAGACTGCCCCCACATAGTCGGATAATAACTGTAGTTGTCAAATTCTATCTGGGTTTTCATCGTGTCCTGGAGGCTGGTAAACGTGTGTTTCAAATGAAAATACACATCACCGTTGTTTCCTGCACTGCTAACAAAAACAACCCCGTTTGCAGAATGCTGATCAATTGCCTGGCTTAGCAACGATGTGCCATCGAGATTTCCGGCCCAGTATAATCCCCAGCTCTGGTTAATAACCAATCGTTTGCTGACGCTTTCTGCGTAATCGTACATCCAGTTGTATGCATCAAGAACGGCTGCCATATCAACCAGAAAAGTAGCCATGAGGTAATTTGCCTCGAAAGCTATGCCGCGGTATATAGTTCCTGCACCGCTGCCGCCACATATTCCTGCCACATGCGAACCATGTGTGGCCCACTGGTATATATTAAAGGTATCACATTGCATTTGTAACAAATTCGTTTCACCAACAATTTCAGTCCCATAGTTGAATCCTGCCGGCGCAGGGCCTGAATTACGAAACTGGTCCCAGGCTTTTATGATGCGGGTATGTGAAAGCGTGGTGTCGTAAAAGTTGGGATTGGTATAATCAAATCCCCAGTCGGTAATACCAATCAAAACATCTTTTCCTGTAAAAGGCTGTGGTAGCATTATCCCTTTCCATACACTGTCGACACGTGTGTCTTTTACTGCACGGTCGAGCAGCGGGCTTGCTTTTCCCGCGATCTCAAGATATGTGATGCCGGGGATATCCATTTTTTCATTAAAGATTTCAAGCGGTATACGGATGGTTATTATATTTCCTGTTTGCGAACCAATCCTCATTCCAAGTGATTCGAGCTTATCATGATTATAACTCTCATTAACTTTTGCGAGGCATGATACAAGATATTTCCCTTTTATTATATGTACCGGATATTTTTCGAGGAATTGTTTATCGAATGAGAAACCGTTATCGTCCTTGTTCTTTTTCAGATCCGAAATAAAAAAGCGTGAATCGGCAGAAAAATGGGTTTGAGCTGACACACTTAATATCAGCAGCGAAAAGACTGTAATGAAACAGAATTTTTTCATAAAGATTTTTTTTGAAATAGTATAAAAAGAAGCAGTACCTTATATATTAAAGAAAGAATGACTATTTTATTTCACGTCCGAGTATTCCGTAAACAGGGAAGTGATCACTGTAACCCATCAGGTATTGCCCGCCGGCAGCAGTTCTCCATGGATATCCCGCGAAGGTTCCGGTCTTTTGTTTCAGGAATTGTTCGTTAAAAATTTTAGCTTTCAACAGTTTGTAACTGCTATAATCGGAACCGGTAAGTGCAGATGTAAAAATCATCTGGTCATATAAGTCCCATGAATCGCGGTAAGCATAAGAACCGACACCGTTTTGGAAAAGTTTGTACATCGGATCGTACAAGTCGCCGGGAACGACTTTATCTAAATCTCCTTTTGCCTGGAGGTGTTTGACAATGCTGGCATTATTGGGGTTGTCATTAAGGTCGCCCATGATGATTAACTTTGTATTTGGGTTCATGCTTAATAATGAATCGCTTATATGTTTGGCAAGCAGAGCCGCTTCTTTGCGTTTGGGAGCACTGCGCTGTTCTCCGCCACGGCGGGATGGCCAGTGGTTTACCAGGAAATAAATTTCTTCACCGTCAAGTTTTCCCCAAACCAGAAGTTGGTCGCGGGTACGAAACGAAGTATCGGCCGTTTTTAATGAAAATGGCTTGCTGCCCTCAACAATAAAACGGCTCTTCTGATATAACAAAGCTACGTCAACCCCACGGCGGTCGGGTGAATTGTACTGGACTATCCCGTAATTTTTCGATTTCAGTGCTTCGGAATTTATTAAATCTTCCAGCACATACCGGTTTTCAATTTCTGATAACCCGATAACGGCCGGTCCCCCGGGAACAACTTCCTGTCCTATTTTAGAAATTACTTCAGAAATCCGCTCTAATTTTAGAATGTATTTTGCTGAATTCCAGTTTTGAATGCCATCAGGTAAAAATTCTTTATCATCTGTAATGGGGTCATCAATAGTGTCGTATAAGTTTTCAACATTATAGAAGGCAACAATCGCGATGTTGAGTTTTTTATCCTGTGCAGATAATGTGATACTAATCAGCAGGATAAGGATAAGCGGCATGAGTTTTTTGAACATAAGGTCAGTTTTTTTGGCGTGAAATAATAAACAAAATTAGTTATTATCGGTAATAAAAAAAAGTGAAAATATCATAATTATGGATTTTTGCGTATCTTTGTAGGCTGTTTTTGAGCGACATGCTTTTATAATAGTTTCTATATTAAAATCTTAACTCAAAAATTTCTTATGGTCTTTGATTTTTTTTCCAAAATAATTTTGTTATAAATTTAAGTTGACCTGTATTATGATAAAAAAGCTATTCTTAATTATGCTTGTATCTCTGAGTGCAATGTATTTACAAGCACAAAACGCCACACTTAGCGGAACGCTGAATGATGTTGAGGGAAAACCCCTTGCCGGTGCAACAATAACTATTGGTGTCCAACAATTTATTTCAAATACTGAAGGTAAGTTTTCAGCCACAGGTATTTCTTATGGAAAAACCGATATCATTATTGATTTGACTGGCTTCGAAAGTAAAACCATGACTGTAGATGTGAATGCGCCTTCAATGAATCTCGGAATGATACAGATTAAGGCTGACGGTTTGGATAAATCTGTTATTGATCAATCTGAGGTTTCTACTACCAGCATCGAATCTGAAGATGAAGTCAAGGACCAGTATGTTTCAGGGCTTTTGCATTCATCCAATGATGTTTTTGTTTCAATAGCCGGATATACGTTAAGTGCCGGGTATTTCCGCCCCCGCGGTTACGATAATGAGTATTCAGAAGTAATGATTGGCGGCCTTGCGCTAAACGATCCTGAAACAGGCCGGCCGAATTTTTCTGATTGGGGCGGGCTGAATGATGCTACACGTTTTAAGGAAAGCAGCTATGGATTGAATCCGACAAGATTTTCATTCGGAACATTATCAGGAACCTCGGATATTGATGTAAGAGCTTCGCACCAGCGGAAACAAATTAAAGCTTCTTATGCCTTTTCAAACCGTTCTTACCAGCATCGGGTGATGCTCACAGGTTCGACAGGCCTGATGAAAAACGGATGGGCCGTTACCGCATCATTATCAACGCGCCAGGGCAACCATGGTTTTGTTGAAGGAACATTCTATGATGCATATTCTTATTTTCTTTCAGTAGAAAAAAAGATAGGAAAAAAACATTTTATTTCTTTTACAGGCTTTGGCGCTCCCGCAAAAAGAGGCATGCAATCGGCATCCGTTCAGGAAATATATGATATACTAGGGGATAATTATTACAATTCAAACTGGGGCTACCAAAATGGGGAAGTTAGAAATGCAAAAGTCCGTAACTCGCATGAACCTGTTTTGTTGTTATCACATTTTTATGATATCACCGATAAAATTAAGCTCACTACTACCTTAGGATATAGTTTCGGACGAACAGGGACTACTTCGCTGAACTGGTATAATTCTCCTGATCCACGCCCCGATTATTACCGTTATTTGCCAAGCTGGCAGGAAAATTCAGATCAGTTAAATCCGGCAAATCCGGATATGGTGGCAGCAATAACCTCCTTATGGCAGAACGATCATAGTTTTAGTCAGATAAACTGGGACCACTTATACCAGGTAAATTATTTAAGTAGGTTAAGCGGGGAACAATCGCGCTATATAGTTGAAGAACGCCGCCTCACACATTCTCAAATAGGCCTTGCATCACATCTGAATTATGAAATAAATAAAAACATTTTCTTTTCAGGCGGATTTAGCTTAAATATTTATAAAAGCAGAAATTTTAAAGTGATGAGTGATATGCTGGACGGAAACGGACAGGAAGGTTATTGGCTGGATATCGATCAATATTCCCAGCGAGATTTTCCTTTAGATACCATCAAGTTTCAAAACGATCTGAACAACCCCAACCGGATTATAAAAAAGGGAGATGTTTTCGGTTATGATTATGATATTCATATTAATACCGGACTTTTATGGGGTTTAAGCGAATTCACTTACAATCATTTTGATTTTTATGTAGGCCTTAAAGTTACAGGAACCCAATTCTGGAGAGTTGGGAATATGAAAAATGGCCGTTACCCGGAAGAATCATACGGAAAATCAGCAAAAAACAGCTTTTGCGATTATGCTGCTAAAGCAGGTGTGACCTATAAGATTTCAGGCCGCCATTTTTTAGTGCTGAATTTGAGTTATGCTACCATGGCTCCTTCATTCAGCGATGTTTATTTGGCTCCGCGTGTTAGAAATTCAGTTCTTCCTGATATTAACAAAAAGAAGATTTTCAGCGGAGATTTGAGCTATATAATTAGATATCCTAAAGTTACAGCCCGTTTAACAGCATTTAATACTAATTTTGAAAATGATACAAAAGTGATTTACTATTTTATGGATACATATGATCAAAGCCCTGAAACTTTTGTAAACTATTTTATTACGGGAATTAATAAGGTACATCAGGGAATTGAATTTGGAGTGGAAGTAAAAGCGTTGCCTATCCTTTCGGTTATTGCCGCCGGGTCCATCGGAAATTACCGTTACACCAACCGGCCGACCGCCTACATCACATCTGAAAGCGGCCTTATACCTGATTCAACGCAACTGATTTATTGTAAGAATTTTTATGTAAGCGGATCACCGCAAACAGCAGGTTCTCTTGGATTAAAATTCGGCCCCTGGAAATACTTGTATGCCAATGTTAATGCAAACCTATTTGCCAATAACTGGGTAGATTTTGCTCCAAACCGCCGTACGGTGGAGGCATTTGATGAAACAGGTATTTTTCCCGGTGATGAAAGGCTTACCCTGTTGACCGAACAACAAAAAGCAAACGATAAGCCTCAGTTTACCCTGGATGTATCGGTAAGCAAGACTTTTTTGATTAAGAAAAAAATATACCTGGGAATAAATCTGAGTTGCAGCAACATTTTAAACAATACCAACATGGTTACTTCGGGTTATGAACAAGCCCGTACGAATTTTAAAGAATATGATGTTGATGCATTCCCGGCAAAATATTACTATGGCTTTGGACGCACTTATTTTTTAATGGCATCAATTAGATTTTAATTTCAATAAAATAAAAACTAAAAAACAAATAATATGAAATCATTCAGCGTAATTAGAAAAATTTCCTTACTTCTTTTAATTGCTCCTGCAATTTTCATGGCAGGATGTTCAAAAGACTTCGATGTGCCGGAAATTGAAATTCCAATATTTTCATTGCCTGACGGTGCAACCATAATAAGCATCAAAGAACTTAAAGCAAGGCATACCCTTGGAGCGGTCGACAGCATTAACGATAATGTTTATGTAACCGGAAAAGTTATTTCCAGTGACGAAACGGGTAATATCTATAAAAGCCTTTACATTCAGGATACATCGGGTGGTTTATTACTTTCACTTGATGCAACAGGTTTGTATACCACATACCGTTTAGGCCAAAGACTGTATGTGAAATGCCAGGGCCTGTTTTTGGGCGATTATAATGGAATGACTCAGCTCGGTGTTATGAATAACGGAGAAATTGGCAGAATTCCTTCTCCTATTATTAAACATTATTTGCTTCTTGATTCTCTTCCGGGACCTGTTCCTGCTGCAAAGGTAATTACCATACCAGATATAACTGCTGATTATTATGGCATGCTGGTGAAATTCGAAAATGTCAGTTTTGTGAATGTCGGCGAACCGTTTTCAGATCCTTCTGCAAGCACAAACCGTTCTATAACTGATGGCACAAATCAATTAATATTACGTAACAGTAATTACGCGACTTTTGCCGATGTACTGATACCTGATGGTACAGGTTCCGTTACAGGTATTTTAGGAGTTTTTGTTACCGATAATCAGTTATACATTCGTGATCTGAACGATCTGGTCGGGTTTGATTATTCTTCAAAATTGATCATTAATGAAAGTTTTGCCACCTCCGGTTCTCTTGGAACATTCACACAATACAGTGTTACCGGTGACCAGATATGGGCACAGTCCTCGTTCAGCGGTTCTACATTTGCAAAAATGTCGGGATATTTCAGCGGTTCATACTTTGCCAATGAAGACTGGTTAATTTCACCGGCCATGAATTTTGATGCATATTCTGGTGAAACGTTAAAGTTTTTTACCATGATGAACTATGGTGTAGCGGGTGATGGCTCATTTAAAGCTTATTATTCGACAGATTATAGTTCTGGCGCTCCTTCGACAGGCACCTGGGTAGAACTAACAGGTTTGACCCTTTCAGCTGGTGCCTGGGAACCTAAACCTTCAGGAGACGTGGATTTGTCGTTTGTTAGCGGTGCTAATGTTCACATAGCCTTTGTTTATACCTGTTCAACCACCAATGTGGCTACCTGGGAAATTGGCGGTATCCTGGTAAAAGGGATACAGAACTGATTTTAACAAAATATTTTAATAAAGGTTATTTCATTTTTGAGATAACCTTTTTTTATTTTATGCTGTCTTGTTATTAGGTGTTCTTTTAAAGTAAATTTATCAAATAAATACTTATTCTTTTTTATGAAAATTACTAAACAAAATATTTTTATCTGCGTTTTATTGGTTTTTGCGACTTTCAGGATTCAGGCACAGACATCTTTGCCGACATCGTGGGATTGCACTCCGGGGACAATGCCTGTTGGATGGACGACAAATATCACCGGCTATTACACTTCCGCAAGTTACATACATTCTGCCCCGAATGCAGCAAAATTTGATGCAACCGGAATTTTTTTAACCATAAATTTTGTTGATGAGCCGGATACATTGATTTATTACTTGCGTGGAGCCTCATTTTCGGGTGGTACTTTTAACATACAGCAATCGGTTGATGGACTCACCTGGAATGTTTTGCGAACTTTTACCAGTGCTAATATTCCTAATAGCAGCCTGGCAACCGCCGTACCGTTCAAAGATGCATTATCGAAAAACAGCCGGTATGTCCGTTTTATTTATACTACTAAATCTGTTGGAAATGTTGCTGTGGATGATATCAGTATCACTTTGAGGCCACCCGGCCCTGAAGCTAACATTAAAATAAAATTCAATAATTTGCTTGTACCCTCAGGCGGAACAGTTGCTGTTGGCAGCGACACCACATTTTACTTCAGGGTGTTCAATTCGGGAACTGATTCGACATTAAGACTCACTTCCGCGATATTCAGCGGTACTGACCAATCAATGTTCAGCCAGACAACAATCCCAACCACTATCGGCCCTGTTGATTCTGCAGATATAATGATTCATTTTATGCCTTCAGGCGTTGACGGCACTAAAACTGCGGCGTTAAGTATTGCTAATAATGTTCCTGATAAAGACCCATATATAATAAATATTTGGGCAGTAAAAGGTTGCTGTGCGACAGAGCCGATACAAGCTGCTACAGGCTTGAATTTTTCATATGTGAAATCTTACAAATTCAGGGTGAACTTTTCTGATTGCAGCACACCTCCTGAGAAATATCTCGTGCTGAAGAAAGATTCGCCCATCAGTGAAGAACCTGTGGACGGACATACTTATCATAAAGGCGATTATATTGGAGGCGCTCAGGTGGCTTATATGGGAGCCGCCGGATATTTTTATCCTTCTAATGTGGTGGCAAACACACATTATTATATTAAAATATTTTCTTTTAACGGGTATCCGGGATATGAGAATTACCTGACCTCAACAACAATATCGGCTGATACTACCACATTAGAAAATATGATCGGAACTTATTATGACGGGATCAACGAATTTTCCCCAACACTGTGGCAGGACCTGCATACGCTGATCAATGCTCATTATTTGCTTTATTACAGCGATTATGCTTCGCTGCTGGTAAATAACTTTGAGAGCCGAGATACCGTCCTTTCAGGCCAATCGAGAAAAACTTTAACCTGCTCTTATTCCGGTGAAAATTATGTGTACACCGAACCTTTTGCTTTTACCGAATTTAGCCGCGAGCATGTGTTTTGTGAAAGCTGGATGCCCACCTATAACGATGCAAATTATACTGCATTGCCAGAATACGCGGATTATCATAACCTGATGCCTGTAAATCAGAATAAAATTAATGTTTACAGGCTTAATTTTCCGCTAGGTGAGGTTGTCACCATACAATACCAGTATTTGGAAGGGAAAAAAGGCCTTGACTCTTTGGGCCATGTGGTATTTGAACCCCGTGATAAAATCAAAGGTGATTGTGCACGTGCTATGTTTTATCAGATTTTATGCTACGACGGCGTTAACGGGTCAGACTGGTACTTGCCGGTGGTTGTCGATTCGGCTACAATGTACGGCCAAAGTGAAAGCCTGTTAAAGAAATGGAATCTGCAGGATCCTCCGGACAATTATGAAATTGCACGCAACGATTATATTCAATCAATACAAAGCAATCGCAACCCTTTTATAGATCATCCTGAGTGGGCTAACTGGTTTGGTTTTGGAGTATTCAGCAATACTAATGAGCTTTCATTAGAACAAGCAGGATTCAGTTTGTTCCCCAACCCCAGTTTCGGAAACATTTCGATTTGGTATGAAAATACAGAAAAAGCCATTTTTGAATTGTTCGACCTTAACGGAATGCAGATTTATTCGAAAGAATTACAGAACAATGTTTTGAATCAAATCGACCTGAGCAGTATGGCTCCCGGTATATATTTTTACCGGCTTTTAAATACTGAAAATTTTATTAAAAGCGGAAAACTGATTATTGAAAAATAGTTCCCGTATGATGATAAAAAAAAAGCTGCTCCGTTTCCGGAGCAGCTTTTTTTTATTGCAGATTTGCTGGTTAGAGTTTGATGAATTTTCTTGTGCCGGCAATGCTATTGTCTTTAATAAAAGTAACGAAATAGATTCCGCTCTGCAGTTTTGCAACATTTAAGCTTGAAGAATTTCCGGTTACTTTTTGTGTCATGATTGTTTCGCCAATGATGTTTGAAACAGTTACCTGATCAATTCCTTCAATATTGCTGATATTCAAATTAGCAGAAACCGGATTCGGGTAAATGCTGAAATTCTGTGCACCTGATTCATTGATACCTACATGTACCTGAATATCATTAACGTCTCTGGGTTCAACGGTAAATTGGTTAAACGTATAGTTAACACATCCGGTCACATCGTAATAGGTTCCAACAACTGCAGTTGGGAATGGGTACATTAATTTTCCAATCTCACAAGTATCTGTAGCCTGCAGAACTTTCCACCATCCGGCAGCGCTATTTTGGGTACATATGGCATTATTCAAATTAACAAGCATACCTTCGTATTGTTCGCTTTTAACAGTTGCGGTCGTGAGTAATAATGCTGCAGGTAAAGGTTTGCCGCTTGCATTTGTTATTAAAGAAGCGATTGTTTTTAACTCGGTATAGTTATAATATTCGCTTACGGTACCCACCAAAGTAATACTGTCACCCAGTGCCGGAGTATGTGTATTATCAAAAACATAAAGCCCGTTCCAGGGAGTTGTGCCATCCTGAATAAAATATCCTGAAGCATAAGAAGCTGTTACAACACCTGAAGTTGTTACAATAGAATCCATCAGTGGTGAATCACCTGTTGGCAATGTAGAATATTGAATCTGATAAATGGTTTTGTAAGCAGGGGGAATTAAATTTACTGTGAAATTAACACTATCGGCTGCATTAGGTACAAGAGCATTATGAGAGGCATCAACCAAAGTTATAACAACTTTATGCGCCCCGCCAGCAAGACCTGTTAGAGCAATAGGATCGGTTAATGTATATTCAACAGGGCTGCCTGCGTCAAGAGTGTAATGTATATGTCCATCGGTATTCATCACAAAATTATAGAGGGTAAAAGCCACATCCACGTCAGCACTATAGATGGTAGCGCCTTCAATGGGAGAAGAAATCAAAATAGTAGGGGTTGTAACGCCACCCGACAGATGAAAACCAAGGCGTTCGATGGTATTTAATGCAGCTGCGTCAACAACAGCATTTGTTACTGTAGTCCATTCTCCTTCAACGAAAGTGGAGTTTGGGGCCGTTATAACCGCATTTCTGTAATAAGATTGATTTGAATATTGAAAAGTACCCCATGCAAAGACATCAACGAGAGTAACTCCGTTATATAAAGCTACAATATCAGTATTTGCTATCGGCGTACCTGTTCCGGCGCCGTTGAAATTCGCAACTTTGCTGCTGGTGTCACCGGGTGTATAGGTAAGCGCATATGAAGGTGTAGTAGCAGTTCCATGCCTTAACAAAAAACACTGGCCTGCTGCAAGTGTTACTGTCAGATCATAACTACCTGTAGGGGTATTTGTACCTATTTCTGCTTTATTTGAATAGAGCTTAAGGCTATAACCTGTGAGGTTAACCGAAGAAGAACCAAGGTTTGTAATTTCAATAATTTTATTGAAAGAAGTCCCTTCATAAATCTGTGAGATAATCACTTGTCCGCTTGATGCAAAAATGCCCGAAAACAGAATTGCAATTAAAAGTAAAATTTTCTTTTTCATAATGGTTTGTTTTTAATTAGTATCTTTTTATCAAAGTTGAATACAAGTTACAAAATTAGGTAAAATTACGATAGTGGACATGTAAATAGGTGTTTATTTTTGATAAATTATCGATTTTATTTTGACAAACTATCAATTTGTTATACATTTGTTTCCATACAAATTTTAAAAAATTACTTGTGATAGACAGCATAGTAATAATCCCGACTTACAACGAGAAGGAAAACATAGAAAAGATTATCAGGAAAGTCTTTTCGCTGCCCAAGGAATTCAATATTCTGATCATTGAAGATAATTCTCCCGACGGAACAGCCGCTATTGTAAAAAATCTCATGACTGAATTCCCGGACCGGTTATTTATCGAAGAACGCAAGGGAAAACTTGGCTTGGGAACAGCCTACATCCATGGTTTTAAATGGGCTTTGGCCCGTCATTATGAGTATATTTTTGAAATGGATGCCGACTTTTCACATAATCCCGATGATCTTATCAGGTTATACAATGCCTGTGCTCAAAAAGGCGCTGACATGGCGATAGGTTCGCGTTATATTAACGGTGTTAATGTGGTTAACTGGCCGATGGGGCGGGTGCTGATGTCATACTACGCTTCAGCTTACGTGCGCTTTGTTACACGGATGAAAATCCGGGATACTACCGCCGGTTTTAAATGTTATACCAGAAAAGTGCTGGAAACCATCGAACTTGAAAAAATCCATTTTATAGGATATGCATTTCAGATTGAAATGAAATTCACCACCTGGAAACATGGTTTCAAGATCTTGGAGGTTCCCATCATTTTTACAGACCGCACCGAAGGACAGTCCAAAATGAGTAAAGGTATTTTTAAAGAGGCTGTATTTGGCGTGATTTCTTTAAAAGTAAGAAGCTGGTTCCGCACTTATAAAAAAACTGCCTAGACAGCGTTTCATATTTTTTTCGTTTTACTGTTAATTTGATCCATGAGCTGCAATTATCTGATAAAAAATGCATTGGTTGTCAATGAAGGTCAAATAAATAAAAACGATGTCCTCATCTTTGATGGCCTGATCGCAGATTTTGATGGCAGGATAGAGCTTACAGCAGATTTTATACAGCAACATAGCATTGAAATTCTTGATATCTCAGGCAAGTATCTGTTGCCCGGAGTTATTGATGACCAGGTTCATTTTCGTGAACCGGGCCTGGAATACAAAGCCGATATAGCTTCAGAATCGGCAGCTGCGGTTGCCGGCGGTGTGACAAGCTACATGGAAATGCCTAATACCAAGCCACCTGCTACTACGATAGCACTTCTGGAACAGAAATATTCAATAGCCGCTGAAAAATCCTTAGCTAATTTTTCCTTTTATCTCGGCGCAACGAATGATAATATTGATGAGTTAAAGAAATTTGACCCGGAAACCAGCTGCGGAATAAAAGTTTTTCTCGGGTCCTCCACCGGAAACTTACTGACGGATGATCCTGATACCTTACAAAAGATTTTCAGCCTTCCGTATCTGATTGCCATCCATTCGGAAGATGAGAAAACCATCAGGAGGAATGCTGAGATATACAGGGAGAAGTTCGGGGAAAATGTCCCCGTGGAGTATCATCCGATGATCAGAAGTTCTGAAGCCTGCTATGTATCAACAAAGAGAGCCGTTGAACTTGCTGGAAAAAACAATACGCGACTTCATATCCTTCATTTATCAACGGCTGCAGAGCTTTCGTTACTAAAAAAGGATATCCCGCTTTCTGAAAAAAGAATAACATCAGAAGTTTGTGTCCATCATTTGTGGTTTAACGATTCAGCATACAAGACCAAGGGAAACCTGGTCAAATGGAACCCTGCCATAAAAACAGAACAGGATCGTCAGGCATTGTTTGATGCAATTCTTGACGGAACTATTGATATTGTTGCTACCGACCATGCGCCACACAGCCTGGAAGAAAAGCAGCAGGCCTATTTTAAAGCGCCTTCCGGTGGCCCGCTGATACAACATTCTCTTCAGATGATGTTCGAGTTTCATTTTAATAAAAAATTATCCATCGAAAAGATTGCTGAACTGATGTGTCATAAACCGGCAAAATGTTTTAAAGTTGAAAAAAGAGGGTATATCCGGAAAAATTATTTTGCCGATTTGGTGGTTGTGGACCTGCAATCCCAGACTACTGTTGGCAATGACAATATTTTATACAAATGTAAATGGTCGCCCCTGGAAGGGCAACTGTTTCATTCTAAAATATCATGTACCTTTGTAAATGGCAATATGGTTTATGACGGACAGCATGTTTCGGATAAAATAAAAGGAATGAGGCTGCGTTTTAAATCCGAATGAAAAATTAACTCTGATAATGATAAAAAAGATACTGATATTGTTAGTTTTCCTGATATCGGTGACTGCCTGCTCCAAAGAAAAGAGAGTCAGTATACCGCCTGAAGTGATCCCTCCTGAACAGATGGTGCAGGTTCTGGTAGATTTCCATCTTGTTGAGGCGTCATTAGTGCAGGCAACATTGGAACAAAAGAATGTTGATTCTCTGAACAACCAATATTATTATCAGGTGCTTAAAAAACACCAGATTTCTTATAAAAAATACAACGAAAGCCTTAAGTTTTATTCTTCAAATCTGGGGGAATTACACAAGATCTATGGTGATGTTGTATCAGAGCTGAGTAAAACACAGACAAGAATTGTCAGCAGGAAATTTTAACTACTTGGTATATGTGGCGTTGACCGTATCAATATCGGCGCCATCGTTAACGTAGTATTTCAGCGTAAACTTATTATCATTTACCAGATTGCCTGAGCCGTGCACCGTATTTCCGCAAATTATTTGTGACGGTAACGTCAGGTTGTTTGAAGTGGCAATAGCATAAGCCTTTTCATTGGAACCGTAAAAATGAAAATTTCCGATAAGTATTTGGGTGCTGTTGGCCTGGTCAAGAGTAACGGTCACGCTGTACGTCATGCCTGATAATTCTGTACACAACCAGGTTCCCAGGTAGGGCGCCCTGACATCCTGATCAGGATCTATATTTTCATTAGGATCGCATGAGCTCAAAGCGAACAGGCCGATAATCAGAAAAAATGCGGTATATTTTAACAGGCTTTTCATAGGTAAATTTTTTTGGGCAACATTAATATCAAATTCTAAGCCATAATATTATATCAGGCTGTTTATCAAATCATCATCAGCTAGATTCGGGAACGTAACCTGAAGCTTAGGTTCTTTCTGCATGGCTCTCTGGATGGCAAACATGGCGCCTGGATTACGGGCCCAGCTACGGCGGCTGATGCCGTTATTAACATCCCAGAACAACATTGATTTTAAACGCCGGTCGCAATCCTCAGAACCATCCAGTACCATCCCGAAGCCTCCGTTGATAACTTCGCCCCAGCCTACGCCACCGCCATTATGCACCGACACCCAGGTGGCCCCGCGGAACGAATCGCCTATGACATTCTGAACAGCCATATCGGCGGTGAAACGTGAGCCATCGTAAATATTTGATGTTTCGCGGTAAGGTGAATCTGTTCCCGATACATCGTGATGGTCGCGGCCAATAACAATAGGAGCGGAGATTTCCCCTTTGTGTACAGCTTTGTTAAAAGCCTCTGCAATGTTGGTGCGTCCAAGGGCATCGGCATAAAGGATGCGTGCCTGTGAACCGACCACCAGATTATTTTTCTTAGCTTCACTTATCCAGCGGATGTTATCTTTCATTTGTTGCTGGATTTCTTCTGGTGCTGTTTCGGCTATTTTTTCAAGAACCTGCATTGCGATATGGTCTGTCTTATCAAGGTCTTCTGGGTTTCCCGAAGTGCATACCCAGCGGAACGGCCCAAATCCATAGTCAAAGCACATGGGTCCCATGATATCCTGGACATACGAAGGATAAATAAAATCTCCGTTCGGTTTCATAATATCGGCGCCTGCACGGCCTGCTTCCAGTAAGAAAGCGTTGCCATAATCAAAAAAATACATTCCTTTTTCCGCAAGCGTGTTGATGGCTATAACTTGTCTGCGTAATGACTCATGGACTTTTTCTTTAAAGATGTGAGGCTGTTCAGCCATCATTTTCTTCGATTCTTCGAAAGATAATCCTGCAGGATAATAACCACCCGACCAAGGGTTATGCAGTGATGTCTGGTCGGACCCGAGGTCCACATGGACATTTTCATTTGCAAGTTTTTCCCAGAGGTCCACAATATTTCCCTGGTAAGCCAGTGAAACGGCCTCCTTGTTTTCTTTGGCTTTTTTAATGCGGAGTAACAGTTCATCAAGATCGGTGTGTACCTCGTCCACCCAGCCTTGAGAATAGCGTGTTTGTACCGCCTTTGGATTGATCTCTGCAATTACCCCGATGACACCGGCAATGACAGCAGCTTTGGGTTGTGCGCCCGACATGCCGCCAAGCCCTGAGGTTACAAATAATTTTCCGGCAAGGCCTTCGCCGGTTTTATCTATTTTTCTTCCTGCGTTTAATACTGTAATTGTTGTGCCGTGAACGATACCCTGAGGGCCGATATACATGTATGACCCGGCGGTCATTTGCCCATACTGAGAAACTCCTAATGCGTTGAACCGTTCCCAGTCGTCGGGTTTAGAATAGTTGGGAATGACCATGCCGTTGGTAACCACTACACGCGGGGCATCTTTATGCGATGGAAACAGACCCATAGGATGCCCTGAATACATTACAAGAGTCTGCTCGTCGGTCATAGTGGCAAGATATTTCATAGTCAGAAGATACTGTGCCCAGTTCTGGAAAACCGCGCCATTTCCGCCATAGGTGATCAGTTCATGCGGATGCTGTGCCACTGCAGGATTCAGGTTGTTTTGTATCATCACCATAATGGCAGCGGCCTGCTGCGATTTGCATGGGTAATCACTGATTGGCCTGGCAAACATCTTATATTTTGGACGGAAACGGTACATATAGATCCTGCCGTATTCGTTCAGTTCGTTCAGAAATTCGGGGGCAAGAGCAGCATGATGTTTTTTATCAAAATAGCGAAGCGCATTTTTCAATGCAAGTTTTTTTTCTTCGTTGGTAAGTATGTCTTTACGTTTTGGTGCATGGTTAACAGAATTATCGTAGGGCTGTGGTTCCGGCATTACGTCAGGTATTCCCTGCAAGATCGTCTGTTGAAATTCATGAGTATTCATGGCTGGTTTTATTTTGGTAAAATGGAATATCTATCCTTCTGAAATTTATACGCAGGAAAGAATATTGCGAAACAAAATTACAAAAATTATGGTAATCTATGTTTCAAAATATAGCGTATCAGCTTTATTGAAATTTCTGTTATTTTTGCACATTATGAATTACCTGGCTCACGCTTATCTCTCATTCGACAAAGGTGAAATCCTTATTGGGAATTTTATTGCCGATACATTGAAAGGCAGCCCGGCGAGGTATAATGAGCAAATCAGGAGAGGCCTCACGCTTCATCACAAGATCGACGAATTTACTGATAATAACGAGCATTTTAAAACGAGCGTGAACCGCATAGACAGCAGATTTAGCTTGTATGCCCCCGTCATTATTGACATGTTTTACGACCATTTCCTGGCTGTAAACTGGAGCCGTTATCACAGTGAAAATCTATCACTTTTTGTTGCCGGGGTATACAAAACCCTATTATCAGAATATTCCATTCTGCCGATCAGGATGAAGCGCATGCTTCCGCATATGGTTTCCACAAACTGGCTTGAATATTACAGAAACCCAAGCAGTTTCAGGCTTTTTTTCAGAGGTTTGTCGTTCCGTACGCGTTATGCGAAGAACCTGAATGAAGCTGCCGGTGAAATATTTAATCATTATGATGAATTGGATCATGATTTCCGTAATTTTATGAACGAAATAATACCTTATGTTAAAGGCCTTCAGATTAATTAAAACCTTGTTTATGAAAAATAATCTTTTCTTGATTCCCATTACAGCCGTGATGCTTTGGAGTTGTTCGGGCAATAAAAATGCCGGGCAAACGGAAATAAAAGGCGATACAAGTATTGCATTTGTTGATAAGGTGCCGGCTGATTTAAAGAAAATCGATTTAAAGTCTGCCATTATTCACATGAAATCCTCCACTTTTGGGATGACCCAGAAAATTGTAATGTATATGGACGATTACGGGGAAAAGCAGCTTACCGAAGTGAGCCAGGAGCTGATGGGTATGAAAGTACGGCAGTGTACGCTTGCCGATTCTTTGTACATGTATATGTATAATCCGGATGATAAGACGGGGAAACGGTCGTTGATTGATAAAAAAAATCCAGATAATCTTCATTTCAATGCGATCACAAAGGAAATGGCCCGGGAGTTCCATATTAAAAAGAATGGAACGGCGGTGATACTGGGGCGTACCTGTGAGGTGTACACCATGGAAGTTGCTTCGGCCAAGCTGAAAGGAACCTATTATGTCTGGAAGGGAATAACTTTAAAGACTGAATCAGAAGTAGGCGGGATAAGCATCAGCATGGAAGCAACCAAAATTGAAGAGAATGCTGCTATTCCTCCTGAAAAGTTTGAGATACCAAAGGATATTAAATTTGAGGATGTAGCTGAAATCAGCAAATAATACCGGAATTTTTTGTATCTTTGCAAAACAGGGGCTGACCGGTTTTGACAGCGAGGTTAGTGGTTCTGTAAGCATGCCGGGCGTTGTGAATATGGCCCGTTAATCCTAATTCTCACGCCAGTTAAATGGCAACGATTACAATTACGCCTTAGCTGCTTAATTTAGAATTAGGCACTGGCTGCTTCCCGGGAAACTACTCCCTGCCGTGTCCCGTCAGAAGCATCGTAAAAGCGGGGATAGTTCAGTCAGCGCCCTGATGCCTGAGCAAAACTTTAAGGGATAAGGATAGGGTAGGACGGCTTTTTTCCGGCTTTATCACGAAAAATAATAAGAAGCTAAGCATGTAGAAAGCATTTCTGCTACTTGTTTGGACGAGAGTTCGAATCTCTCCAGCTCCACAAACCAACACTTCTTCACTCCGAAGGAGTGTTTTTTTATTTTTTGGCAGGAAAGAAAAACTTGTTTTTTTATGTTTTTTTCGAAGAATAAGTATTGATTTCCAAAATGGGACTAAAGTCGCCGTTCGGCCCAATCTGTATAGATAGAAGCAGGTGAAATTCTTCATCGTCTCCCTGTCTCTGCTGTATGATTATTAGTGTCTCCGCCTGCTATCACAAAATGGTTTCAAATATATGATCAATCATATATGCTTGAAATTTGTTGTTTCGAGTGCGTTTTGCATTCATATATCAAAAATAAAATTGAACAATTTGTAATATTAAAAAATATTTTTTTACTTTTAACGTGGCAAAAATTAACCTATATGAAAAAAACTAATTTCGTTGTTGTTTTATGCGTGCTCCTTATGCTATTTTCGCTGCAAAATACACAGGCACAGGTAAGTAAGGGCGGGGTTCCGCCTAGTATTCAGTTTAAATCAGTTGTAACCAGCGGACTTGATGAGATAAATGTCCCGGCAATCAATGTGAGTACCGTTATAGCAGAGGATTCTGCAAGACCCGGTCCTTTGTGGGTGGGAAGATCTGTTCCCGTAGGAGCAAATATGACCAATGCAGGAACATGGACCGATATGCCGGACGGAAGCAGGGTGTGGAGGCTTAAAATTAATGCCTCTGGTGCTAAAGCAATCGGCGTATATTACGATGACTTTTATATTCCTGAAGGAGGTAAGCTGTTCCTTTACAATGAGTCGCAAACTCAGGTGATCGGAGCCTATACCAGTGAAAATAATCCTCCATCGCACCTTTTCGCTACAGAACTGATACAGGGCGAATCAGTTACCTTAGAATATGTCGAAGGGGTAAAACGTGCCACAAAATTTGAAACATTAGATTATTTAAATGGTACTTTTCATGATAGTAAATCATATGGCAGTGCATCTCTTCCTGCCAGTCAGACGCCTGTAATCAGCATTTCTGAAATTTGCTATGCATACAAGGATATACCATTTCTTTACAGATATGATCCCGCAAAGTCAACAGGTTGGAATGCATCGAATGCCTGCCAGGTGAATGTTAACTGTGCTCCGGAAGGAACGGGCTGGAAGAGCCAGGGAAGAGGTGTCGCGGAAATTTTCCTGAAAATTGGTGCCAGTTATGGCTTCTGTACCGGAACACTAGTGAACACTACAGATAATAGCGAAATACCTTATTTTTTGACCGCCGACCATTGTCATAGTGAAGGGGGAGTTACCGCTTCAGCACTCGATATGACACAATGGGAATTTTATTTTAAATACGAAGCTGCCGGCTGCACTGACCCCGCTATTGAACCGGCATACAGCACCATGACAGGTTGTACACTTAAAGCTGCCAGCCCTATTGACGGTGGGTCGGATTTTTGCCTTGTATTATTTGACGCAACACCCCCGCAATCCTATTTGCCTTATTATAATGGCTGGGACAGGACTAATACCCCTGCCACCAGCGGTGCCGGTATACATCATCCACAGGGGGATATTAAGAAAATTTCCACGTTTTCCTCTCAGGTTACCACAAATACATGGGATGATGGTACTAATGTCGGAATGGCAAGCGCACACTGGTTAGGCACTTATATTTCAACTACAAATGGTTATAGCCAGACTGAAGGCGGTTCGTCTGGTTCTCCGCTATTTAATGTTGACCGCAGGCAGGTTGGGACACTTACCGGAGGTACAGCTGCAGACTGTGCTAATGGATCTCTTTTCTATTATGGAAAATTTTTCTATCATTGGGATAAAACCGGTACCGGCCCGACTACACAGTTAAAAACCTGGCTGGATCCAACAACCACTAATCAGACGACAACCAATGGTTACGATCCGTATGCTACAGCACGCCCTGCAACAGATTTTGTGGCTGTCTCACCGAGTACGCTGCTTTACCCGATTCCAATTCTAAGAACACAGACGGTAACTTATGAAGATCGTTCATGGGGTGCACCTACCTCATGGAGCTGGGCCTTTGAAGGCGGAACACCTGCTACCTCTACAGCTCAGAACCCGAGTGCCGTTACCTATAACACGAACGGCTTATTCGATGTCGCCCTTACAGCCCACAATGCAAATGGAGACTCAACGGTGACTGCCGGCAATTACATTCATGTCATGAATCCGGCAACGGTGACCTGTGATACTATGAACCAGTTCTGGGGAACTCCCACACTATATACTGCTACAGGCGGTTATGTAGGAGGAAGCAACACCTATGGCTGTCAAGCAATTGCAGAAAAATTTGTCAATTACACCCCTTTTAATAAAATCACAGGCGGCCGTTTCTGGTGGGCGCAGGCAACTAATGGCACTTCGCCCAATGTAACTTTTGTAGTATGGGCAGATGACGGTGCTGGAAATCCCGGAGCTCAGCTGGCAACAACCACAGTTCCATTAGCTACGATTGCGAGTAATTACAATAGCGTAGGTTATACCGATGTGGTGTTTCCAAGTGAGGTGATCCTCCCGACAAATTCATTTTTTCTGGGTTTCATGATTCCTGGAACCATGAGTTCTGGAGATACCCTGGCTATCATAACCAATAATGATGATGACAATGAAAACCAGACCGGCTATAGTTTGTATTCTTCATGGGAAACCTACGCAGCATGGGGTATGTCACTCAGCAATATCATTTTCCCGTTCGGTTGCTATGATCCTAACTTACCACCAGTTGCTGATTTCACAGGAACACCTACAACATTGCCTGCCATGCAGAGTGTGACTTTTACAAATCATTGTTATGGCGGGGCCGTCACCACTTATGATTGGTCTTTTCCTGGTGCCGCTACGACCTCTTCTTCACAACCAAACCCTGTGATACAATATAACAATCCTGGGTATTACAGCGTTACACTTACCGTATCAAATGCTTATGGCTCAGATGCAATAACCAGAACAAGTTATATCCATGTGATGAGCGCTACGAGTTGTTCTTGTAATACCATTGATCATGTGGTGGGCGATGAAGTGCTGTATACGGTAGGTACCGGATTCCTTGCCGGGAATAACCAATACGGGGATAAAGCTAAAGCGGAGTATTTCGATGATTATGGTGCATATACCAGGCTCAACGGGGCTTATTTTTCATTTGGTTATGTTTATGTAAATAATCCGGCTACAAATATTACTTTTAATGTTTATAATAATTCGGGAACCGGTGGAGCACCAGGGACAGTCATTGGGACAGCCACAGTCAATATTGCAACCATTGCCAATGATGTAGCAAACGGAAACATGACTTATGTTCAATTTGCCACCCCAGTTACCATCAGTGCACCTTTCTATTTAGGTTTTATGGTACCGAATCCGGGTGCTGCAGGAGACACCCTTGGCCTCAAAACAGGTGCGGAAAATGCTGGTTCTGATAAAGGTTGGGAACAATGGAGTTCTAACGTATGGTATATATATTCAAACGCCAGTGCCTGGGGCAGTTCATTCAACAATGCTATCTACCCTGTTGTATGTAATACAGGTGCTCCGCTTCCGGAATTTTCTTCTAACATTGATACAGTTTACCAAACAGGTTCTGTTATTTTCACGGATCACAGTACATGCGCTCCTACTGCATGGTCATGGGCATTTGAAGGCGGAACTCCTGCAACATCCACGGCGCAAAATCCTACGGTTGTATACAATACCGTCGGGACTTATGATGTTACACTGGTTGCCACTAATGCAAGCGGCAACAATTCGGAATTAAAAACTGATTATATTACGGTTGTTCCTATCATAGTGAAATGGGTTTTTCCTAACCCATTTACACCAGATGATGCAAATTCTGATGGAGGAATCCTTGCAAATTATAATCCGCCAACTTACAAGACAATTACTGTACAGGGCGGTGTAACTGCTCCTACATTTAATACAGCTGGTGCTACCACCAAATGTGCCAGTGCGGCCGGATGGGCTTCAGGAAGTGGTTCAAAATTCTGGCAAATAGAATTTGTTACAACAGGCTATCAGGCTCTCAAAGTTTCTTCTAAAATGACAGGTGGTAGTGATCGCTCACCAAGAGATTTTAAGCTGCAGTATAAAATTGGAGCCGGTGGTACATGGACTGACGTGGCAGGTGCATCTGCCATAACGCTAGCTGTAACTTCCTGGACTACATCAACAGCCAACCTTTCCTATGTTCCGCTGCCTTCGGCTTGTGATAACCAAGCTTCGGTGTATTTACGATGGATCATGACCTCGAATACAGGTATTGGCGGTACAATACAAGCCAGTGCTGTTTGCTTAATTGACGATATTATCGTTTGCGGGGCGCCTATGAACGTAACTCCTCCGGTTGCTGCTTTTTCTGGCACACCAACTACTTTGTGTCAGGGGAGCTCCGTGACCTACACCGATCTCAGCACAAATTCACCCACCACATGGGCATGGACCTTTGCAGGCGGAACACCTGCAACATCCACGGCTCAAAATCCAACTGTTGCTTATAATACTGCAGGAACATATAACGTCACCCTGATAGCCACGAATGCCTTTGGTTCCGATACTATTACCAGCACAAACTACATCACAGTTGTGGCTCCCACAGCTCAGACGATCACAGGCACAACACCGATATGCATTGGTTCTTCACAAACATGGACCGGCACTACAGCAGGCGGAACCTGGACCAGCGCCACACCAGCAGTAGCGACAGTTGTCTCAGGTACAGGTGTGGTAAGCGGTGTCACGGCAGGAACATCTGTAATTACTTATTCAGTGACTACAGGTGTATGTGTTAATACTGCAACTAAAACAGTAACAATTTCTGCACCCATTGCACAGACTATAACCGGGACAACTCCGATATGTATCGGTTCTTCACAAACCTGGACCGGTACTACAGGAGGTGGGACGTGGACAAGCGCCACACCGGCAGTAGCCACAGTTGTCTCCGGTACAGGTGTGGTAACCGGTGTTACAGCAGGAACTTCGGTAATTACCTATTCAGTAACGTCAGGCGGCTGTGTCAATACAGCTACAAAAACAGTAACCATATCGGCTCCAACCGCACAGACAATTACAGGTACAACTCCGATATGCATTGGTTCTTCACAAACATGGACCGGTACCACGGCAGGCGGAACCTGGACCAGCGCGACTCCAGCAGTAGCGACAGTTGTCTCAGGTACGGGTGTTGTAACCGGTGTCACGGCAGGAACATCTGTAATTACTTATTCAGTGACGACAGGTGCTTGTGTTAATACAGCAACAAAAACGGTAACCATATCGGCACCCATCGCACAGACAATTACAGGTACAACACCGATATGCATTGGTTCTTCACAAACATGGAGCGGCACTACAGCAGGTGGAACATGGACCAGTGCGACTCCAGCAGTAGCGACAGTAGTCTCAGGTACAGGTGTTGTAACCGGTGTCACGGCAGGAACTTCAGTAATCACCTATACAGTGAATACAGGGGCTTGTGTAAATACTGCAACAAAAACGGTAACCATATCAGCGCCCACCGCACAGACGATCACAGGAACAACACCGGTATGCATTGGTTCTTCACAAACATGGACCGGCACTACAGCAGGTGGAACATGGACCAGTGCGACTCCA